>ENA-OPCM01000044-OPCM01000044.1-human-gut-metagenome-genome-assembly--contig:-NODE-44-length-86977-cov-34.850165_pt1 | contig 86977 bp, 81 predicted proteins | sample MGYA00241252_ERZ501484 | MGnify/ENA primary metagenome ERZ501484 (study PRJEB25962, sample SAMEA2042583) | human gut metagenome | biome: human gut; feature: human-associated habitat; material: faeces...
TATTTCGTTACATGAAACGTTAAATATCAGAGCGTAATATTAACAATTAACAGGGATGTTTCCAGCTTGTTTTTAAGAACAGAGAACTGGACACCCTAGTTAAAAGACATTGTATTCACCCAGGATTATTTAGATTCTTGTACAACTATTGCTTTACAAATAGCATTGGATTTGGAAGCTAAAGATATATTTGTCATAGGATATGATGGTTATAAGAGAGAAGTCCTTTCTGAAAAAGAAATGGACTTAACCAATGAAAATAGAACTTTATTTACTGGTTTTGTTTCTTATTTCAAGAAACCATTGATTTCCTTGACAGATACACTGTATAAAGAATTAGAAGTTAAATCAATTTATCAATACATATAATATGGATAAAATAGCATTCTTTTTGCCAACCCGCAAGGGTAGTGAACGAGTTAAGAACAAAAATACTCGCCCTTTTGCAGGCATGGATGGAGGCCTTATTGAAAATAAGATAAGACAACTCCTGGGGACTAAGTTGATAGATGAGATAATTCTTTCTACCAATGATGAAAAGTGTATGGAAGTAGCGCAAAAATATGCATCAGATAAGAGATTGCGTATTATTCCAAGACCTGATGAACTCTGTCTTAGTTCTACTAATTTGCAGGATTTGATTTGTTATGTTCCAACCATTACGGATGCAAACCACATTCTTTGGGGACATGTAACAACCCCTTTGGCTGGAGCAGAAGAATATGACAAGGGTATAGAGTTGTATCTCTCCAAGCTCAATGAGGGGTATGATTCTTTGGTTGGTGTGACTGAACTGAAAAACTTCTTGCTGAATAAAGAGGGTAAGTTGGTGAATAATACAACGGATATTCCTTGGCCACGTACTCAGGATTTGGAGCCTTTGTATGAAATCAATCATACAATGTTCCTTGCAAAACGAGAGGTTTATACAGAATTGAAGAATCGCTTAGGTAATAAAGTTCTCCTTCATGTGATGGATGAGATTCATTCAAAGGACATTGACTGGGAGGATGATTTTACTATTGCAGAAATTATGTATAAGAATTTGTATGAAAACAAATAAAGTTGTAACATTTGGAGAAATCATGGTGCGCTTAGGCGCACCTGATTATCTCAAATTAATACAGAGCAATAGCCTGGATGTTAGTTATGCTGGTGCAGAAGCTAACGTTGCAGTTAGTCTTGCTCATTATGGAGTATCTACAGACTATATTACATGTTTGCCAGATAATCCTATTGCAGAACATTGCATTATGGAATTACGTGGCCATCGTGTAGGCGTAGACCATATCCAGCGTTCTGGTAAGAGAATGGGTATTCTCTATCTGGAGACAGGTAGCAACATGCGCCCATCCAAGGTGTTTTATGATCGCGAATATTCTTCGATAGCAATGATAGAGCCTGGTAGTATCAATTGGTATGATATATTGAAAGATGCTACTTGGTTCCATTGGACGGGTATTACTCCTGCTTTATCACAAAATGCATCTGATGAATGTTTGAAAGCTATTCAAGTAGCTAATGAATTAGGTGTAACGGTATCTTGTGATATCAATTATCGTGGTAATCTTTGGAACTATGGTAAGGATGCTTCTGAGGTGATGCCTGCTTTGGTTGAAGGATGTGATTTAATCATGGGTAATGAAGAGGATTGCGAAAAGGTTTTTGGTATCAAGCCAAAGAACTTTGATGCATCCAATACACAAGGAAATATTAATCAGAATACTTTTGAGTCCGTTTGTCAGCAGATGATGACTCGATTCCCTCGTTGCAAGAAGATGGCAGTAACACTACGTGGTGCTATCAATGCGAATCACAATACCTGGTGTGGTATCCTTTATGACGGAAAGCAATTATATCAGTCTGCCAAGTATGATATCACGGATATCGTAGATAGAGTAGGTGGTGGTGATTCCTTTATGGGAGGCTTGATTTACGGATTGCTTCATTATGAGGATAATCAAAAAGCTTTGGACTTTGCAGCTGCAGCTAGTGCTTATAAGCATACGTTGAAAGGTGATTTCAATAGGGCAACAGTAGAAGAAGTTGAATCCTTAATGAATGGAAATACAAGTGGAAGAGTTAAAAGATAAAAATATGAAATATCACAGAGTTTGTTTTCCTGGTTCTCTATATGTATTTACTTTTTATTTATTGATTTCAAGTAAAGAAGAAATTTTAGATACAATTTATTTTTTTGATAAAAATATTGAAGAATCAATAAGAAACAAAATGCCTAAAGTACGTTTCTTAAAAGATAATTTCAAGAATCGTTTTGTCTTGGCTTTAAGTTCATTCTTTAATAAATTTATATATCCTGAACTTAAAAATGCAGATATATTTGGGCTAGATTTTAGATGGAATATTTTACGAGGGCATAAGATGAATTATATAGAAGATGCTCCTATGATTTTTGATATTTGGGAGACTGGTCCAATGTTTCAAGATTATTTGAAAACTAAAAAAGGGAATATCTTAAAAAAAATAATTCGTAGATTATTATTTGGAGACTATTATGGTTTTCCTGTAGCTACATCTTCAATGGTTTCAGATATTTATACATCTTTTCCTGCAGAAAAGATATATTTGCAAAACAAGGTTCATCACGTTGTTGATTTGAATAAAAAATGGGCTGATAGTTCTCTGGAAAAGAAAGATTTAATACTTTCAATATTTGATATTTCGCAAGAGAGTTTGGCAAAAATACAAGCTAAAAAAATCATATTGTTGACTCAAGCATTTTCTGACGATCATTTTGTTACAGAGGAAGAACAAGTGGAGATTTACCGCAAAATTCTCTCCAATTATGATGAAGATGATGTTGTTATTAAACCCCATCCACGTGATAAAATAGATTATCGTAAATATTTTCCGAAAGTAATGTACTTCGATAAAACAGTAGCTATGCAGTTCCTCGCGATTTTAGGAATTAAGTTTGAGAGGGTTGTTACTGTTTCTTCTTCGGCAGCTTTATCTTTTGGTATTGATATTCCAATTGATTGGTATGGTTATAGGGTACATCCAGGAATATTGAAAGGTGAAGGGGTAAGGACATTGGAAGATGCTAAGAAAAATTATCTGAAGTCGCATGGGAAGAAATAAAAAATTAGCAAAGAATGTTGTATTTATTCTGATAGGGAACATTGGGTCGAAGTTGGTAGGCTTTTTTATGCTTCCTCTTTATACGGCATGGCTTTCACCAGAGGATTATGGCTTGACAGATTTGCTGACTGTTTATGCCAGTTTGCTTTTAAATGTTGTTGCCTGTGATGTAAGCGATGCCATATACATCTTTCCTATTAAAGCATCCAGGGAGAAAGTGAAAGCCTATTATTCTAGTGGCTTTTTCTTTCAGATAATATGTAGTCTGTTGTGTGCGGTTGTATTTGGCTTGGTCTCGAAAATTCCATTACACAATACGTTTGTAGATAATATTTGGTACATATATGGCATATTGATTTCTGGTCTGTTTCAAAAATACACGCAAGATTTTTGCCGTGGAATAAACAAAATGTCAGTGTTCAGTTTCACTGGTATTATTCAGACTTTTACAACAGCAGGTTTGTCAATAGCATTTATACCTAGATTTGGAGTTTATGGATTTGTTGTTGCAACAATCGTTTCAAATTTAGCGACAGCATTGTTTACATTCTTTTATTCTAAGTCTTATGAATATTTATCTGTTACTAATATTCAGTTAAAATCATTGAAAGAACTGTTGCAATTTTCTATACCTTTAATTCCAACAGCCGTTTTATGGTGGCTTGTTTCAGGATTAAATAGACCGCTTCTTGAACAATATGCAGGGTTGTTTGCATTGGGTTTGATGGCAGTAGCCTCAAAATTGCCAACAATAATGAATCTTGTCTTTACCTTTTTCCAACAGGCTTGGATTGTTACTGTTGTTGAGGAATTCAAGAAGGAAGATTTTTGTGAATATTTTAATAAAATGTATAGGTTAATCATGGCTGTACAGATAGTAGCTTGTATGGGAATAGTTGTGTTTGCTCATCTTTTTATTAAGTTAATGACTAATGAAAGATATAATGATGCATGGATGTATATTCCTCTGTTGGCTTTATCTGTCATTTTTTCAAATATGAGTGCATTCTTAGGAACAGTTTTCTCTGCTTCCAAGCAAACTAAGTTTACTTTTTATTCGGTAGTTGTTGGAGGATTGGCTGCTTTGGGATTGAATTACTTACTCATTCCTTATTGGGGATTATGGGGAGCTTGCTTTGCTATCGTACTGTCCCAGTTGATATGCGCTTTGTCAAGATTATACTATTCAAGAAAAATAGTAAGGTTTACAAGTGTCGCATTTTCGGTAAAGCAATGCTTGTTATTTGTGTTGATTTATATCTGCTCATTAATCTTTGAGCATATCACATTGATAATGTCATATATAATATGTGTTTTATTATATTATTGGTTTAACAAGGACATACTTCTTATGGCTTTCAATGTTGTAAGAGAAAAAATAATAAAAAAATGAAGAATATTTGTTTTATAACATCAGGTGTACTTCCTGTACCTGCAGTAAAAGGTGGAGCCATAGAACTGTTGATTCAGCAACTATGTGAGGATAATGAAAAGAATCCTCACTTTGAACTGACTGTTATCACGAAGAAAGACCAGTCTGGAATGGCTGCTCAACAGCCTTATCGCCACACTCATTTTGAAAACTATGTTCAATGGGGCGGGCTGTATCATAAACTGGCTTGGAAAGCTCGTGGACTGATGAGAAGATTAACAGGAAAGCCTTTCCCACAGTTTCATACTTACGAGTTCCAGGTACTACAGTATATGAAAAAAGAAGGGAAAAAGTTTGACTTGGTTATTGCTGAGGGGTGTGATATGGAACTGATGTATCGTATTTCCCCATTGTTAGGTAAGGATAAAGTTTGCTTGCATCTTCATTGCGAATTGTTTGCTGATGCGCAATGTGATAATGCTTTTGGGCATCTGATAGGAGTAAGTGATTTCGTAAGAAAGGCATATCTGTCAACTTCAAAGACAATGCCAGGGAAAAAAACTCATGTGCTGCTGAATGGAGTGGATGCCAACAGATTCAGAAAGCCATTCCCTAAGGAAGAAAAACTGGTATTACGACATCAATTGGGTTTTGCTGATGATGATTTTGTTGTCGTGTTTTGTGGTCGAATTATTCCTGTAAAGGGTGTGTTGGAGCTGATGAAAGCTATCCTCAAGATAGATAATCCAAAAATAAAGCTATTGGTCATTGGTTCTTCGGATTTTGGTAATGGAAACTTGAATGATTATTCCAAGAAAGTTCAAAAAGTGTCATTGGAAAATGCTGACCGAATAGTTTACACAGGCTTTATAGATAATGCTGATTTGTATAAGTACTATCAGCTTAGTTCCATAGGGACAGTACCGTCCCTATGGAACGAGGCCTGTGCCCTAGTTACATTAGAGATGATGCATTGTGGATTGCCTACAATAGCGACCAAGGTCGGAGGAAATCCTGAGTTGTTTACCGATGAAACGACTATTTTCATTCCTTTCGATGATCATGTGATAGAGAATTTGCGTTCTAATATTGTTCGTCTCTATGAGAATAAGGACCTTTGCAAACAAATGTCTGAAAAGGCTTTAGAACGTGCAACTCTGTTCACTCGAGAAATCTATTTTAGTAATTTCTGCAAAGTAATAGAAGATATTTTGGGTGAGAATAATACTAATAGTAATCTCTTATGAGACTGAAAACATTATATATTAAGGGTTTCCGAAATTTTAAGGAAGCGACTATAAATTTCAATAATCAGAGTTTGATTATTGGAGCTAATGATGTTGGCAAGACCAATCTTCTTTATGCACTTCGTATTTTGCTGGACCGAGGCTTTTCTGATTTAGATCTGGAATTAAAGGAGTCCGATTTTTATGCCTATGAAGAAACGAATGAAGTGATAATCACAGCTTTCTTCGATGATATTAAAGAAGATTGCATTTTATCTAAAATGAAAGGTGACATTAGTGGAGATGGAAATCTTGTAATTAAGTATCTGGCAACTAAGGGAGAAGATTATAAATTTTTCTGTGGTAAAAGTGATGCAGATGAAGACTTGCATGAATATGCCATTCCTTATTACCGCAAGGTATTGAACATAAAGTATATCAATAGCAAGAGAGATTTTTGGGGGTACATCAACAAAACCAAGAATATTCTCCTTCAGCAAGCAAAAGAGGATCGTAGTGCTGAAACTATAGATATGGACGATGCCCTATACAAGCAAATTTCAGATAAGTTGAAAGAGGTAGATTCGCAGATACCAGAACTTTCATACGTAAAGAATGCTACAGAGCAAATAAATGAAGAGCTAAATAAACTTGCAATACACAATCAAGAACAGAAAGTAGTATTTGATACTGCATCTACTGATACAGATTCCGTTATCAATAAGATTTCCATCACTTCAAAGCATGGGGACAAGAAATTGTTGATAGGTGGTGAAGGAAGACTCAATCAAATCTATCTATCTTTATGGGCTTCACAAAACCGAATAAGTGAATACTCTAATGAGGTATCCATATTATGTGTGGAAGAGCCAGAGGCTTACCTGCATCCACATCAGCAGCGAGAATTGGCTCGTTACCTGTGTCAAGTTCTTGAAGGTCAGGTTATTCTGACAAGCCATTCGCCTTATATAGTATGTGAGTTCTCTCCAAATTCTATTATGAGACTCTATAAGGATGACCAAGAGACGAAGGTTGCTTCTGATGGTTGCTCTTCTGTTATAGAGGAAGGGTTTGATGGATTCGGGTATAGAATGAGTGTAATACCTGCTGAGGCGTTTTTTGCAGATTGTGTAATCTTGGTAGAGGGACAATCTGAACTCATTTTCTATAAGACGCTAGCCAAGCAGATTGGTATTGATTTAGACAGATTGAATATCTCTATACTTAGCGTGGAAGGTGTTGGGTTTAATACTTATGCGAAAATCTTAGGAGCATTAGGTATATACTGGGTAGCAAGGACAGACAATGATATCTTCAAGATTCAGCATCAAGATGCTTATAGATTTGCGGGCATAGAGCGAGGACTAGAATTGGCTAAGCAGAGTTGTGATTTGGAAGAAACTGACGAAAAAGTAATTGATGCTTATTCTTGTAAGATACATGGCTTTGTAGATAAGAATTCAATACCATCTAAAGTGCTAGAAGCTGCTGATAAACTTCGTGATGTACTTGCTAATTATGCTATTTTCATAGCAGATGTTGATTTTGAAACGGATTTGTGTAATGGTCCGTTAAAAGATGCCTTGAAGGAATATTATGGAGATTTGCTTTCTGATAGTAGTCTTATCAAAAAGATGAAGTCTCATAAAGCAATTAACATATATGACTTCCTCAAGAATCATAAGGAACGTTTGGAGGCATTGGCTGATGATTATATCGCAAAGCCGCTATTATCTGCAAAGAATTATATAGAAGATAAATATGGAACTTACTGATGCCCAAAAAATCATCGTTGAGCAAGATGGTAATTGTGTTGTTTTGGCAGCACCGGGAAGTGGAAAGACTTTTGTCATCTCTGAAAAGATCCGCAGGATTCTCCTTGGAGATGAATTGCGAGATTATCAAGGTGTAATAGCTATATCCTATACTCGTAAGGCTGCCAAGAACCTAAAGGATAGAGTCTTTGCAAATATTCCATTTAGCAGAAGTTCTTTCTTTGGTACCATAGATGGTTTCTGCTTCTCAGAAATAGTCTATCCTTTTTTGTCTCATATATGGGGTAGTAAAAAAATAGAAATATCTATTAAGTCATTGAATGATTGCGATAAAGATAATCAAGATTTATTTTTATGGATAAAAGAGAAACGTGACATATACTCCATAGCTGAAGAAGAATGGGCACAGTTGTGGGATCTTTATTATGAAGAAGGATTTGTTCTAGTTGAAGCTTTGGAGCTCTTGGCTTGTAAGATTATAAAGGAAAGTACTGCTTGTCGCAATTATCTGAAAGCAAGATACCGTTACATCTTTATCGATGAATACCAAGATGCTGATATTTACACCAGCATTTTGTTTGATGAATTGGTGAACCTTGGGCTTGTAGGCATAGCTGTTGGAGATGCGAAACAGTCAATATTTGGCTATGACAAGAAGGATAGTAAATACCTACAAGCTTTGGTAGAAAGAGGTGATTTTCATTATTTCCCTTTGGATAAAAATTTCAGATGCTCTCCTTCCATTATTAATTATTCGAATAGATTGATGGATGCTGATTCTACTTTACTTCCTGCCTCACAAATAGATGTCCATCTTGTAAGAATTGAAGGTGAAGAGAGTGCTGTCTCCAAATTTTTGTCTTCCAACATCAAGGATTGTTGTAAACGATATCATGTTGAGAAACTTAGTGATGTGGCAGTACTAGCAAAAACCAATAAATATTTGGATTTGATAGCTTCTCATCTGTCTCTGCCTTATAGAATGTACAATACAACGGGATTGGATAACGATTCGAATGTGTGTTCGTCATTCTATGCAGCCTTATTGAGATTTTATTATGATAGTAACATGACTTTCTTGGAAACATTGGAGGATTTTGTGGATATAGAGATGCTTACTCGATATGACCACAAAAGAGTTCTGCAATTAAAGGTTCAATTGCGTTCTCTTAGCCTTCCTGATGATGTTGAACTATTTGTTGGATATTGCACCGAATTGGCTAATATTATTTTGCCCAATGCATCAAACGATGTATCATCTGCAATATTAAGAAAGGTTATAGGGGATAAAAAATCTTTAGAATCATATAAACCGCTCAATGATAACGAAGTGAACTTAATGACGCTCCACAAGTCGAAAGGTTTGGAGTTTGATTTGGTTTTTCATCTGAATTTGCATGAATGGATACTTCCAAACAAGAAGCCAATAAATGGAGACTTTTATAATTGTGAATACCCTTCGTGGCAACAAGATTTGGATTTGCATTATGTTGGTATAACGAGAGCCAAGAAAGCTTGCTATTTGGTCATAAATAATCAAAGGCTAGGTTTTAAAAATAAAATTGTTACAGGGCGTGATTCTGAATTCTTAACATTGAATGGAGTTGATAAATATAGAGATATTTTAATATTTTGAAATATGAAGCATTGTATTTTAATGACGGTTTATAAAGATGTTGAACAAATAAACCGCATAATAGAGTTTGCACCAGAAAACTTTGATTTTTATGTTCATATTGATAAAAAATCAAAGTTAACTCGTTCTGATATATCTAAACGAGCTAATGTCTTTAGTGAGTATCGAATATACTGGGGAGCTGTAGAACATTTAAAGGCATTTCTTTTCTTAATGAATAAAGCATTTCATTCAGGAAAGCAATATGATTTTTACCATCTAATAACAGGACAGGATTTTTATGCTACTTCATTTGACAACTTTGAAAAACTTCTGGAAAAAGATAAAATATATATAAGTTATTTCAATTTGCCAAGAAAAAAATGGTGGCATGGAGGGCTTGCAATAGTTCGTTATAAAAGTTTCGCCTCGAAATTAGATTTGAGAAAACGTAGTTGTAAAGTTTTGAATTATTTATATTATATCTGTCAACGTCTTTTTACAAGAGGATATGATTTGCCTTCATATAGACTTTATGGAGGTTTGGTATATTGTTCAATTTGTGGGGGGGCAATAAAATGGGTTCTGGATTCTGAAATTTCTAGAGATTTATTGAATCGCTTAGAAAACACTACTTGTGGTGAAGAATTGTTTTTTCAAACAGTGTTACTGAATTCTCCATTTTCAGAAAATATAATAAATAATAATCTTCGTATTATGGATTGGAATGTTAAAAGTCCTCCAAAGGTATTAAGAGAAGAGGATTTCCATAAGATTATAGATAGCAGCTGTTTGTTTTGTCGAAAAGTGGATTCTAAATCATCTAAGATGCTAATTAAATTACTGATGAACAAATTTTGTTTAGGATGAATATAATTATTGGTATATTATTTTTTTATTTGGCCATAAAAGCGTATGGGAATTTTGCAACAGTTTTCCCATTTATATTGGTGACCTATACTTTTCTTGGAAGTTTTGTTGTAGGTACTATAAGCCCATATAGCTTTTTGTCTGTGATAGTTGCATTTATATTTTTTACTCGTTATAATCGATTTTTTTCATATTATAGGACATTTCCATTTAAATCGACTGTGTTTCTGTTTGCTCTATCGATGATATGTACGAATTTTTTTGTGTCAGCAAGATATCGACATACTCCTACATTGGTATTTAATATTTGTCAATCTGTAGGCTATACCTATATTCTATGGTATTTGTTACAGAATAATGCGCAAAAAACAATTCATGCTTTGGTGAAAACCGCTCTTGTTTTTGGATGCTTGGTATCAATATATGCATTGTTCGAAACTATAACTAGAAGTAATCCTCTATTAAATAGTTTAGTTTTGAGTGGCTGCTATATAGAGTCTCCTCTTATTACAGAAATTAGATTTGGGTTAAAACGTGCGCAGGCTATATTTTCTATGCATACTACGCTAGGTGGAGTTATGTTGTTCAATTATGCATTGCTTTTGATTGCTTACAAGACTGCATATTTAAAAAAAACGAGAATAAATATAATCGTCATTTGCTTATGTGCAATGTGTATTTTTCTTACGGGTGCTCGAAGTTGTATTATAGGTGCAGTAATGTGTACCGGAATGTTATTTTCAAAATTGAAGGTTAGACAGATTCTTTTTATTTTTTTAATATTTCCTTTTGTATTTGTCTTTGCAGGCGATTATTTGTCGCAAATCCTCGATTCTATATTTAATACAGAGAAAGTAAATGGAAGCAACTCTGATATGCGCTTAATTCAATTTATGATTTCATGGGATTATATGATGCGTTCTCCGATTATAGGTAATGGACTTGGTTTCCTATATAATGATGTAGTTTTAAACCATGTAGAAAAAGAGTTATTTGGTGCAGAATCGTTGTGGTTTGGAGTAATTGCAGATCAAGGAATTTTAGGATTGGTTTCGTATTCGCTTCTTTTTATTTCACCAATTTTATACTCATGGCGTAAAGATAATAAGTTTATAATATTATTTGTTATAGGAATTTTGGTTATGTATTCTTTATCAACTATTCCAGGCGTAAATCCTGCAATGGTTTTAGTGTTTACATTGATATTTAATTATATGCAGGATACTGCTAAATCCGGAAAAATTAGAAAAACATGATAATTTCAATTATAGTTCCTATATATGGAGTAGAGCCATATATAAAGAAGTGTTTGATATCAATAATGTCGCAATCATTAACATCGGGGGTAGAATGTATTCTTGTAAATGATTGTACTAAAGACGAGAGCATTAATATTGCTCAGAAATTAATAGATGAATATAGGGGAAACATCAAGTTCAGAATCATCAATCGAGAAGAGAATGGAGGACTTTCTGCGGCTCGTAATACTGGTATTCTAGAAGCTAAGGGTGATTACCTTTATTTTTTGGATAGTGATGACTATATAACTCCAGATTGCATTAAGGTACTTGCAGAAACGGCTCAAAAGTTTCCTAAGGCTCAAATCGTGCAAGCAGGTGCTGAGGCTACCACAAAAGGTTTTGAATATTTGAGTTTAAAATCAACGAAATTAAAAGAATATACTGAAGATAAAAGATACATCAAACGTGAAATGCTGATGGCTCATTACCCACCGACGGCATGGAATAAGCTGATAAAGCGTGATTGGTTGTTGAAACATAATCTTTTTTTCAAGGAAGGTTTGCTTCATGAGGATGATTATTGGAATTTCTTCGCCTCTAAACATGTTACAGCGTATGCCATTTGCAAGCAAGATACTTATCTCTATAATATTCGACCTGGCAGCATCACTCAGGCTCCAAATGAACGAAATATCAAGTCTCGCTTAATTTCAGCCTTCGACTTTATGAATAATATAGATGGCTTTTGCAAAAAAGAACAATTGGCTGTGATTTACAAATTGTTAATTGCAGATTTCCGAAAAATATCATTATCCGATAGTATGGCTTATTTGCCATTGTTCTACAGTTTAAGTTCTATGTGTGGTATCGTTGGTAAAATAGCGATCTTCCTTGACCTTCATTTGCCAAAGTGTATCTTGAATGCTCGACTAATGCAATTGTTTAACGATAAAATAATACCTCGATTGTTATGAATAAACATAAAATTTCAGTAATTATTCCGATATATAACTGTGCGGAATGGATAGAGAAATGCGTGAATAGTATTCTTAATCAGAAATTACCAAATTCCTATGAATTGCAAGTTGTTCTTGTGGATGATGGAAGTAGTGATAATTCAGGAAAGATTTGTGATACATTAGCTCATGAAAATTCTGTTGTGATAGTGATTCATCAGTCCAACGCAGGTGTGAGTGAAGCCCGAAATAAAGGAATTGATGTTTCTGATGGCGATTGGATTTGTTTTGTTGATGGTGATGATGTGCTTAAAGATGATGCTTTTATGATATTGTCAGATCAAGAGGTTGCAGAACATGATATTGTACGATTTGGTGCTTATGTCTTCAGTGATACTTTACCTCAATCATCTTTTGAAAAAAAATATAGTAATGATAAAGATGAATATATCCAACTTGTTGTTCGTAGATTTGCAATGTTGGGCGTGTCGGGGGCTTTCTATAAAAGGGAGTTGTTTTTAAATAATAATATTCGTTTTCAAAACGGCATACGTATAGGAGAAGATTGGATGGTTTTGTTTAAGCTTTTGGTTAAGGCTGAATCTTTCACCTATATAGACAAGGAACTTTATGGTTACCGTGTGAATGATAATAGCGTAACAAGGCGTTTGGTTTCATCTGTTCGCCCAGATGCTCTCATAGCTTTGAATCACATAATAGATTATGCAAAAGAAAATAAATATGTCATATCTTTAAAAGATATTGCTATTGCTCGATCGGACATTAGACGCAATATGATGAAAGAGGCTATACTAAATAAGAATAAGGAGTTTTTTATTAATACAGATAATGCTTTAAAAAAATATGCTCCTCAAAGTTTTTGGGCAGATGTATGGTATAGCCAGAAGTTTAAGCATAAGGTTGGCTTTGTTTTATATTTATGTATGGATAAATTGTATAGATTTCTTTTTTGATAATTGGTTTAAGATTCGTAAATGGTCTTTTGTGAGTATTCTTACGTTAAATTTTAGAAAATCAAAACTTTATTCAATAATACTAGTACGGCTATCCCGCTGATAAATAGTGGAGACGCTGTATTGGTGGTTTACAATTCCTGCTAAGCGATTGAATGGTTGCGGCAAGAAAAATGAAGAATTGTATTTATAATAAGTCATATTGCAAGCATTTTGTAATTGGTGACTATTCTCTCGTTATTAAAGAGATTCCTGATTGCTTGGTGACAGCAAGTTTTCCAGCAAAGGTCATTAACACGTATGACTTTATGAAGGAAGAATGGGTGAAAGTAAAATAAAATATTACTCTATGGATTTTGATTCTAATAATAAAACTCTTCGACCTATATATGATAAACTCGATTCTCTTATAGATAAAGGTTATAACCTGTCTTATGTCTTTAAAGATATAATATTTCGAGGATGTAACCAGTTTGACAGAGATTATAGAGGGGTTCCCTATTGGGTTAGAGATGCAGGAAATACTGCTGAATGTGGATGGACAAAGGAGGAGTTTGAAACATACGTGAGGAATTATGAAAATTACGAGATAGTGCATAGATGGTTGTATTATTATGATTGCAAAATGCTGGTCTGTGCTCTATGTGATCGCTTTAAGATGATTGCATCTATGTTGAGGGTGTTTTACAACCATTTTCCTAGTGAGTCTCCCTGCAAAATGGAAGACTTTAAACATGCAACTGTTACAGTTAGTCCTCAGGATACGATATGTTTTGCATGTGTTAATAGTATTTTTCTTTACCTTGCGTCTTCATTTGATATACTGTCTAAGATTTACGTTGAGTTGCGTGATTATGAAAAATTGGATTTCTCCAAATATCCCAAAATGGTTTCACGGAAAGTTCTGTTGGGAAGTATTGTTAAGACCACTTCTGATATTACAGGTACTATATTTGAAAAACCATCGTGTGTTAATATTATAGTAAATATTAGAAATAGACTCGTGCATGATGGTTCTTTTGATTTTATGCAAATGGTTTATGACTGTTATGATGGACCGAATGGACATTCTGAGGGGACAATCTTGTTTCCTGACATGGAGAATGGTTTATTTGTTACATCAAAAAACAGAAAAAACTTTTATAGTCAATCAAATAGATTAAATTTACGTCTGCCAGGGTTACTCACAGATGTGTTTGATGTAATGGAAACAACAATAAACAAACTTTCAATAATTGGTAAAAAAGAAAATGAAGGATAAATTAGTTACCCCCCCCACACATCTGCGAATGTCAGAGAAAATTACTCTTCGCTGGATGGGTTACGTGCTTACGCTGCTGTAGGTATTGTGCTGATGCACGTTCTGGCTAATCTTATGATTAAGCCAAGTGATAACATCTTGACTTGTAATGTGATACCGTGGTTCACGAATTTCACATTGCTGTTCATGATTATTAGCGCATTCAGTATGTGCTGTGGATATTATGAACGTATAAAGTCGGGAGCAATAACTCCTGCGAAGTTCTATGCTAAGCGCTATCATCGTACCTGACCATTCTTCGCCATGATGGTGATGATTAGTTTTGCGATGGACCCATCTTGGAGAACTTTCTGCCAAAGCTTTGCAGACTTGTAAGCGTGCAGCAATAATGTACTCCTTGTTTGGAGCATGTTAAGGTGCTTAATTAAAATCCTGAGTGTAGGCTTTGTTATGTGTTGAAGCACATAGATTCTACGCCTGAGGATAAGTATTATACTCTTCTTCCTGAGTTCTGGGAAGATGAGGAACAATAAAAATGAATTTAATATTTAGTCAAATTAAGGTATAACCTCCATTAGCTTGTGCTGATGGAGGGCTAAATTGCATTTTTTTGTCTCAAAATTAGAAAAATGATGCCGCCGTGCAAAGGTACAATATTTTTTTGAGATATGCAATACGGCGTTGAGCGGATACTTACAACATATTGTATTTGAGGAAATATGATAAGTCGTTGGCGTATTATGTTATTTACACAGCTTATTTTTATATGCTGCTTGAGAATAGACAACGTAGTTTGTTCTTCTTTACCATGTTTGAAAAATACGATATTGATATAAGAAACTGGACTATTGCTATACAGCATTATTATAAAAAAGTCCAAAATTATATATCTAAGGATTAATGAGTTAAATATGGAACAAGAAAAAGAATACAATGATTTTATAGCTTTGGGTAGAAAATGCTATCCTAAACAGGATAATAGGGGTATCACGAATTTTAATTCGGAGGTACTTGCTAACGTTTATCCAAAGAAAAAAGACATTCTTGATAGTTATGGGGTAACGAAGTGTGAACTTTTTGCTTTGATAATGCTAGAGGGCTTCTTTTCTGAATGCATACAGCGTCCTTTGGTGTTTGGTTTAAAGACAAATTCGTTTATAGAACGGTGTATATCCTACTTTGATTCATTATTGAGTAAAGCACCAAAAACTTCATCCATTGTTCTTTATCGGCAAGATCATTTCAATTCTGTTGAATATTATAAAGAATTGTATAATAAGGGTAAACATTATATTTGTTCGAGTTTTTTGACAACTTCTACTGATGATTATGACAACTCTAGAAGTGTTAAGTTAGTAATAACCTCAAAATTAGACGGCAAAACAAAAGCTCATGATGTCTATCGAATAATGAATCATGGGGAAGATATTAAAGGAGCGATACCTGAAAATCAGGTAAACTTTGAAAGAAATGCCGAATTTGAAATTACGGGAATAGATGAAAAACCAAATATTCCTGTGGTTTACTTAAATGAAATATAACAATGAAGATTTTATTAGCAAATAAGTTTTATTACCGCCGAGGCGGTGATTGTATCTATATGCTCAACCTGGAGCAGTTGCTGAAGGCGCATGGGCACGAGGTGGCGGTATTCGCCATGGACTATCCGGAAAATCTGGATACGCCTTGGAAGAAATACTTTCCAAAGAATATGAGCAAATTGATGGCTTTTACCCGTCCGTTTGGGTCGCATGAGGTAAAAAGCACGTTTAAAAAACTGCTTGATGACTTCAAGCCGGACGTGGTGCATCTCAACAATGTGCATACGCAGCTGTCACCGGTGATGGCAGAGTTGGCGCATCAGCGGGGCATCAAGGTAGTGTGGACACTGCACGACTATAAGTTGCTCTGTCCTAGATACGACTGTCTGAAGAATGGAAATACCATCTGCGAGACTTGTTTCAATGGTGACAAGAAGGCTTGTTTGGACAACAAGTGCATGAAAGGCTCGAAGTTGGCTTCGTTCATCGGATTTAAAGAGGCTATCGTTTGGAACCGTGAGCGTTTGGAGGCTTCAACGGATATTTTTATCTGTCCGAGTCAGTTTATGGCTGACAAGATGGTGCAAGGAGGATTCTCAAAATCGAAGATGCGCACGCTCTGCAATTTCATTGACGTGGAGAAGTGCAAATATGCTCCCGCAGATGGCATGGATAACACAGTTCCTATTGTCCTTCCGAAAAAAGAAGATTACTATTGCTTTATTGGGCGATTGAGCCACGAGAAAGGTGCAAAGACATTGATAGAGGCTGCCAACCAATTACCTTATAAATTGGTGATTATCGGTGGCGGTCCTCTGATGGATGAACTGAAATCAGTTGCCCATACCAATATCGAGTTCGTCGGTTTCAAGCAGTGGAATGACATCAAGCAACTTGTGGGCAAGGCTCGCTTCTCGGTGATTCCTTCGGAATGGTATGAGAACAATCCTTTATCAGTTATCGAGGCCCAATGCTTGGGAACGCCCGTATTGGGAGCCAATATCGGGGGAATACCTGAACTTACAGATTATACCTTTAGCAGTGGTAATATCGCCGATCTAAAGACGAAGATTGAGAAGATGTGGAACTCGGAGCTTGATTATCAACAAATAGCTTCGGATGCACAACATCGCTATGATGCTGAAACTTATTACGACAAGCTCATCAACATCTACAAGTAATAATCACTATTCATAATTGAACCGTTAAAAATCAAGGGTATGGATAAGCAATATCAGATACCATCATCTGTCGCATCCAAGCTGGAGCAAATCAAGCTCTATATGGGGACGCATAGTGTGACAGCCTTTGTTGGGGCAGGATTCAGCATGAATGCAGAAATCCCCAACAATGTGAGCATGAAAACATGGAATCAGCTTCGTGAGGTATTCTTGGACAAGTTATATCCCAACAACGAGGAAGACAAGAAGAATGATGCCAATGACGTGGTGAGGTTGTCTTCATTGATAGATGCGCAGTTTGGACATAACGAATTAGACAACATTTTGGAAGAAGCCTTACCAGACCAACTTATCCAACCGGGCAGATTGCATCGTTTGTTGGTGCAGTTGCCTTGGAAGGACATCTTGACCACCAACTATGACACCTTGGTAGAACGTGCAGCCGGGCAAGTCATCAATGGGTTCAAACTGGTGACGAACAAGGAAACGCTGCTCTATCAGCCATCGCCTCGCATCATCAAACTGCATGGTAGTTTTCCAAATATCCGTCCGTATATCATGACGCAGGAAGACTACAGGCGTTATCCGACTGAACGCCCAGAAATGGTAAATACAGCAAAGCAGTGTTTCCTGGAAAGTCTGGTTTGTTTGATAGGCTTCTCTGGAGAAGATCCAAATTTCAGAGCTTGGATAGGATGGCTGAAAGATGTCATCGGGCAACAACGGATATGCCCTACCTATCTCATCACTTACAGAAAGGGATTCCATGATGCAGAGAAAGCCTTACTGTCGAAATTAGGGATAGACATCATTAACCTTGCGGATGTAGAAGGAGTGGATGGGTATTATTCAGCATACGAGTTCTTCTTGAATTATCTGAAAGAAACGCCCACAAAATGGAATGGTTCTGTGTATTTTGATCATCTTAGGGCAAAGGACTTGAATGAAGAGCAGTTTAAAGCGCATATAGCAGAGAAAATACAGAAGATGCGAGCTATCCGAGAAACTTATCCAGGTTGGCTTTTGCTTCCAAGAGCGCATGAAAAGGATTTTGAACGTCTAAATGAAGACATTGCCTTTATGGAAAGCGATTTCAAACGCATTACAGATGAAAAGACAAAACTTCAGTTCCTTTATGAGCTAAACTGGCGGTTGACGATTTCTGCGACGCCCAAGAAGCTTGGTTGGTTTGTAGATACCATCTCTGCGTATGTGGAACATTTGGATGACATGCCAAATGAGAACAAGAAAATGATGCAGCCCTTGATAATGTCATTGTTGGAGATGTGGCGCTATGATGGTGAGAACGAAAAGTTCTTGCAGCTATGTGATAAACTATTGAAAGATGACAAACAGATAATCCCTTCAAGGCATCTTTACTATCAACTAACATTGTTTTGGCTTGCCAAGTATAATAAAAACAAGGTGAAGGAATATTTGTCAAAATGGCAAGTGGATATAAGTGATTACCGGAATTGTCTTCAAAAAGCCAATATCCTGTATTTCGTTGGAGAAGCATTAGATGCCTACCAATTATTGGACAAATGTAAGAATGCAATTTGCAAATCCCTGTTACAGAACAAGGAAGATTTATATGCAAAGTCTTGTCTGACGTATATTTTAAAGACAATGAGTTGGTGTGACAAGGACTCCAAAAGGAATAACACCGATGAGATAGAGACGGACAATATATCCAAGTTTGCTGAAGGAGAAAACTTTGACGAGCTGACGGAGAGATTGAGCGGAAAAGCATACGAGAACGAACCAACTCAGGGCTTTGTAAGGGAACACCTATTTGAAATAGGCAGTTACACCAACAGTTGGAGAATGGGATCAGCAGGGTTCGTACATGGCTATCTCTATCCTTGCAAATGGTGGATGCTTAAAGAAAGATTGGGAATGCCCATGTTTTCAATAAGTCCGAATTTCACAAAGTACTGTATTAGAAATATGTTTGAGTACTCGTGGAGTATGGCTTGGAATATGATGATGCTTTCCGCAAGCAGTAAGACTGTGGAAGAAGTATTGGGTAGAAAACAGCTTTCGTCATTGGCTGAAGAAAAAGCTAACGAATACTTTGATGCTTACATTACCTTGTTTGAAAATGCCGATATTCAAGAGAATAGTTGGGTTAACTATAAGGTGCTGAATCTATTGCCTACAATATTGGGAAGGCTATGCACAAAGGTAAGCCAAGACCGAGTGCTGAGGTTTGTAAAAGCAGCCTTGAAGTGGTCTCCGCATTTTGTGGATAAAGTATTGAAATATGCCTACGATTGTTTGGATAATTCAAACTTGGCAGTAATATGGTCGCTGATGATGTCGGAAAAGAATGTGGCGACAGATTATCAAAGAGCAGGGTATCCTTTCCCTGAGCGATATATGCTCCATTTCGTCATCACAGACGCTATCAAGAAACGGATTATTGCAGGACTGAAGAGTGAAAAGAAAGAAGAAATCTTGCAAGCTATATTCTTCATGGAAGTGATATGGGAAAGAGAAGAACTGACAGAAGCGGACAGAACCGAAATTGTCAACGCAGTAAGAAAGATGAGAAATGGAGTGAATGTCATTTCAGAAGCCATACATACCTATTCATACATCGAAATGAATGATGAGGAACAAGAATCTGTTCTAAACAAATTGAATGAAGAGGTAAAGACTTTCTGCGAAACGACATATCAATTCAACCATACCTCTGAACCTTTCAGTCTATGGAACAAAGCACTTGACCAAATCAATATACTTCGCAAGTATATCTCGGAAGAACAGAAAAAGGATGTCCTGTTGCATTGCTGCGACATGATAGAATTGAATAAGGCAAGTTTTGAAAGGAACGACAGCAAAGAGTTCTTTGGAGGTTTGAGACAATTCACCAGACAAATCATCAGAACTTATCAGAGTCTTTTCATCGATGCGTCTTTGGATGGTTGGACAGATGAAGAATCCGTAAAAATCAGCGAACAAATAGATTGGCTGAGGGCAAAGGAATACAGATGTCTGCCAATGAAGGTAAAGATGCAAATGGGAAATCAACAAAACCTTGATAATGACATTGTTGGCAATATCCAAAGTGCCTTGTTTAGTAAAAAAGAAGATTTACAGGTTGAAGGAGTGAACGCTTTCTTAGTCTTGAAAGATAAAGGAGGGGATGTTAATGGAATACTAAGATATATCTTTGAAAATTTTGCATTGGCGGATAGCTCTGCTTATAAAGAGTTACTGATACTCTTCGCAAATTTAATTATAAGGGATTATGAGGACAACGATTTCCAACAACATACCAAAGATTTTTTAAACCGTATTCACCGAGACTGTGATAACTATGGGTTGGAAACTGATGCTTTATCTGATTTGCAGCATTATGCAAACTATGTGGCTGGAGCTTTGTCTATAAAAAATCCAGATATAAATCCTCCGAAATTCAACAAAGAAGAATCAGGGTTTAATGATGTTGTTGTCGGCTTCGACAAGGGTATTGAAGTGGCACAACGCAAGAATGTTTAAAATTTAAAATACAAAAATATATTATGTCAGAAAAGAAATTAAATGGTACTGTCATTGTAACTTATCGTTGCAATGCGCGTTGTTCAATGTGTAATCGTTACAAGGCTCCTTCTAAGCCTGAGGAGGAAATCTCTATTGAGACTATCAAGAAACTTCCTAAGATGTACTTTACCAACATCACGGGTGGTGAGCCTTTTATCCGTACGGATTTGAAGGACATCGTACGTGAGCTTTATAAGAAGAGCGACCGTATCGTAATCTCTACCAACGGCTTCTTCACCGACCGTATCATCGACCTGGCGAAGGAGTTTCCACAGATTGGTATCCGTATCTCTATTGAGGGTTTGGAGAAGACCAACAATGAAATCCGTGGTCTGAACAATGGTTTCAACCGTGGCTATACTACCCTGAAGAAGCTCTGTGAGATGGGACTGAAGGATGTGGGCTTCGGTATGACCGTTCAGGATAAGAATGCTCCAGACCTCGTGCCTCTCTATGAGTTGAGCAACAAGATGGGTATGGAGTTTGCTACCGCATCGCTCCATAACTCTTTCTACTTCGTAGAGGCTAAGAACATCATCCACGACCGTCCGATGGTGGCTAAGAACTTCGAGAACCTGGTGAACGAACTGTTGAAGTCTAACTCTCCTAAGAAGTGGTTCCGTGCTTACTTCAACCATGGACTCATCAACTATATCTATGGTCAGAAGCGTCTCTTGCCTTGCGATATGAGTTTCGATACCTTCTTCATCGACCCATATGGTGATGTGATGCCATGTAATGGTACCAAGGATAAGGAGGTGATGGGTAACCTGAACCGCCAGACCTGGGATGAGCTTTGGAATTCTCCAGAGGCTGAGCAGGTTCGCAAGAAGGTAAGACATTGTGACAGAAACTGCTGGATGATCGGTTCTGTTTCTCCTGCCATGCACAAGTACATCAAGACTCCTGCCCTGTGGGTGGTTAAGCACAAGCTGAAGAGCCTGCTCGGTATGAAGTACTCTATGTATGAGAATCCTATCTGCTGCGAGTATCGTGATGGTAAGGTGACCAAGGAGCAGCTTGACAAGCTTTCTACCTGCGATATGAATGCGGTGGTAAACAATGGTCTTTCTGCTGATTCAAAGGAGGCTTTGAAGGGCAAGCGTGGCGAGGACATCGTGAACGCTGACGTGGCTAGCCAGGGTTATGAGGCAACCAAGAAGGAAACAGATAGAAATATTGAAATCAAGTAATCACTTGATTCTCTTATGATTGATAAGAAGCCACAGTGCGGAGAGCATCGACATCAAGATGATGCCGAAGTACTGTATGGCTTCTTTGATATAGTTTGAAATCTTATTCATGCCTGCAAAGGTAATACTTTTATTTTGAAAATCTCTAGTTTTTATGAAAATAGTTGTAACAGGTACTCGTGGTATCCCGAATATCATGGGTGGCGTGGAGACGCATTGTGAGGAATTGTTCCCTAGAATGGTGGAGCGTGGGTATGACGTAACGCTGATCCGTCGCTCGAACTATGTGAAGGATGACTTGCATGAATGGAAAGGAGTGAAACTAGTAACGATTCCTTCTCCTAAGAAGAAGAGTTTCGAGGCCATCATCCATACTTTCCGTGCCATCAATGAGGCGAAGAAGTTGGGCGCAGATGTATTGCATATCCATGCCATTGGTCCTGCCTTGCTGGTGCCATACGCCAAATTGCTGGGCATGAAGGTGGTGTTTACGCATCATGGTCCTGACTATGACAGGGACAAGTGGGGATTTGTTGCCAAGACTATTCTGAAGATGGGTGAGCGTATGGGCTGCATGTTTGCCGATGATGTCATCGTCATCTCGAACGTCATCAAGAACCTCATTGCCCGTAAATATGGAAGGACGAATAATGTACACCTTATATATAATGGTGTTTCTGAGCCTGAAATCTGTGACTATCCTGAATATTTCAAGGAACTAGGGATAGAGAAAGGTAAGTATATCCTGGGTATGTGCAGATTTGTGCCTGAGAAGAACCTGCATCATCTGGTGGAAGCGTTTGTAAAGTGGAAAAAGTCGCACACGGATCTCACTGATTCCACGGATATTAAGTTAGTGTTAGCTGGTGATACGGATTTCGAGGATGAGTATTCGTTGGGATTGAAGCAGATGGCAAGGGAGAATGGTGTGGTGCTTACTGGCTTTATCAAGGGCAGAAAGCTTCATTCGCTGTTGACGAATTGCCGCTGCTATTGTCTTCCATCTTCGCACGAAGGTTTGCCGATTGCCTTGCTGGAGGCGATGAGCTATGGGGTAAAGGTAGTAGTGAGCGATATTCCTGCGAATCTGGAGGTTGGCTTGCCAAAGGATGATTACTTCCATTGTGGCAACGTGGATGAACTTTCGGAAAAACTAGGAAAGATTATCGAGGCTCCATTGCAGCATGTGAATTACGACATGAGCAAGTATGATTGGAATCAGATTGCTGATGAAGTAGGAGAGGTGTATCAAGGGTTGAAGAAATGATATTACAGGATTTTTATACCATTCTTCAATCTGCCATAGGAAAAATGGTTCAATTATCCCATACGCTATCTGAAAAGGAATGGAATGAGATCTTTGGATTAGCCAAGAAGCAGGCGCTTGTTGGGATTATGTTTGAAGGTGTTGAGCGTTTGCCGCAAGAGCAATGGCCTCCAAGAAATGTGGTCTTGCAATGGACGATGATGGTGGGTAAGCGTCCAAAAACGGATTTGGTGATTTGATAAAGAAGATGTAACTTTGTCGCCAGTAATTTTAAACGTAAGTAAAATGTACAGCGACAAAGACTTTCAGACATTCTGGTTCCGCTACAAGACGGAAGGGGAGCCACATGGAATTTCAATTAATTCCTTTTGTATTAACCAAGGTGTTCCATACAAGCAATTCTATGCGTGGTTCAAGAAGCATGCCAAGGATACTGTTATCCCTGTTGAAATAGAAGGAGCACCTACAGATGAAGAGACAGATGATGTTGAAGTCCCACCTCAGCCAGCATCCAAGCCAAAAACAAAGAAGTCGAAGGGTGGCATACTCATTACCATCCAAACGACGGATGGTTTGTTTGTCAAGAAGGGTGGGCTTGACTATGCCGGCATGAAGGACTTAGTGTCTAGATTGGAGGGATTATGCTAAGGCTCTCAGGTCTTGACAACTTCTACTACTTACCCATGCTTCATGATATGAGGTACAAGGGGCCTCGTCTCTCTGAGATCATACGTAATATATATCATCGTGACCCTCTCAATGGTGACATCTATATTTATATGTCTCGTGACCGACGACCGATAAGGTTGTTTCAATATAAGCATCATGTCTATGACCTTCACGAACGTACTTTCAGCAATGAATATCGATTTAAGAAAGTTGTACTTCGAGAAGGAGTTCCTACCTATAAGATGGATTGGAAGACCGTGATGATAGTATTGGAATCGCCTGTTATAAAGCAGATTAGAGTATAATTCGTATTTAAGTATAATTGACTAATAATCAGGTGGTTATGTGTTTTATAAATTTGCATAATTCAAATATTTTTTGTATCTTTATACTAAAATACAAAGGTTATGGAATTAGACGAATTAGGCATAGATATAGAGGCACAAAACTGTCTCGATCAAATTCAGCAGGAGTCTCGGACTTCTGCTGACTATGACCCGTCCCAAGGTATGACAGGAGAAGAACTACATAACTTTTGTAAATTCTTGTATTCGCAGATTCAGTCCAAGGATGAGGAGATAAGCCGCCTTACTGCCAATATTAAAGAGTTGACGGATGAGGTTCGATTGTCTCGTCTTCAACAGCAAACATACAATGATGAAAACAAGGTGGTAAGTGCCAGCCATTCTCATAAGTTGGATGTTGTGCTTCAGCAATTACAAGAAACCAGACAAGAGCTTACTGATACAAAGAGAAAACTGAAAACTGCTGAGACCCTGTTGGCAGATGCCAAAGAGAAGAACCGTCAGTTGGAAGCTGAACGAGAGAAGGATGCCAAGGAGCGTAAGGACTTGGAGAATGATATCGCTCTCCTTCGTTCTGATCTTTACAGTGGAACAAAGAGCCAGCAGTCAGGTCGTTCTGCGGTAGAGGTAGGAGCTAATGATGGCAGGGATGATTTCGATGGTACGGATGCATCTTTACCAGAGGCAAATCGTAAGGATGATGTGTCCTCAGAGGCAAACTCCGATGGCGAGAAATCAGAGAAATCTCAATCCGGAGAGCCTAATAACTCTTCGGAAGACAGAGACTCTAGTAAAGGAACTCCGGGAACACCAACTCCTAAGACAATATATCATGGTCCTTCTCGTAAGGGTCGTACTTATAATAAGCATACAGTTGGTACGCCGATTATCCATAAGTGCGATTTGAGTCACTTGCCTGAAGGCGTAACTTATCATATCAAGAAGAATCCGAAGAAGGTACTTCACACAATAACTAAAGTAGAGGAACATTGGTTCGAGGAAGTTGTCTTGACTTATCCTGATGGTCATAAGGAAACGTATTTTATGCCTCAGGAGAATGATAAGGATGGCTACCTCTATGACGAAGATTGTGCCTGGTACTCATGTAACATCAGACTTCTTGACGGAAGAAACATCGAATATGTATGACATGGCCTGTCCTGCTTATCGTGAGGTGAAAAACAGACTGTCCGAGATGGGTTTGAAGACTCATCGCCAGAATCTGGCCAACTATGCGGATAAGGGCTATGAGATATTGAAGCTAGTGTTCAGGGTGCATTGAGATCGGCAATGTACAATACCTTTATCCAGACTTGCAAGCAAGTCGGAGTCTCGTTCAGGCAATATTTCAAGGCTTTGCTCAAGGCCGTGAAATCTGGTAGAACGGACTATGAGAACCTGCTTCCAATGACAATCTGCTTGGATTAATGAAATTTTTAGTGAAAGATATTTAAAAATGAGATTTGCGGGCTTTGCAAAAAGCCCGCAAATAGGGGCGTTGTGACATTTTTGGACGCTTACTTTATAATTTACAATTAATAGTTAGCTATTTATATTTGGGGGGATTTGAAGGTAATTGGCTGATAACTTGCAGATTTTCGGCTTTTTTCTTGGTGGTTTCAATAAAAAAGCGTACTTTTGCGGAAAAGTTTAACGTTTAAATTTATAGGTTATGGCAACATTAACTATACAAGTGGAAGATAATAGTGTTATGGCTGGCCTCAAGAAAGTTCTTGAGGCAATGAAAGGCGTTGTGATTGTTCCTAATCATCAGAAAAGCATGTCAGGGATAGAAGAAGCAATGGATGATATTCGTCATGGTAGAGTGACGGAGTATGAAAGTGTTGATGATATGTTTGAAAAGTTGGGAATATGAAATACAGAATCATAGCTACCAGTCGCTTTGAAAAGGATGTAAAGCGTTGTAAAAAACGTAATCTTCCAATGGAAAAGCTAAAGAAAGTAATTCGATTACTTGAAGAGACTGGAAAATTACCTCCTGAATATAAGCCGCATAAACTATCTGGGCAATATGCGGGAAGTTGGGAATGTCATATTATGCCAGATTGGCTGTTGATATGGAAACAATATAATGATGAGCTAGTTTTAGTGATGACTAATACTGGTTCTCATAGTGATGTTTTCTAAAAACAATTGAAAATGGCATGGAAAGTGCCGCAATTTATTCAAGCGAAGTTCATGAGGTCGATTCGGGAATCCCAATGACCCTTTTCAAAGGGTTTTTCGAATCCCGATGTATCTCCTGTAAAGAGGGGCTTTCCGAATTCTTATTTCCTTTGCCAAAGGAGGTGAAAGCGCTGTATCGGTACCAAACTATCGCTGTAATCGGTACCAAGGTTTTATGTGATTCACGATTGCTTCAAGAAGATTCCGAAGTTGTTATTCGGATGGCTGAGGTATGCGTATTAAGAATAAAAAATATGAATAAAGATGAATTTATAAATATACTCAAAAATAAAAAAGGTGCTCCTTTTTTGTTTCTTGGTTCCGGTTTTTCCCGACATTACTTAGATACTCCGCAATGGGATGGAATATTACAGATGTTTGCTCCTTATAAGCTAGCACAGTATTATTCTAAACTGAATACAAATTCCCTGATCAAGGTGGCTACTGAGATTGCGAAAGATGTTACTGATGAGTTTTGGAATTTGGATGAGGGTGATGAGTTCAAGAAAGCTGTTCAAGATCGCATTACAGATGCTGGCTCTGTTCTTAAATTTAAAATTTCAGAATATCTTAGAAAACAATCTTTACGGGATTTTCCTGAAGAATATGAAGAAGAAATTCATATTTTAGAAAAATTAAGTATAGATGGTATCATTACAACAAATTGGGATGATACGGCTGAGAGACTTTTCCCTCAATTTACTCCATACATTGGACAAGAGCAATTGATCTTTTCTTCTACGTATAGTGTTGGAGAAATATACAAAATACATGGTAGCTATAGAGAGCCTAAAAGTCTGGTGCTTACTGAAGACGATTATGATAATTTCAGTAAAAAGTATCCATATTTGGCGGCTAAACTCATAACGATTTTTATTGAGCATCCTGTAGTTTTTCTTGGTTATTCTATATCTGATTCAAATATTCAGGAGATATTACAATCTATTGTTGCTTGTTTAGATAATGCGAATATTCAAAAATTGCAGGATAACCTCATATTTGTAGAATGGATAGCAGAAGAAGATTATGCTATAACAATAGAACGTCAGGATATAATGATGGCGAATAAAGTGAATTTGCCTGTTATCAAAATCAAAACACATAGTTTTAAGGAAGTTTATGAACTCCTTCAATACTATGAACGTTCTATTCCTGCCAATGTGCTTAGAGAATACAAAAAGCAATTCTTTGAAATTGTTCAGTCTGAAAAACCTGAAAAGCAGATATATGTTTTGCCATCTACTGAAGTTGATAAGGATAAGACTATTCAGGTTGTTTATGGCTTCGGAGCAATAAATAAATTCCGTTCAGCAGTAGGCTATAGAGGTATACAAGCAGTTGAATTATTAAAGGATGTATTGTCTGAAAATACTGATTTGAATGCAGAACAAGTGTTGACGGATGCTTATCCTCAACTTACCAAGACATCTCCTAAAGCATTTATCCCAATATATAAATATCTATCGAAAGTAGGAATAAACAGTGATCAAAATTACAGTGGAAATAAATTGGGGGTGAATTATACTTTAAGAAAAGGATGTGACTTTCAGTCTTATAGTTTCTCCGAAGATGAGAAAACTTGCAGCCTACAAGAAGTAATAGAAAAATATAGCGGAAAGGATGTTTGGAAGGCTGTAGCTCTTATACCTTACTTGAATATAAAGGAAGAAGAATTGCCGATTCTTGGTAATTTTATCAATAAAAACTTCAATGATTTCCTGATAAAACATAACAATTATTCTACGTATATGAGAAAATTGATTTGCTTTTATGATTGGAAAAAATATGGTTGGGAATAACACTTTTGGATATATCTGTATTATTATATCGTAAGTATTCGGTTAATGCCGTATTGTGTGCCTAGATAAAGTTTCGTACCTTTGCACCATGATTTTTAATTATTCAAATTATGGTACAAGGCAAGAAACTATTAAACAGCAAGCCAAAGTTCGCCGAGGTTGTAATCGACGACAATGAGGCGAAGGAGATGCGTGAGTCTGCAAAAGTTCGCAACCGTCGCAATCCTTATTTAAAATTAAGCTATCCCAATGGTGTGACACTAATTCTCCCTGCTGACATCAGTATCGAACAGCTTCGAGCCTACATTAGTATAACAGTGTAGGCTTATGGCTAGAGTTTGTCAGTTGACGGATGACTTGAAGTACTACTTGTGCATGGAGCCAGTCGACATGCGAGGAAAAAATGGTAAACAATAAGGTAAACGATATGTTTGAACAGCAACAAAATACAGGGAAAAGTACGTCTTTGGCAGAGAAATATGCCAATGCCGTAGGCCAGTTGTCCGATGCCAATGATCGGGCAGCGCATGCAGAGCATGACCTGCAGGTGGAGCGCATCACTCGTCAAGACTTGATTGACGAGGAGGTGGCTCGCCGTGTTGCTGAAGCAGAAGAACGTATCAGAAAAGAGTTGGAAGCTCAATTAGCAGATAAGACCAAGGAATTGGAGGAACGTAATAAGGCTTTGGATAAGCGTGAGTCTGATGTAGATAAGAAAGCGGAGACAATCGCCCAAAATGTAAGTGAACAGGTTCGCCAGCAGATGTCTGCAGCTAAAACCCGTTTCGAGAAAACTGCGCTGAATCGTTTGGCTGATATGTTTGACATGTTCATGCAGGCGTTCATCGCTCTTGGTGACAAGGATTCTTCCAAAGGTCAGGAACTGTTGCAGAAGTATCAGCTTGCGGCAAAGGAAGCGCATGAGTCTTTGACGGATGAAATCAAGGATAAACTGGCCAAGGTTGAAGCTAAAAGCAAGTCTAAGACCGAGCAGATAGCCTCTCTTGTCAGAATGATATTTACTCAAAAGCATGAGCGGGTAGTCTTTAGTAAGGAAGAACGTGAAACCATCTATGATAAGGTAATGGCATCAGTTGAGTTCACTGATGAGGAAAAGAAACGTTACCAGGAGTGTCGGGATTTCTGTGAGGAGTATCGCAAGCGCAAGGCTATAAAGAAACTTTTGAATAGCCAAAAGGAACAGAAGGGACATGGACGAAATCCTATACCGGAGGATATGCCTCGCTTGGAGGAAAAGGTACTTTGGCCTGAAGGCTACATAGGACATGAGGATGAATATGTAATTGTTTACCAAGGCAAGGTGCAGGAGTTTATCGTGCCAGCCAAAGTACGCTACTTTGTTCAGCCATATCGTCGTCCTGTAGTTCGTCGCAAGGATGATCCAATGCAGAAGCTCTTGCAGTCTCCTTGTTATGAGGACGTATTTTGGAAGAGTTATGCGTCTGCTGAGTTATTGGCGCAGTTAGAGTGTAATAAGTATGTCCTTCATCAGCCGTTTAACCGGCAGATAAAGAAGATGAAACAGGATGGCTTGATACTCGCTCCTTCAACAGTCGATGACTGGCATCAGGGTGTATGTGACAAGATAGAACCTCTCTACAATCTGCAGAAGGATCGAGTAATGTCCAGTTTGCTGCTTGGCGCTGATGGCTCTCCATTCCCGATATTGGACTGCGAGAAGCATAAGACAGTAGATCATTACTTGATTCAGTATCGTTCTGTGGCAACTGGCATCCCAATCTTCATGGTTAATACGAAAAACAAGCATGGTAGGGGTACTGCTGACATCATGGACAACCTCAAAGATTGGAAAGGTGTGGCGCTGATGTGTGATGGTTACTCCGGCTATGATTGGCTGAAGAAGATAAATGGTCGCATATTGTGTCGTTCATGCTCGACGACCAATGGAACGAGCCTTGAAGGAAAATCCTAATCTTGCAAAGATAGGTATTCTCTTCTACCAGAACATTAACCTGATTGAGGAAATGATAAAGGAGAAGAAACTTGAGGGCGAGGAGAAGGCACTGTTCAGGAAGGACCATGCCGAGCCGCTATGGGAGGACTTCAAGCTATGGGCTGCAAGTGCCATCTTGGATGTGCCAAAAGACAGCAATATATACCAGGCATTGAACTATATGCTGCGCAACTATACAGAGCTGACCAATTATATAGACATCCCAGACATGCCTTTGGACAATAATGATACCGAACGCCTGATCCGTGACATGGTGATGGGTAAGAAGGCTTATTTGTTCTGCCGTGACTTGGATGCCTGTAAGCGTGCAGCAATGATGTACTCCTTGTTTGGTGCATGTAAGGTACTAGATAAAAATCCTGAGCGTTGGCTTTGTTATGTGTTGAAGCACATAGATTCTACGCCTGAGGATAAGTATTATACTCTTCTTCCTGAGTTCTGGGAAGATGAGGAACAATAAAAATGAATTTAATATTTAGTCAAATTAAGGTATAACCTCCATTAGCTTGTGCTGATGGAGGGCTAAATTGCATTTTTTTGTCTCAAAATTAGAAAAATGATGCCGCCGTGCAAAGGTACAATATTTTTTTGAGCTATGCAATACGGAGTTGAGCGGATACTTACGGTGCTCGGAACCGCTACGCTCTAAGGATGGCGGGGCATCAAAGCCCTCGCCAAATTGTGCGGGATGGGACCGCTGGGAGAGGGAAGTTTAAAGTTAATAGTTTATAGTTTACAACTTGTATTCGGGGGATTTTGTTGATTTATTGTGAATTTCTTGGTGTTTTAGAATATGCTTATTGGCATAGCCCAATCAATGGGCTATGCTAATGAGTTTACTTCCTAAGGCAGTTTCTATACGAGCAATGGTTTGAGTCGTGAAGTTATGTCTGCCTGTTAGCCATTTGGAGATTTCTGAGTCTCGCTTGTTGAGCAAGCGGGCGAAATCCTTTTGGGTGAGGCCCTTGGCTTTCAGAATCTCACTAATGCGCTCGGCAATACCGAAAGACAAATCGAACTCTGCCTTTTGCTCGGCAGGTATCGCAGCGAGGCAATCACGGAATAATTTATTCTGTATCATAACGCTTAAATTTCAAAGGTTGCACTTTCAATGTCTGTTATCATAACATTCTCAAAAAGAATCTTCGATTCGTTTCATAATTTCCTTTGTCGGAAGGCGATGGTTGGACTCCAGCAAGGCTTTAAGCTTGGTTATATATTCTTCTTTCGATAGAATATCATAGTGAAGAAGTTCGTCCATCACATATATTATTCCCGAAACTTGAAGCCCATGCCGTTCTGCTATTACTCGAAGGTTACGATCGCCAGTTAAGAGTTTATAATCACCGTTCAATGCGTAATATAAAACTGTGCAGTCTTGGAAAGAGAGATTCTTATCTTGAAGTGACATAATCTCTGCATACTCATTGCTTTTGAAAGTTTTGATTGTGATTTTTCCTTCTTGGTGTAATTGAGCAATCGCATCTTTCACTCCTTGTGTTTTTAGCTCACCGATAATAAAGTCGGTGGTGTGGATTGACAAAGGAAGCTCACAGAATCGTTCCAAAAGTCCAATATTCCATAAGTCTATGAATATATTGGTATCGCTGATTACTATTTCCATTAGGCAAGAACGAAATTATGTAATACTTCCTCTGTCGTCTTGTTGAGTAAGACGGCAGCCTTGGATTCTGTAATCAAGCCACTTGACAGGGCACGATAGATAAGGTTCTCGAATCTGGTGCTGTGCTCGTCATCAATGATGCTTTTCTCTACCTGTGATTTGAAATTGGAATCGAAATTTTTCTTCTTCCAATAGGTTGTATAGCGATTTTCTGATATGACATCAAGATATCTTGCCTTATACATCAAGGCATCAACGGATATTCCAAATTCTGATTGAAGGTTCTTCAACTCTACTAAAGCTATGTCGTGGCGTTTCTCACCAATAGACTGAAAGAAAGTTTGTCTTGGCATCAAAACTTCATTGGCAAAAATATTGCAGTATTGTTCTTCCGTCTTTTCATCCATGTCTTCTGGAAAATGAAGTAATGCATGGCCTAATTCATGGAGCGCAGTGAAACGCTTACGCTCGGTGCTCATCTGTTTGTTAATGACAATGACAGGAGTTCCATTTTCCAATGTGCCATTGAGACCAGAGAAAGCATCAGAAGCTTCTACTTCTACCACAATGATACCATTGGTCTCTAAGATATTGATGACGTTTGTAATAGCGGCGTTGCCAATATTCCAATCGGTGCGGAGTTTGGTTGCTGCGGTGAAAACATCATTTAAAGACTTAACTTGGCAAGTAAAGGAGGAAGCATCAAAATGTCTTTCGATGCCACAAATATCTTCTATTTCATTGATGCGTTCAATGGTATCTTCCACCATGAGATTGATGGATTTCTCTTCCTTAGCACTCAGGCGAGTTAGTTTGCGGTAATGAACATTATTGAGAGCTGAACGATTTTCACGAAACAGATAGTCGGGGGATATGTTCAGGGCTTTGCATAATGCGATGAGAATGGTACTGTCTGGCATACTCTCGCCTCGTTCGTATTTAGACACAGATTGTTTGGTGACAATATCATTCATCATCACACAGAGTTGTTGCATGGACAAGCCTCGCATCAGACGTGCGTTGCGCAGTCGCTTAGAAAATATATTTTTTAGTTCCATAATTAATCATTCTATCTTCTGGTTGACAAAGATAGTAAAAATATACGGAGTAGTCAACCGATAAGGCGAAAAAATAACAATATTTAATTATAATTTGAAAATATGAATGTAATCAAGCTTTTTGATTACCAAGAGGATATGAAGGAACGGATTGAGAAGGCGTTGCGCCTTCATCGGTCCGTAATGGCACAAATGCCAACGGGTACGGGAAAAACGGTTCTACTCGCTTCGGTCGTAGAATCGTTTTTGAGGGAACATTCCAATTGCAATGTTTGGATTGTTGCCCATAGAAGGGAGCTGGTTTCTCAGATTCAAGAAACTATTGAAAGAGTTTTTTCTAAAACCCACCCGTCCTCCCTTACCATAAAAGAGGATTTTTCGAACCACCCTGTCAATTCTTCGAAAATCACCCCGTCCCTCTTTACCCTTAAAGAGGGCTCCACCTCTCACCCCGGCCCTCTCACCCTCAGGGGAGAGGGAGGAAACCGCCCTACTCGGTGCTCGGAACCGCTTCGCTCTAAGGTTGGCGGACCATCAAAGGTCTCGCCAGATTGTTTGTCGGCTAGCGCATTCAATGTTCCTATCAAGGCTGTGTCGATACAATGGTTGTCGAAACACTATGACGAGATAGAGGAAGAACCGGGGATGATTGTGATTGACGAGGCGCACCATGCCCTTGCCAAGACTTACAAGGGAATGTGGGATAGATTCCCGAAAGCTAAGTTCCTGGGACTGACGGCTACTCCTTGCCGATTGAATGGTAAGGGATTCACTGATCTGTTTGATGTCTTGGTGCAGTCGTGGAGTGTTCCTGAATTTATCAGCAAGGGAAGATTGGCGACATATGATTTTGTGAGCATCAAATCGGATGGTGTAACGCAACGGCTCATCGACTCCTTGCAGAAGCGAGGGGCTGATGGTGACTACCAGAACAAGGAAATGGATATGTTGCTGAATAAGAAACCGAGTATCGAAAGGCTCTATCAGAGTTTGGAAGAATTTGGCAAAGACAGGAAGGGCATCGTGTATGCTATCAATATTTCTCATGCTCAGAAAATCACGAAACTGTATCAGGAAAATGGCGTGAAAGCCATAGCCATAGACTCGAAGACACCTGCCACGGAAAGACAGCAAGACATTGAAGCCTTCAAGAAAGGTGACATCCAAGTGCTGGTGAATGTGGACATCTTCTCGGAAGGATTTGACTGTCCGGATGTGGAGTTTGTACAGTTGGCACGACCTACATTGTCACTTGCCAAGTATCTGCAGATGGTGGGACGAGGATTGCGAGTGGCTAAGGGAAAGAAGAACTGCGTAATTATAGATAATGTGGGACTATATCGGGTGTTCGGGTTGCCTTCGCAAGTATGGAACTGGAATGCTATGTTCGAGGGAAAGCTGAAAGTTGGCAAGAGAAAGGAGACTCCGAAGGATAGAGAGTTTTTCCTGATGAACGAGAAGCAAGACGATATTCAGATTCATCCAGACTCAGAAATGATGATGGTGATGAGCCATGAAGAATTGCTCCAAACGATACAGTATCGTGAGTTTGTGGACAGTAGAGGGGAGTTTGCCATCATCAAGCTTCCTGATGGAAAGATGACGGTAGTGAACCGGCAGGGAGAACAAGTCTTGGAGCCAGGCGATTACTATGACATGAAACTGTTGGATGGCAACATCCTGTTCTACCGACATTGCAGAAAGGAGGTCTGCTATTATGACCTGTTGTCTGGAGCTATTATTGACGATGGTCCCAATGTTTACGATGTTCCAAAGGTGGTTACGCTAGAAGGTTGGGAGTTCATCAAATATGGAGATGTTTATATGTCTCGCACCTACGAACATTTCTCTTGGCCATATTGCCCTTCCAAATATGACCTGTTCAATTTTGGGGATTACCTGATATATCGTTATAATTATTTAGTAGATAGTGGTTGCCAGGAATGGTACTATTATGAAGGAGGCAATGGCTTGATGATGAAGGCTACTATAGATAGTAATCGAGTATGTTTCTTGCGTGGTGATTATGAACATGTGTATTGGATGTGTGCCACTCTTCGTTGTGGTTGTATCGTGGTTATGGACAGCAAGCAGGACTACTACCTGGTGGATTCATATTTGAAGAAGACCTATATTGGATGCAATAACCCAAAGAATGAAAATGAAGATCTTCATATTGTAATGCCTCGCCTTGGCAAGAAATACTATGATGAGATGATGTTACAGGAGAAGAAAAAGGAAGCAAACGAGATGCTTCTTTTGCATGAGAAGTCAGAAGCAGGACATGTGGAATTATATCAGGCTGGAAAGAAATGGGGCATAAAAGTGGATGGCAGAGTTGTCGTGCCACCCCTTTATCGCAGCATAGCGCAACCTGTTGGTGCCTATTGTGCCTTTGAAGAGATTCCAAGATATTGGGGTATTATGACCTTAAAAGGCAAGGTGATAGTTGATGCCAAATATGAGAAGGTGGAGATTCGTGATGGAGGGATCGCCGTGGTAACTGATATCACGGGGAAAACACAGACCATCTATCTGAAATGATCTATTATAGGGGCGTCAGTCTGAGAATATTAACAAAAAAGAGTGTGTCATGAATTTATGATACACTCTTTTTTTTATTCGGTTTAATTACATCTTCTTTATCCGTTTGCGATATTTCCGAAGAAATCGAATGAGGCATCCCAATCCTTCCAGACTGGCTCTCTGCCCAATTCCTTCAATCTCGCATTGATAACCTTGGCGGTACGCTCATCGCTTACGGTGAACTGCTCCAATGCCTGAGGATAGGTATGATAACCACCAGGATTTACCTTTGATTCTGCCGACATGGTGGTGACACCCAGTGTTGCCATGTTGTCACGGATGTAGGCTGGCTCACGGGTAGAGTAGGAGATATCTACATCGTGGTCGAAGATACGCATGGCGAAAGTTGCCTGTGCCAACTGCTTATCGGTCATGAAGCAGTTTGGCTGGAAACCTTCGTTCTGTGCAGGGCGCATACGAGGGAAGTTCACGCTGTACTTGGTCTTCCAGTAATGCTTCTGCAGGTAGCGTAGGTGATGAGCCATCATCACTACATCCGTGCGCCATTCCTTCTCCAAGCCGATGAGCACACCCATACCGATGGAATGGACACCTGCCATACCCATGCGGTCGAAACCATCGCAGCGCCACTCAAACTTGCTCTTCATGCCACGTGGGTGGTAGAGCTTGTAGTGCTCGTGGTTGTAGGTCTCCTGGAAGCAGATGACGCCGTTCATACCATGGTCGGCGAGGGTCTTGTAATCCTCTGTAGAGAGCGGCATTACCTCTATCTTCACGTTAGAGAAATACTTCTTGGCGATGTCGATTGCCTTGGCAAGATATGGGGTGCCAGCCTTGGCTGGGTTCTCGCCCGTAACGAGAAGGATGTTCTCGAATGGAGCCAGCTGCTTGATGGCTTTATACTCGTTCTCAATCTGCTCTGGGGTGAGGATGGTACGAGCCATCGGATTCTCACGATGGAAACCGCAATACACGCAGGAGTTAGAGCATGAATTGGTGATGTAGAGAGGAATGAACATCGACATGGTCTTGCCGAAGCGCTCCTCGGTATATTTGCGGGAAAGACGCGCCATTACCTCCAAGTATGGCTCGGCTGCAGGTGAAATCAGCGCCATGAAGTCGTTCACATCGCAATGGTCCTTGGCAAGGGCACGACGCACATCGTTATCGGTCATTCGAGCAATGCGCTCCGTGGTCTCCTCCCAACTGATATTCTTTAATTCGTCTGAAAACATTTTCTTACTTTTTAAACTTTCTCAAATCGTGTGTCAACTTGGCTGCACAGAAGTTTGGACCACACATGGTGCAGTACTCACCATCTGTATGACCTGCCTCCTCGAAATACTTCAAGGCGAGCTCTGGGTCGAGAGAGAGGTGGAACTGATCTCTCCAGCGGAACTCGAAGCGGGCCTTGGAGAGGGCGTTGTCGCGGATGGTTGCACCTGGATGACCCTTTGCCAAATCGGCTGCATGAGCGGCAATCTTATAGGTTACCACACCTGTGCGCACATCCTCCTTGTTAGGTAAGGCGAGGTGCTCCTTAGGTGTTACATAGCAGAGCATGGCGGTGCCGCGCCATGCTATCTGGGCGCCACCGATGGCTGATGTGATGTGGTCGTAACCTGGAGCGATATCGGTAACCAATGGGCCGAGGGTGTAGAATGGTGCCTCGTGACAGTGGTCGAGCTGGCGCTCCATGTTCTCCTTGATCTTCTGCAATGGCACGTGACCAGGACCCTCGATGAATGCCTGTACGTTCTTGTCCCAGGCACGGGTAACAAGCTCGCCCATGGTATCCAACTCGGCAAACTGGGCTGCATCGTTGGCATCGGCAATACAGCCTGGGCGCAGACCATCGCCCAATGAGAGGGCTACGTCGTACAGTGCCACGATGTCGCAGATGTCGTCGAAGTGCTCATAGAGGAAGCTCTCCTGGTCGTGATAGAGACACCACTTGCTCATGATACTACCGCCACGGCTCACGATTCCGCAGAGACGGCTATCGGCGAGATGCACGTTGTGACGACGGATGCCGGCATGGATGGTGAAGTAGTCAACACCCTGCTCGCACTGCTCGATGAGGGTATCACGGAATACCTCCCAGTTCAGATCCTCTACCTTGCCGTTTACCTTCTCCAAAGCCTGGTAGATAGGCACGGTTCCTACTGGCACAGGACAGTTGCGCACAATCCATTCACGGGTTTCGTGGATATTGTCGCCAGTAGAGAGGTCCATCAATGTATCGCCTCCCCACTTGCAAGACCATACAGCCTTATCTACCTCTTCCTCGATGCTGGAGGTAGTGGCAGAGTTACCGATGTTGGTATTGATCTTCACGAGGAAGTTGCGGCCGATGATCATCGGTTCGCTCTCCGGGTGGTTGATGTTGGCAGGAAGAACGGCACGTCCGCGGGCAATCTCATCACGCACATACTCAGGAGTGATATGGGTGTCGATGCCCAACTCCTGGCAGTTCATGTTCTCGCGGATAGCCACGTACTCCATCTCTGGAGTGATGATGCCAGCCTTGGCATAAGCCATCTGGGTGATATGCTTGCCAGCCTGAGCACGGCGAGGCAACTGGATGTGCTCGAAGCGGAGGTGGTCGAGGCTATGGTCAGCAAGGCGCTGCTTGCCATACTCGCTGGTAACCTCCTTGAGCTGCTCGGTATCGTTGCGGTCGAGAATCCACTGCTCGCGCATTCTTGGCAAGCCTTTCTTCAAATCTACCTGATAGTTAGGGTCGCTGTAAGGACCGCTGGTATCGTAGATGTAAACCGGAGCGTTTGGCTCAGTATGAGGAATGCCGCGCTCATCCTTCACAACAGTAGGAGTGAGGTTTACCTTGGTCATTCCAACCTTGATCTGTGGGAAGAGTTTTCCCTGCATATACGCCTTTTCTCTCTGGGCGTAAGCTTTCTTATCGTTTGGCATAATTTTTTAAAGGTAAAAAGGTAAAAGGGTAAAAAGGTAAAAAGAGCGTTCTTGCTTCTTTGCCTTCATCCTTCATGCCTTTTATTATCTATATTATAATTAATCGTTGAGGAATGCGGTGAGAGGAGAACTTGCCTCAGCACAATCGCTGATGGCTCCGAGACCAGCCTCGTAAGCACGGCGACCGCATACTACTGCTTCCTTGAATGCCTTAGCCATCTCTACAGGATCACCGGCAACGGCGATAGCGGTGTTAACCAGACAAGCGCTGGCACCCATCTCCATGGCTTCGGCAGCGTGGCTAGGTGCACCGATACCTGCATCTACTACAACTGGAACAGTAGCCTGCTCGATGATGATCTGCAGGAAGTCCTTCATTCTCAATCCCTTGTTAGTACCGATAGGTGCAGCAAGTGGCATCACGGTAGCAGCACCAGCCTCTTCGAGGTGCTTGCAGAGGGTAGGGTCTGCCTGGCAATATGGCAATACCACGAAACCGAGTTTTACCAGTTTCTCGGTAGCCTTCAGCGTCTCGACAGAGTCTGGAAGAAGATAGCGAGGGTCTGGGTGGATTTCGAGCTTGAGCCAGTTGGTTCCGAAAGCTTCGCGAGCCATCTGTGCTGCGAAGACAGCCTCCTCGGCGTTGCGCACGCCACTGGTGTTAGGAAGGAGCTGGATATTTGGGTTCTGCACAATATGAGAGAGCAGGTCGTCCTGCTTGTCTTCGAGTTCGATACGTTTCATAGCAACAGTAACCATTTCTGTTTCTGATGCTTTGATGGCTTCAGCCATGAGGGCATTGTTGTTAAACTTTCCTGTGCCCAAGAAGAGGCGTGAGTTAAACTCTCTGCCTGCGATTACTAATTTTTCCATTGTTTTATTATAGAGTTGTTATTTTTGTTTTCATTTCTGTAGGAAAAGTACTTTTGGGTGATTCTTTTCCGCAGTATTCTGGGACCGTTATCCTCCGCAGAACGCTTTTACGATAATGATGTCTGCTCCTTCTGCGATGATTGTGTTTTCCCATTCATCACGAGGCACCATTTCGTTACTGATAGCTACAGCTACTCCTGTAGCTGGCAAATCGAGTTCCTGGGCTAACTCCCTGATGGTTTTAGCCTGTGTCTCGGTCTCTTTGTTGTTGATAGTTACTTTCATATTCTGTTCGTTTTATATGATGAATAATCCGTTTGTTTACGCTTTTCTATCGCCCGAAAGCGATGATAAGCAAATATGTAATCAAACACGGTGAACTTCCAGATGAAAGCCTTAAGAGAAAGAATAAAGCGCTATCAAATATCCCTGCGACAGCATTACCTGCATCAGGTTCTATGGGTATCATCTCAGCCGAATCTTTCAGCACCCCGTGATAATCGCTTGCAAAAGTAATGATAATATCGGAAAAGCAATAGAATTTCAAAAATATTTATGCTAAATTAACGCAGAATGCACCTTTCGCTTTACTGGTGTTTCTTTCTGCAATCCGGGCATTCGCCTTTGATGACAAAGGAAATAGAGTGGGGGTAAAAGCCTTCGGGCAGCTCGAAACTTGGAATATGGATATCCTCCATACAGAAGGAACGCTGGCAAGATTCGCAGTAGAAATGAATATGCCCGTCGTGATGATCGCAAGCCCCTTTTTCTTCGCAGAGTTCGTAGCAGAGTACGCCTCGCCCATCTTCGAAGGCATGTACCACATCATGTTCCAGAAAGAGGGTAAGGGTACGGAAGATGCTCGACTTATCCATCGAAACCATCTTTCGTTCCAGATTGCTCAGACTCTGCGGGTTCTGTTCGCCCATCAGGGTCTTCATTACGAGTATGCGGTTGGCGGTTGGCCGAATGCCTTTCGATTCCAGCCTGCTGATCATATCTTGTGAGTTCATCGTTTCTTCTTTTTAAAATCTTTACTAACCGGTTGCAAAGATACAAAAAAAGCGTGTAAGTATGGTAACTTACACGCTTTTTCTTTATTTAAACGTAATTACTTTTTGCTTTCAATCTAGTTTATGCCGCAGCATGAAGGGATTGGAACCCTTATACGCAAGCACAACCACGGCTTCTGTTCAAAGCCTCACCATACATTTCCATTGCGGTCATGTAATTTGCAAGAATAGCCTTCAAGACCTTCTTGATGTTTGCATACATTGTTTTCATAATCGTTATCCTTTTTTAAAAAATTAATACTTGGCATTTCTGCCATTTTCTTTTTCCTTTTGTTCATGAACGGTGGTCAATTTTACTTGCCCATCTCCATGTTGTTGTTTACATTTACAGCCTTGGCAATCATAGCTGCCACAACTGTAAGAATCATTACTGTCGTCATCATAATTTGTTTCCTTTCTTTCTTTGTGGAGCCTCCATGTGAGGTCTCCTGTTTTACATTATCCTTTTACAATCTCACTGTTTTCTGGTGCAAAGGTAATGCCTTTTTCTTGAATATCTGTCACAAAGACATGACAAAATGATGAAAAAGGGGCTTTTTTTGATACACGTCACCTAAACAGCAATGGCGGCTTGATATACGTCAAGCCGCCATGCTGTCATATTGAGAAATGTGTCATATTTCTTATGTTTCTTCGGATTTCTGATGCTAGATCAGTTCCAGAATCTTGTCGAGAATCTTTTCTACGGTTGAAGAATCGGTTGCTTCATCGAGTTTCTGGTTGATTTTCTCTTCCAGTTTCTTGCTTACCTTGTCGGCAGCCTGATCCATGGCCTGGTTTGCCTTGTCTTCCAGTTTTTTCTGAACAGAAGCGCCCAGTCCGTCTTCTTCTGAACCATCGCTGTTATTATCGCTTACCGAAGGGGATTCATCGGTTGATGAGCTGGTGGTTTCTTCTATCTGCAGATTGTCGGCACCTTCCAGCGCCTTCACCATATCATCAGCATTCATCGTGTAAACGCTGCCAAGGATTCCGAAGCTTACGGTGTGCTGCTTGCCATTAAACTCAACGGTTCCCTTAGAGTATACGATATAGTTGTGGTATTCGAAGAGCTGGTTCATCACTTCATCAATAGCGCTTCCTGCCATCATTTTGGCAATGGAACGGATGCTTTGGGTGAAGAAGTTGTTATCACTGGTTTCTGTAGCCTTGTCGATAGCCTTGGCTGCCTCAGTCTTTACCTTTTCTTTGTGGGCATCAGGTCCTGGATTGGTTATTGCGAAAACCAGGAAGAGAAGTACGATAAGCCCTAAGATGATTTTCCAGAGGGTCTTGCTCGATTTTTTCTTTTCCGGTTCCTGTCTGTAGCCCTGGTTCATTGCTGCGCCGTGCTGAAAGCCTTGCTGGTAAGCTTCCTGCTGTGCCTGCTGGAAACCCTGCTGGTTTGCAGCCTGAAAGTTTGCTGCTTCTGTCCCGTTGTTGCCGGCTGCATCTGCTGATGTTCCTTCTGCATTTTCTTTGTTGGCTGTATTAGCCTTGATAGCTTCTACAGTTTCAAGAACAGTCTTCAGTTCTGCTATTTTCCAAGCTGGAGTCCAGTCTTTCATGCCTTGTGCCCAAACAAGGGTTTCGGGTGTAATAGCCTTCTGGACGAGTTGCTCCAGGCTGAATGGACCCGCTTGCTGTCCGTTATTCTCAATGATAAAATATTCCATCATGTATTCTTTTATATAATATTTTTCTTAAAAGCCAATAAGGAGTTTCTTTCACTCTTCATTGCTTATTAGTGTGTAGCTTTCCACCAACCGGTTTTCTCTCTGCCCTTGATAGCTACGCTGTGCTGGCTAGGGTCGGAGATAGAAAGACCGCAATAATTTTTCACTTTAAAGGTTGTACCTCTATAACTCATTAACCCTGTATAAGCCTGTTCGGTATGAGCAGCAGCTTTGATAGTGAGTTTCATCTGTGAAGTATATTTGTCTTTCAGATAGCCGCTCGGAACAAGACTGTCTATGTATACACTCATATCGTAGAAGAGGTTGGGAGAGAAACCATCCAAAGGCTGTATGGAATCGAGCGGAACGGATGATGAGAGGGTATATTTGCTGTTGATTTCCTTCATCACTTGGGCTAGATTGTCCATCTGTCTGCAGTCGATGGCCGCCATGTTGCAGAATGGATCGCTACTATTCTTGTAGAAATTGACAACTCCGTTGACAAATCCTGAGTAGTTGGGTGCAGAACTGTTGAGGTAACTCCATATGGTTTTGTATGGAACGCCGGCTCCCATTACTTCGCTACTTGAACTGATCATGAAATTAGTGACGTCTTTCAGTTCGTATGCAGTCTCTACATTGCCCATATAGCATGCATCGAAGAGAATGTATTGCATCTTGGTGCCGCTGAGTTTGATTCCTTCGGCAAGGGTAGGAACGTCGAGAGCGTTTTCTTCTAAACTTACGCTTCCGAAGAAACGGGTGATAGGTTTGTTGGGATCGGGACCATACTGTATTCCGCTGAAATTGCCGGTAGCGGTAGGGTAGCTGGTGCTTCCTTTCTGAGCAAAACCGGCATTAGGTCTTGCCATATAAGGATAGTTTACCCAATCGCTTTTGTAGGTCCATCCGCAGCCATGAGCTCCGATGATGAGCGAATAATTCAGGGCTTCAGCACGGCGTTTCACCTCATTCAGAATCTCTGCAAATCCTTCTGCTGTAGTATATGTAGCTTCATCGTATGTTTTCAAAGTGTCGCGAATTACGGTTTTCGTATTGCCGTCATATTGAAGATCTATAAGATAGCTCTTCCTGTAATTCTGGCTCATGAAGACTATTACACGCGAATTATTCAAGCCTTTCTTGGCAACAATACCTTCGCAGATACTGTCAACGTTGTTTTCCAAAAAACTTGTGAGACCGGAAGTGTTGGTTCCACCCGTCCAAGGATAGAAGACGAAGATAGTCTGCTTATTGACGCTTTCTACATCAATAGCTTCATCGCCACAACTGGTGAAAGTTGCTGCTAGAGATAGCGTACATATAAATAAGGTGAAAAGCTTCTTGATCATGTTTCTCTTGAAAATATGAAATGTTAAGTGTGAAATGCTAAGTTCTTACACTTAACATTCCGCACTTAACATGATAAATATTAAACTATTATTTCTTCTTTAGTTCCTCGATGGTTGCCTTGAGGGCAGCAATCTTCTCAACAGAGTCGCTTTCCTTCTTGCGCTCCAGGGCTACTACCTTCTCAGGTGCGTGAGCTACGAAGTTCTCATTGCTGAGCTTCTTGCGTACGCCCATCAGGAAGCCTTCCAAGTGCTTGAGCTGAGCCTCTGCCTTCTCAATCTCGGCAGCTACGTCGATCAGGTCGCCCAATGGTACGGCAAACTCGTCGGTACCTACCATGAAGCTTGACGCATCGGCACTCTTCTCAGCGATGACCTCAATCTTATCAAGGTTCGCCATCTTCAGCGTTACGTCGTTGTAAGCCTCGAAATCGTTCTTGCCTACTACCTGGAGAGACAACTGTTCCTTCTGGGCAATGTTCTTCTGGTTGCGAACGGTACGAACACCGGCGATAATCTGCTTCACAGCCTCAATGTCGGCTGCCAACTTCTGCTCCTCGGTTGTAGGTGCAGGAATATCCAGCTTCTCGCGCATGATGCTCTCGCCATCCTTGCGGTCGTAGATGTGCTGCCACAATTCCTCGGTGATGAATGGCATGAATGGATGCAACATCTTCAGAAGGGCATCGAAGAAGCGGAGGGTAGCGTCGTAGCTCTTCTGGTCGATAGGCTGGCCGTAAGCTGGCTTCACCATCTCCAGGTACCAGGATGAGAACTCATCCCAGAACAGCTTATATACAGTCATCAATGCCTCAGAGATACGGTAGTCCTTAAACTGCTTCTGCATCTCCTCGTTCACCTCCTTGAGCTTGGCATCAAACCACTTCACGGCGATTTCTGCACTCTTAGGCTGCTCGATATCTGCAGTTTCCCAACCCTTCACGAGGCGGAAGGCATTCCAGATCTTATTGTTGAAGTTACGTCCCTGCTCGCAGAGGCTCTCGTCGAAGAGAATGTCGTTGCCTGCTGGAGCACTGAGCATCATACCCATACGAACACCATCGGCACCAAACTTGTCAATCAGAACCAGTGGGTCTGGTGAGTTACCGAGACTCTTGCTCATCTTGCGGCCGAGCTTATCGCGAACGATACCTGTGAAATATACGTGCTTGAATGGCATCTTGCCACGATACTCGTAGCCAGCCATGATCATACGTGCTACCCAGAAGAAGATGATATCCGGACCAGTTACGAGGTCGGAAGTAGGGTAGTAGTAGTTGATCTCCTCATTGTCAGGATGCTCGATACCATCAAACAGAGAGATAGGCCACAACCATGAAGAGAACCAGGTGTCGAGGCAGTCGCTCTCCTGCTCAAGATCCTCAGCCTTGATGTTGGCATTCTTCTCCTGAGCGAGTTTCAGAGCCTCCTCTGCTGTCTCAGCTACCACGAAATCCTTCTTGCCGGCATTGTCGAAGTAGTAGGCAGGGATGCGGTGACCCCACCAGAGCTGGCGGCTGATACACCAGTCCTTGATGTTCTCCAACCAGTGGCGATAGGTATTCTTGTACTTCTTAGGATAGAACTCAATATCATCGTCCATTACTGGAGGAAGGGCGATGTCGGCAAAGTGCTGCATCTTGAGGAACCACTGTGTAGAGAGCTTTGGCTCGATAGGCACATTGGTACGCTCAGAGAAGCCCACCTTATTATTATAGTCCTCAATCTTCTCCATCAGACCGGCGTTCTGAAGGTCGATGGAAATCTGCTTGCGCACATCCATGCGGTCCATACCTACATAGAGACCTGCTGCCTCGCTGATGGTACCATTGTCGTTGAAGATATCGATGGTTTCCAAACCGTGCTTCAAACCGAGGGCGTGGTCGTTGATATCGTGAGCTGGAGTTACCTTCAAGCAACCAGTACCGAACTCGATATCTACATATGTATCCTCGATGACAGGAATCTCGCGGTTTACGAGAGGCACGATAACGTGCTTACCCTTCAGCCAGGTATTCTTCTTATCCTCTGGGTTGATACACATGGCAGAGTCGCCCATGATGGTCTCAGGACGGGTGGTTGCTACTACTGCATAGTATCCCTTCTCATCCTTGTGCATCACGTTCTCCTCATCCACCTGCTGGCAGTCCTGTTCTACTACATAATACTTCAAGTGGTAGAGCTTAGAGTGCTCGTCCTTGTAGATAACCTCCTCGTCAGAGAGTGCAGTCTGAGCCTTAGGGTCCCAGTTAACCATGCGCACGCCACGATAGATGAGTCCCTTCTGGTAAAGGTCGCAGAATACGTGGATGACGGCACGAGAGCGGGTCTCGTCCATGGTGAATGCTGTGCGGTCCCAATCGCAGCTGGCACCGAGTTTGCGGAGCTGTTTGAGGATGATGCCACCATGCTCGTGAGTCCAGTCCCAAGCGTGCTTGAGGAACTCCTCGCGGGTAAGGTCGGTCTTCTTGATGCCCTGCTGAGCGAGGCGGTTTACAACCTTTGCCTCGGTAGCGATACTGGCATGGTCGGTACCTGGTACCCAACATGCGTTCTTGCCCTCCATGCGAGCACGGCGAACGAGAATATCCTGGATAGTATTGTTGAGCATGTGTCCCATGTGGAGCACACCCGTTACGTTTGGTGGTGGGATAACCACTGTATAAGGTTCACGACCATCTGGCTTAGAACTGAAAAGCTTGTTGTCGAGCCAGTACTGATACCATTTACTTTCCACTGCTTGTGGATCGTATTTACTTGCTAATTCCATTGTTTATATCTAATTTTTATTCTTTTTCTTTCTTTTTCTTTAAAAAACGGTGCAAAGATACTAATTTTTGGGCGAAAAATACTATCTTTGCATCAAAATTATTAATTTTTGCACAAAACGATGGTTAGTAATACAGGAAAAGGACATACGAAAGAAGAAAAACTGGCGGCGTTCAGCCGCTTGCTGGATGTGCAGGACCGTTTGCGCCTGCAGTGTCCATGGGATAAAAAGCAGACATTCGAGAGTCTTCGTCCGAATACGATCGAGGAGACTTTCGAGCTTTGTGACGCCTTGATGAAGCGCGATTACAAGGATATCAAGAAGGAGTTGGGCGATGTGTTGGAGCACGTGATGTTCTATAGCATCATCGGCAGAGAAGACGGCGAGTTCGATATTTGCGATGTTTGCAATCAGGAGGCAGATAAATTGATGTTCCGCCATCCTTTCATTAACTGGAAGGAAGAGGGAAATTGGACGGTTTCGAATCCTGATATGTATATCAACGATGAAGGACAGGTTGTCTATAAGGAGTCAGATGCAGGGAATGGAGAAGCAGGAACTGCCAGTTCGGAAGAGACCTTAGCTCTTGGCGCCAGCAAGCCGAAAACTGCTACTTCTGTTGAGAAAACCTGGGAACAGATCAAGCAGCAGGAGAAGGATGGAAATGAGCGGGTGTTGAGCGGTGTCCCTAATTCTCTTCCGTCTCTTATCAAGGCTTATCGCATTCAGGACAAGGCTAGAAATGTAGGCTTCGACTGGAACGAAAAAGAAGATGTGTGGGACAAAGTGCAGGAGGAACTGGAAGAACTCAAGGTGGAACTGGCTAAAGGCGACAAAGAGAATTCTACTCGGGAATTGGGCGATTTCATCTTCTCAGTAATCAATGCAGCACGTCTCTATAAACTCAATCCGGATAATGCGCTGGAGAAAACCAACCAGAAATTTATCCGCCGTTTCAACTACGTAGAAGATCATAGCTTAAAGCAAGGTAAAAACTTGAAAGATATGAGTTTAGAAGAAATGGATAAACTATGGGATGAAGCAAAACTTCAGGAGAAAAAGGATGATAAATAACGGTGAATCAGATAATCTTATCAACTCATCAATATAATAATAAAAACTAAAGTGTTATGAAAAAATTAGTTTATGTAACAATAGCTTTGGTGGCGCTTTTCGCAGCCAACAGTTGTAAGAACAAAAATAATGTTCCTGTTATCAGTGCAGCAGATTCGGTAGAGGTAGAGGATGCAATGAACGATTCTACCATCTATGGTGTATGCGGTGAGGGAACCTCTATGCATAGCCTGGAGCTGATTTCTGATGAAGGTGACACCCTTTCGGTGTTTATTGACGATGAGAATCCTGATGTTGTTCAGGGAGGATTGCTGGCTGGCGACCGTATTGCTCTTATCGGTTATAAGGCAGAGGATGGAGAGATGATGGCCCAGAAGATTATCAACCTGACATCCCTCTTGGGTAAATGGACTTCTCTGGATAAGAATTTTGATATCTTGGAAGGTGGAGAGGTGAAGAACAATGTGAAGGCTGAAACTAATCCTTGGACTAGCTGGAAGATACTCAATGGTAAACTTTTGCTGAATAAGGATACTTTTGCCATTGACAAATTGGGTTCTGACAGTCTTATGTTGGAGAATACTCAGGGTATCTTTGTTTTCAAGCGCCAAGAGTAAGGTCATCATGTTGAACCTGTAAATTATGATTTAGTTTTGGAACCATTTAAAGTACATATATTGGGGTGTGGCAGTGCTTTGCCCACCCTTCAGCATAGTGCCTCGGCCCAGATTATTGAGATGCGTGGCAAATGCTTTATGATGGATTGTGGCGAGGGTGCCCAGATGCAGTTCCGTCGCACTCATGTTCACTTTGCTAAGATAAATGCTATCTTTATTTCGCATCTTCATGGTGATCATTGCTTTGGCTTGCTAGGACTTCTTTCTACCTTAGGTATGCTGGGCAGAACGGCTAAGTTAAAAGTTTATGCACCAGAAAGTTACGGAGATTTGTTTAAGCATCAGATCGATTTTTTCATGCAGGGAATGGAATATCAAATCGAATTTGTTCCTGTAGATACCGAGAAGTCGCAAGTAGTATATGAAGATCATTCTGTAACCGTAGAAACCGTTCCTCTGCAGCATCGTGTGCCTTGTTGTGGATACATCTTCAGAGAGAAACCGACATTGCCTCATATCCGTCGTGATATGATAGATTATTACGAGATTCCTGTAAGCCAGATTAACAACATCAAGAATGGAGCTGACTGGACAACGAAGGAGGGGGATGTAATACCTAATGCCAGATTGGTAATGCCTGCCGCTACTCCCCGCAGTTATGCTTATTGCAGTGATACCCGGTTTGTTCCGGGGTTGGCAGAAAAGGTAAAGGGGGTTACGGTGCTTTATCATGAGAGCACCTATACTTCGGAGAATGAGGACAGGGCTAAACTCTATTATCACAGTACGGCTCGACAGGCTGCAACTATAGCCAGAAATGCGGGGGTAGGCAAACTTCTTCTGGGACATTATAGTGCAAGATATAATAATGAAGAGGTATTGTTGAATGAAGCTAAAGAGGTGTTTACGGAAAGTTATCTTACTCAGGAAGGTAAAGTGTTCTCTATAGAATAATATAGAAACAGGGCTTGAATGTACCGGGAAACAAGGTGCAGAATAGCCTTTGATCTATATAAAAATATAAAAAAGTGCCTTGCGCCAAAAAAAGTTCATTTTTGATGCAAGGTTTTCTCTTTATATCGTTTAATCTTTAAAAAGGATTTGAAATTGGAATCGGAAAAGGAACTCTTAGACGACATCAATAGCGGCAGTCGGGCAGCCATGCACAGATTGTACGAACGCTATGTGGGGTATGCCATGGCCGTAGCGCTGAGGTATATCCCTATGCGCGATGATGCTGAAGATGTAGTGCAAGATAGTTTTATAAAAGTCTTTTCTGGCATTTCAAAGTTTGAATATCGGGGTGAGGGCGCTCTTCAGGCTTGGCTCTTGCGGATAGTGACAAATGAAGCTGTCAACTTTGTAAGGCAGCAAAAGCGCTTCACTATCGTGGACGAAGTTCCCGATGATATTGAGGATGAAGAGTCTGAAGTAGAAAGAGTTCCGCCTGCAGAACTGACAAGAATGATAGGAGAATTGCCTGATGGGTACAGACTGGTTCTTAACATGTTTGTTTTTGAACAGAAAAGCCATAAAGAAATTGCACAGCTGTTAGGCATCAAAGAAAGCAGTTCTGCTTCACAATATTTGCGGGCGAAAAAGCTGTTGGGCAAAAAGGTGAAAGATTATCTGAGCCAGGCAGATTGTAGTGATAATAAAGAGTTGAATCATATAAATGAGAAAAGTAATGAGTAACGATTGGACAAATAAACTTCGAGATCAGTTGGCTGACTACCAAGAGCCTGTCAGCCACGACTTGTGGGCTGAGATAGAACAATCGCTTGCTCAGTCTAAAAAGGTTGGTGATGAGGAAACTGATGTAAAGAAGAGACCACAGACTCGTTATGTTGTCTTGAAAAGATGGTCAGTAGCTGCAGCGATTGCTTTATTGGGAGTAGGAGGCAGTTATGTTTATCTGCATGATGATGAATCGGGACAGGCTAACTTAGCTGTTCAGAGTTCTTTCTCTACAGCATCAGGTTCAAGCAGGACTTCTTCTGCTGTTCGTGCAGAAGCACAATCGGCAGGAAGTGAAAATGCTATCTTGCTTGCTGAAAACAATGCATCTGCACATCAGGTGAATCGCCATTCATCGGGGCGTCAATTGAACCATAGTAAATCTTCTGTCTCTTTCCAAGAGAGGACTGTTGCTGCTGATAATGAAGTAATGTTTGCAGCAGAGGTAGAAATGCCAGAACAGTCTGTTAATGCAGAGGTAAATGGTCGGGAATTATCTGTTTTGCAAAAGCAAAATGAGGATTCTGAAAGACAGATGGCCGTTTCTTCTAATCATGCAACCAAGCCGTTGGAAGCAGATGGTGGGCAGAAGCTTTATGCAGGCAGGGCGCAGGATGGTCATTTTGAACGCAGTTATAAGGACAAGTATGAACAGAACTGGACCATGAACCTGTATGCAGAGAATGTAAGTCTGGGCTCTGGCAGTGATGGAATGTCAAACGGCATGTATGCGTCTTCAGATCTTCTTGCTGGTGGTGGCTTTGCTGATCATGGCGTTTTCCTGGCTGCTGCTTCTCTTTTAAGATATGCAATACCGAAATATGTTGAAGCGAAACATCATGCTCCTTTGGCTATAGGTGCTCAGGTTGGTATCGGACTTGCGCCTCGTTTGTCTTTGAGTACCGGTGTCGTATATACGCGTGTTGCTTCTGATTTCAAATCTTATGGTGTTTCAGAATTTGATACACATCAGGTTTTGCATTATGTGGGTGTTCCACTTGGTTTAAACTATGAGGTTTGGAGCACGGGAGGTTTTCATGCGTACGTAATGGCGGGTGGAGAAGCCGATTTCAACGTAAAGAATGATACAAAGGTTTCTGGTCATAAAGAGGACGTGAAACGTGATGGCGTTCAGTTCTCGGGTAAGGCTTCGCTTGGTGCACAGTATGATGTTACACCACAAGTGGGCTTCTATATTGAGCCAGGTGCAAAATATTATTTTGATAATGGCAGCGAAATAGAAAATACGTTTAAAGATAAGAAGTGGAATTTTAATCTCCAGTTCGGACTCCGTATTAATCTGAAATAGTGTTTGAGTCCAATTATTAATAAACATATGTACGAACTACATTTCATTTTATAACATTACATACGAGAAAAGGAAAGGGCAGTCTGCGTGATGCATGGCTGCCCTTTATTGTTTCCTGTTTTCTTATTTCTTATTCAATAATTTTTCGCTCATATTGAGAGCGGCCTTTCTGCCGTCTCCCATGGCAAGGATTACTGTGGCTCCTCCTCGTACGATATCGCCGCCAGCGTAGATTTCTTCGATGGAACTCTGCATCTGGTCGTTTACGGCAATGGTGTTCTTCCGGCCGAGTTCCAAGCCTTCGATACTCTGTGGAACGAGTGGATTAGGACTTACTCCTACGGCAACAATTACCTGGTCGCACTCCAGCGTGATGGTCTCTCCTGTAGCTTCTGGACGACGACGGCCGCTGGCATCAGGTTCGCCAAGCTTCATCACATCGAGGACTACAGCCTTTACTGCGCCCTTATCGTCTGCCTCATATTCTTTAGGATTGTGCAATGTAAAGAAGTTGATTCCTTCTTCCTTGGCATGCTTCACCTCTTCGAGTCGGGCAGGCATTTCTGCCTCCGAACGGCGATATACCAAGGTTACGTCTGCTCCGAGTCGTTTTGCAGTACGGCAACTGTCCATAGCTGTATTTCCGCCGCCTACAACAACCACCTTCTTACCCAAGTTGATAGGGGTGTCGCTATGAGGATTGGCTGCATCCATCAGGTTTACACGGGTAAGATATTCGTTAGAAGACATGATGTTCAAGGCATTCTCTCCAGGAATATTCATGAAGTTGGGCAGACCCGCACCTGAGCCAACGAAGATTCCCTTGAATCCTTGTTCTTCCAGATCTTTTACGGAAATGGTCTTGCCAACGATGCAGTCTGTAATGAACTTTACGCCCATCTTCTGAAGATTCTTAATCTCTACATCTACGATAGCATTAGGCAAACGGAATTCAGGAATACCATATTTCAATACACCGCCAATCTCGTGTAATGCTTCAAAGACGGTAACGTCGAATCCCTTCTTTGCCATATCGCCTGCAAAACTCAATCCGGAAGGTCCTGAACCAACTACGGCTATCTTGATGCCATTAGGTTCATCGCACTTTGGTACAGAGATGTTTCCACTCTGGCGTTCGTAATCGGCAGCAAAACGCTCCAGGTATCCGATAGCTACAGCAGGCTCGTTCATCTTGAGATGTACACACTTGCTTTCACATTGCTTTTCCTGTGGACAAACTCGTCCGCAAACGGCAGGTAGGGCAGAGGTGTTCTTTAAAACCTTGGCTGCGGCAAGGAACTGGCCCCGCTCAATGTTCTTGATGAAGGAAGGAATGTTGATGCTTACCGGACAACCTTCCATACAGGTAGGCTTAGGACAGTCGAGACAGCGCTTGGCTTCGGTCAAAGCCATTTCCTTGGTTAAACCGATATTTACCTCTTCCGTACGGGTTGTGGCACGATAAAGAGGGTCAAGTTCTGGCATCTTTACGCGCTCTATAGCTGTACGTTCTTTTGCTTTCATCGAAGCGCGTAACTCCTTGCGCCAATCAGCGTTACGGTCGGTCAACTCTTCGATGCTCGCATCTGTAGGTTCTACGTCCATGGTTACATCCGTAGTTTCTTTCTTCTTTCCTGCGTCTACAGTTGCAAGGTGCTCTTCGAAGTGTTCCATCTCTTCGCGTTCAACATCCTTGAAAGTGCCCATGCGCTTGAACATCTCGTCCCAATCTACCAGAGCGCCGTCAAACTCAGGACCGTCGATGCAGACAAACTTGGTCTTGCCACCGATGGTCAGGCGGCAGGCACCGCACATACCGGTTCCATCCACCATGATGGTATTGAGCGAAACGTCTGTGGAAAGATTATATTTCTGGGTCAGGAGACAGCAGAACTTCATCATGATAGGAGGACCGATGGCGAAAACCTTATCGATATGCTCCTGATTGATAAACTTCTCGATTCCTACGGTTACAACACCCTTCTCGCCGTAACTTCCGTCATCGGTCATGATGATGAGTTCATCGCTAGATGCACGCACTTCATCTTCCATAATCACGAGGTCTTTGTTCCTACCCGCAATTACGGAAAGGACTCTGTTTCCTGCGGCTTTCAGTGCCTTGATGATAGGGAGCATAGGAGCTACGCCTACACCACCTCCGGCACAAATGACTGTGCCGAAGTTCTCGATATGTGTAGGATTTCCAAGTGGTCCCACCACATCGTGAATCTCATCGCCTTCATTCAATGCACAGAGTTTGGTAGATGAAAGACCTACCTTCTGCACAACCAGTGTGATGGTTCCTTTCTCAATGTCAGCATCAGCGATGGTCAGCGGCATACGCTCGCTGTTGTTGTCTACACGGATGATAACAAAGTTACCTGCCTTTCGGCTCTTGGCTATAAGCGGTGCTTCTACATCGAAGCGGAATACTTTCTCTGAGTATTGTACTTTCTTGATAATCTTGTTCATGGGCTATTAAATTTCTTAATGCTGATATATTAATTTTTCTGGTTAGCTGTTTAGAGTTTGCTTCATGGTACATAAAAATGCAAAAGGATAACATCGGCTACCTTTGTGGCAGTCGAAGTTATCCTCGTACAATATATGTTATTTTTGTTTTTCGAATGTTTTGTATAATCGAGAAAAACTGAAAGTCTTACCGATACTTCAAATTAATCGAAATTTTTGTCATCAAGCATCTCGAAACCACAGTATGGAACCAATACCTTAGGTACGCGGATTCCTTCTGGGGTCTGATTGTTCTCCAAGATGGTTGCTACGATACGTGGCAAAGCAAGAGCTGAACCATTCAATGTGTGGCAAAGTTCTATCTTCTTGTCATCTGTATGGCGATAGCGGCAGTGGAGACGGTTAGCCTGGTAGCTCTCGAAGTTAGATACAGATGAAACTTCCAACCAGCGACCCTGTGCAGCACTCCATGTTTCGAAGTCGTAGCAGATAGAAGAGGTGAAGCTCATATCACCACCGCAGAGACGGAGGATATGATATGGCAATTCCAACTTCTTCAAAAGACCTTCAACATGGTCGAGCATCTCGTTCAAACTCTCGTAAGAGTGACCTGGCTTATCGATGCGAACAATCTCTACCTTGTCGAACTGGTGCAGGCGGTTCAAACCGCGAACGTCCTTACCATAGCTACCTGCTTCACGACGGAAACAAGCTGAGTAAGCACAACGCTTGATAGGGAGATCTTTCTCATCGAGAATAACATCGCGGAAGATGTTGGTTACAGGAACCTCAGCAGTAGGGATGAGGAAGAGATTATCCAGATTAGCATGATACATCTGACCTTCCTTGTCTGGCAACTGACCGGTACCACGGCCTGAGTCCTCGTTTACTACGTAAGGAGGTTGAATCTCCAGATATCCGCTCTTGCGAGCCTCATCGAGGAAGAATGCCTCAAGTGCACGCTGGAAACGAGCCATCTTGCCGATATATACAGGGAAACCTGCGCCAGTAATCTTAACGCCGAGGTCGAAATCTACAAGATTATACTTCTTCAAGAGATCCCAATGGCAGAGAGCATCCTCGCCGAGGTTTGGCTTTTCGCCGCCTTCTTTCACAACAACGTTGTCGGCTGCGTCCTTACCTTCAGGAACCTGCTCGCAAGGGATGTTAGGAATTTCGAGCAACTGGTTGGTCATATCGTTCTGTGCTTTCTCCATGATCTCTTCAAGAGCCTTAGCGTCTGCCTTGAGCATAGCTACCTGAGCCTTTGCGCTCTCAGCTTCCTCTTTCTTACCTTCCTTCATAAGGGCACCAATCTGCTTAGCAAACTGGTTTGCCTGCTGCTTGTTGTTATCCAACTTCTGCTGAGCTTCACGACGAATCTTGTCGTACTCCAAAACTTTCTCTACGGCCTCACGAGCATTTGGAAAATGCTTCTTTTCGAGACCCTTAACTACACGTTCAGTTTCCTCACTGATAAGTTTAAGTGTAAGCATAAAATGTCTTTTAATTAAATAATTTACTATTTGTAGGCAAAAGTACAAAAAATATTTGTGATAGCGTAAAAAAATGCTGACTTTTTTACAGGGAAGGGTAGAATTAAAGTTTTTTTGTGGTTTTATAGGGTTAAGGAGCTTAGAAAGGGGGTGGTGTAATCCTTGCCTAAAAACTTATATAAACGAAGAAAGCCTGCTCTAGGTATGAGCAGGCTTCTATGTTGTTTGTTTGGAATAGTTTTTTCTAAAACTTTAAAAATTAAGCGTCAGCTTTTTTGGTCTTCTCAGCGTAAACCTCTGGAGAGAGAACAGAAACTGTACTCTTGTCCTTGCGGCCCTTGTGGAAGTAAACGATACCATCTGCCAAAGCATACAATGTATCATCCTTACCCTGAGCTACATTCTCACCTGGGAAGTGCTTGTTACCACGCTGGCGAACGATGATGTTACCTGCGATGATGCTCTGACCACCCCAGATCTTAACGCCTAATCTTTGTGAAGCTGATTCACGGCCGTTCTTAGAACTACCAACACCTTTCTTATGTGCCATTTTCTAATTCCTCCTAATTTTAAGCGATTACAGATTTGATTGATACTTCAGTGAACTGAGTACGATGACCGTTCTTCTTGCGATAGTCCTTGCGGCGCTTCATCTTGAAGACGATTACCTTGTCACCCTTTACGAGTGGGTTCACTACTTCTACTACTACTTTTGCACCCTCTACAGCTGGTGCACCGACAGTGATTGAGCCGTCTTTGTCAACGAGCAAAACCTTGTCGAACTCAACAGTCTGACCTGCCTCAACATCCTTGATGTGATGTACGAAGAGCTTCTTGCCCTCCTCAGCCTTGAACTGCTGACCGTTAATTTCTACAATTGCGTACATTAAATTAATTATATAAACGGGTTTCTTCGGGAGGCGTCCTGCATTGTGCCGGATCTTCTTTGAGCCCCTTCGAACTAAACTTTTCTGTAACATTTGCCCAATCCATGAGCATTCGGGGTGCAAAATTACAAATTATCTTTGATATGAACAAAATGTTGGGGAAATAAAGATTGTTTTTTAGAAAGATTTAACAGAAAAGCCTGTTTTTTATAAGAATACCGATTATTTGCTACCAGATAAGGGACTCGTGAATAGTATAATGTTCTTTATTGGGTTCAATAATATACTTCCTTAGGTTCAATGATATGTCTTCTCTGGTTCAAGGAGATGTCTTCTTAGGTTTAAGGATACGACTTCTTTGGTTCAAGAAGATACCTTCGTTAAAGTTATGACTAGTGTCAGCAGCTCTGCTGAGCCTAGTCAGCAGGTCTGCTCACTATAGTCGACAGGTCTGCTGACTGCAGTCAGCAAGTCTTCCGACTCAAGTGATATTACCTTTTAATTGTATACTTTCTTCTTGGGACAATATATGCTATATGCTATTTGATGGAGGAGGTGTATAAAAAGAAAAAAAGCGATGACCTTCACAGGCTACCGCTCCAAATCTTCAATAGGTATTAGTTTCCATTAAGGTAAAAAGATTGTTTTCAGGATAACTGGCTGCAAAGGTACATGATATTTTTCAAATCACCAAATATTTATTTGATTATTTTTGTTATAATTCTATTGTGTGGGCGCACAATGGCATAAATTAACTTATTTTAGTGAGAAAGGCTGCGTAATCGATTGCAATTCTGTTGTTTTTTTGTTTAGATATCTTCAAAAGTATAAAGAGACGAACTTTCGAGACGAGTAGTGAAGAAGAGAAAATAAAAACAGGTTGGCGCAGAAGTGCCAACCTGTTTATGGAAGATACTATTATCTTATTCTGTTTGTTTGAATCAGGAAAAAGAAGTGATTACTTCTGCTTCTTGATTTTCTCTACATAAGCATCAATGACAGCTACTGCTGTGATGTTTACAATATCCTGTACACTACTTTCTGAGTCAGTGAAGTGGATAGGCTTATTCAATCCCATCTGGATAGGGCCGATAATCTCAGCTTCAGGATTCAAACCCTGGAGAAGTTTGTATGCACCATTGGCGCTACTCAAGTTAGGGAACACCAAAGTGTTGACGTCTTTGCCCTTGAGGCGGGAGAATGGATACTTCTCATCGCGCAGATCCTTGTTGAGTGCATAGTTTACCTGCATTTCACCATCGATAGCGAGTTCAGGGAACTCCTTCTGCATCTCAGCAACGGCTTTCTTTACCTTAACAGGTGAGCCAATATTGTCTGTACCGAAGTTAGAGTAGCTTAACATGGCCATAACCGGCTCTTCGTTGAAGAACTTCACTGTACCTGCAGACAGCTTGGCAACATCAATCAGCACATCTTCGTCTGGGTGGCGGTTGATGAGCGTATCTGCGATATAATAAATACCCTTCTGGGTGTTAAGGATATGCATGGTACCGAAAGTCTTATATGGCTCACGAATTCCAATTACATCTTTTGCCACCTTAATAGTATTGCTGTACTTTGTGTAAAGACCAGTGATGAATGCGTCAGCATCACCCTGTTCTACCATTGACATACCGAAGTAGTTGCGCTCGTACATTTTATCATAAGCTTCCTCGAAGCTGTAGCCCTCGCGAGCACGCTTCTCTGCCAGATGCTTGGCAAACTTTGCACGGCGGCCCTGTTCGTTATCGGCACGCATATCTACAATCTCAATATTTGAAAGGTCAAGTTTCAAACGGCTAGCAACACGGTTCAGACGGTCTGGGTTACCCAACAGGATTGGCTGGCAGATACCCTCTTGCTTTGCCTGGACTGCAGCCTTCAGCATAGTTGGGTTGCCACCTTCTGCGAATACTACACGCTGTGGGTGAAGGCGCGCTGTATCGTGGAGTTTGCGGGTCAGTTTGGTCTCCTGACCAAGCAGCTGGCGCAAATCCTGCTTGTACTTCTCCCAGTCTGTGATAGGGGTGCGAGCCACACCACTTTCCATTGCAGCCTTAGCTACGGCAGCAGAAACTTCTGTAATCAAACGTGGATCTACAGGTTTCGGAATGAAGTATTTAGGACCGAATGTAAGGTCGTTAACGTGGTAAACATCGTTTACCACATCAGGAACCGGCTGCTTAGCCAAATCGGCAATTGCATGAACAGCAGCCATCTTCATTTCTTCGTTGATAGCACGGGCGTGAACATCGAGTGCACCACGGAAGATGTATGGGAAACCGATTACATTGTTAATCTGGTTAGGATAATCTGAACGGCCAGTTGACATCAATACGTCAGGGCGGCTGTCCATAGCGTCCTCGTAGCTGATCTCAGGTACTGGATTGGCAAGAGCGAAAACGATAGGGTTGTCTGCCATAGAGCGAATCATATCCTTGGAGAGCACGTTACCCTTGCTGAGGCCTACGAATACATCGGCGCCTTTCACAGCCTCTTCGAGTGTATGGACATCGCGGCGGTCTGTTGCAAAGAGCTTTTTCTGCTCTGTCAGATTTTCGCGGTCGCTGGTAATGACACCCTTAGAGTCGAGCATAACGATGTTCTTTACCTGTGCACCAAGTGCTACGTAGAGTTTTGTACAGCTGATAGCAGCTGCACCAGCACCATTTACGACAATCTTCACATCGGCAATGTTCTTGCCAGCTACCTCAAGAGCGTTCTTCAAACCTGCTGCAGAGATGATAGCAGTACCATGCTGGTCATCGTGCATTACAGGGATATCGAGAGTTCTTTTCAGGCGCTCCTCGATGTAGAAACATTGAGGTGCCTTGATGTCCTCCAAGTTGATTCCACCAAATGTAGGAGCGATTTTCTCTACGGTTTCACAGAACTTTTCTGGGTCTTTTTCATCGATTTCAATATCGAAGACATCCACACCGCCGTAAATCTTGAAAAGCAATCCCTTACCTTCCATCACTGGCTTTCCGCTCATGGCACCGATATCGCCAAGTCCGAGCACTGCTGTACCATTACTGATAACAGCAACCAGGTTACCCTTGTCAGTATACTTGTATGCATCGTCTGGGTTCTGCTGGATCTCAAGACATGGGAATGCCACGCCAGGAGAATAAGCAAGGCTCAGATCCGTTTGTGTGTGATAAGGTTTTGTTGGCTTAACCTCAATCTTGCCAGGACGACCAGTCTCGTGATAACTTAAAGCCGCCTCTTTTGTAATTTTTACCATAACGATATATTGGTTTAGAGTTTATTTTTCTTTCATATTCGTGGATTTTTCGCACGAAATTTAAAAGTTTGTGCAAAGGTACAAAAAAACTTAGTAAAAAAGAATGGTTTTTTGATTTTTTTTGTATCTTTGCACAAAAATAGTCTTCAAACAAGTAAAATGACAGAAATCAATCAATATAGACAAGAACTGAAAGACAGAATTATCTCTTATGCGATGCCTGAATTCTATAAGCGTGGTGTAAAAGCTGTTAAGATGGATGAAATCTCACAGGGACTTCATGTATCTAAGAGAACTGTGTACGAGATTTTTGGTGACAAAGAAGAATTGTTGCTTGCTGGTATGATGCGTCAGCTAGAAGAAAATCGTTCGAAGTTAGAGAATTTCGCCAAGACCCAAGCGAAGAATGTGATAGATATTATCAGCTATGTCTATAAATTGCAGATGGAGCGCAATGGGATGGTGGGCGTTCTTTTTTATGAGGAGGTTCATAAGATGCCTCGTGTAGTGAAATTCTTCCAGGAAAATCATGCTCATGAACGGGAGGAGAGTGTACGTTTCTTTGAGGCTGGTGTAAAGGAGGGGCTTTTCCGTAAGGATGTAGACTTCAATGTTGTTATGGACGTAGGACATGTGATGATGGAGGAAATCATGCACCATCAGCTCTATCGTGTTCATTCGATGCAGGAGATATACGACAATTATATTTTGTGCCTGATTCGTGGATTCTGTACAGAGCGCGGCTTGGAGCAGCTTGACCGTGCTTTGAAAGAGTAGAGGCGTTGGCTTTAATATACAAAATGTACTTTTTGAGCGTATGTGTAATTATGCTTAAAAAAGAGAAAGAGGTTTCGGAGATGCTTTATATAGGCTCACGGAACCTCTTCTCCTTACTCCTTGTATAGCCAGTGGAGGAGCGGGTTTATGACTTTTGGATAGAAGCGGAACCAGCGAAACTTGGTAACAGGTTTGCCTCCGAAACCGAGAATGAATTCACGGTAGAGATTACTCTTAAGCGGAAGTCCTGCGTCCATAAAGTGGAGGTGTTGGGCATCCTGCTCCTGTGCATCAGAGAGTGCTTGCCAGATGGTCATTGTGTCCGGATGCAGATGGATGTAAGTCTTTCTCTTGAATGCAGAAAACCAAAGAAAGGCATTGCCTTGGTTGTAGATGCAGGTATAGCCGCCAATCACTTTGTCCTTATAGGTGATGATGACGTTTCTGGCATTGCTACTTGTACTCAGTTTCTGAAAGAATGTTTCGTCAGGAACAAAACGGCGAAGTTTCAGCCGATAATAATTTTTGAGCAACTGGTGATAACGATGGATGTCTTCGGGTGAAGTTGCCTCTCTACAACTTATTCCCTTTTTCTTCATTTTTTCAATCATAGCAATTTGTTTGTCTGAGAGTCGCTCTTGGGGAAGTTTGCTGTGTAGGGAGTTATGTATCTCTTGCCAGGCAATAGGTACATAGCCCAATTTTCTGAATTCCCGGTAACCCAGCATCTTTTTGCTCATTCGGGAGAACTCGATGTAAAAGCAGAGTCGTTTGTGTAAGTGAATAGTTATGCTGCGGAGTAACAATGGGAAAATAGCATTCCGTTCAGCATCGGGTGCATAAAGTCCCTCTCCGTACGCGTGTGCGTGCGTATATAAATAAGGTGGGAATAATGATTTGCGGTGATAGAGGATGACGAGCATTTGTCCTACTACCTTGTTCTCCTGTGTGGCGACAGCCATAAAAGGGGTTATGCCGGGTGTTTTTTCAAGAATCTGAAAAAGCTCCAAGCTATGAAAAAAGTCGCCTTCCAATAAATGCGGCATTTCTTCCAGTTTACCATATATTTCTACATCATATTTTCTCACGAAGGCAAAAATAATAAATTTATCATAAAAAAGCAAGAAAAAGGGCTTCTCTATCGTTATTTTTTAGTATTTTTGCATAAAAAGTAAAACTTTAAACAAAATTACGTATGAAAATAGTGTTTATTGGGGCAGGTAATCTTGCTACCAATCTTGCGCTCGAAATATCGCAATCAGAACATCAGATTGTGCAAGTCTTCAGTAGAACTAGGGAGTCGGCCTCTCTATTGGCTGAGAAGGTGAATTGTGAGCCTGTCAATGAGATGAGTAAGGTGGTCTGTGATGCAGATTTGTACATAGTTTCAGTGAAGGATGATGCGCTTGAAATGCTTATTCCTGAACTATGCAAAGGAAGAGAAGATAAGATGTTTGTTCATACAGCTGGTTCCATGCCGATGGATGTTTTCAAAGATTATGCCCGTCATTATGGCGTATTTTATCCGATGCAGACATTTACGAAAGATAAAAAGGTTGCATTCGAAAATATTCCTATTTTCATTGAGGGGTGTGGTGCTTCCGAAACTTCTTTCCTGAAGAGGTTGGCAGAACAGATTTCTCGTAGTGTCTATGAATTGGATTCTGATAATCGTAAGTATCTGCACCTGTCAGCTGTTTTTGCTTGTAATTTTGCGAATCATTGCGTAGCTATAGGCCAGCAGATTCTCGAAAATCATCATATTCCTGGCAGTGTTCTCCGTCCTCTGCTTATGGAAACTATGGACAAGGCTTCTTCGCATTCGGCAGCTGAAGTGCAGACGGGACCGGCTATTCGTGATGATCGGAACGTAATGGAGAAACAAATGCAACTCCTTGAAAAACAACCAGAACTACAGCAGATTTATGAAATGATGAGCAAAAGCATATTCAAGTTCAAGAGATAAAACTGTTATCGGTTTAAGTTTGCAGTTAGGATTTTTCAGTACAAAAAACAGAAACAATTATGATAAATTACGATTTAAATAAAATAAAAGCAATCATCTTTGATGTTGATGGAGTACTTTCAAGACAGACCATCACGCTTTCCAGTGCCGGCGAACCTTTGCGTACTGTTAATATCAAAGATGGCTATGCCATTCAGCTGGCTCAGAAGAAAGGTGTTCGTATCGTAATTCTGACAGGCGGTAATTCTCATGCCATACAGGTACGCTATGAAAATCTTGGTGTAGAGGATATCTTCATGGGGTGTTCTGTAAAGATAAAGACTTATGAGGAGTTCAAGCAGAAATATTCAATTACAGATGAGGAAATAATATATGTAGGTGATGATATTCCTGATTATGAGATAATGCATCGTTGCGGATGTCCATGTTGCCCAGCAGATGCATGCTCCGATATTAAAGAAATTTCTACTTATATCTCGGCTTGTAACGGAGGTGATGGCGTGGGACGTGACGTCGTAGAACAGGTACTGAGAGCCAAGGGTTTATGGCTTTCAGATGCTAAGGCGTTTGGCTGGTAGAATTTAGTTAATAGTTGAAAGTTGATAGTTTGTAGTAGAAAGTTTGCAACTGAATTTTAATCATAAAGTTCAAAGAAATAAGGTTTAAAATAGATGAATTATAAGATCATTTTGGCGAGTAATTCGCCTCGTCGCAAGGAACTTCTGGCAGGTTTGGATATTCCTTTTGAGGTGAAGGTGATTAGTGGTATTGATGAAAGTTATCCTGCTGACCTCGATGCTTATCAGGTGGCAGAATTCATTTGCAAGAAAAAGGCTGAGGCTTATCGTCCGCTTTTGAACGGAAATAATAGTGTTGAAGAGTTGGACGAGTCAGAAACTTTGATTCTTACAGCAGATACGGTTGTGATTGCGCCAACAGCTGGCGAACAGAATGACCAGGAAGGAAAGGGAGTCATTCTCGGGAAGCCTCGTGATGCTGAAGATGCCAGACGAATGCTGAAGATGTTGAGCGGAAAGACGCATCATGTAGTTACAGGTGTTTGTCTTACTACCCAGCATAAGCAGCGTTCCTTTTCAGTAACAACAGAAGTGACGTTCAAACCGCTTTCTGATGATGAAATCAGTTATTATATAAATCATTATCAGCCGTTTGACAAAGCTGGCGCCTATGGTATTCAGGAATGGATTGGCTACATAGGTTGTACGGGGTTGAAGGGGAGTTATTTTAATGTGATGGGGCTTCCGGTTCAGCGTATCTATGAGGAATTGAGGCAAATTTAGATTTTTTAAAATTAAATATTGTTCTATGTCGTAGATAATGAGTATCTTTGTGCGTTTTATGTAACTAACAAGGATTATGAGTGAAGAAATTTTAGCAAAAGCTCATGAGGTTTTGGACAATTATATGGAGAGCAATCATCACCGGCGCACTCCGGAGCGTTCCACTATCCTCGACACCATTTATTCTATGGGAGAGCATTTCTCGATAGAAGATTTGGGCAGAGAGCTACTGAAAAAGAATTTTCGCGTTAGCAGGGCTACGCTTTATAACACATTGCATCTGTTCCTGGAACTAAGGCTTGTGGTAAAGCACAGTCTGGCAGACGGCACCAAGTATGAGGCCAGTTATAGCGAGGACAATCATGTGCATCAGGTTTGCACGATTTGTGGCAAGGTAACCGAAATTGTAGCACCGCAGGTTACGGCAGCTGTGAAGGATATTAGGATGCAGCGCTTTCGTAAAGATGCTTATGCTCTTTACATCTATGGCGTATGCAGCGGCTGTCAAAGCAAGATGACTCGCAAACGCAAAAAAGAATAAGTATCAAGATAAAAAGATAAAAAATGAACACAGGTAAAGTAGATGTCCTGCTGGGTTTGCAGTGGGGCGATGAAGGTAAAGGTAAGGTGGTTGACGTGTTGACCCCTAAGTATGATGTCATTGCTCGTTTCCAGGGTGGTCCTAATGCTGGACATACATTGGAGTTTGAGGGCGAGAAGTATGTGCTTCGCTCTATCCCTTCTGGTATTTTCCAAGGTGGTAAGGTGAACATCATCGGCAATGGTGTAGTTTTGGCTCCAGACCTCTTTATGGGTGAGGCTAAGGATCTTGAGAAGAGCGGTCATGATTTGAAGAGCCGTCTTTACATCTCTAAGAAGGCACATCTCATCATGCCTACTCACCGTGTACTCGATGCTGCTATCGAGGCTTCTAAGGGAAAGAACAAGGTAGGTACTACTGGTAAGGGTATCGGTCCTACTTATACTGACAAGGTTAGCCGTACCGGTCTTCGCGTAGGCGATATCCTTGACAATTTCGAGGAGAAGTATGCTGCTCACAAGGCTGCTCATCTCAAAACCATCGCAAGTCTCGGTTATACCGACTTCGATATCACAGAGGTTGAGAAGACCTGGATGGAGGGCATCGAATACTTGAAGCAGTTTAAACTTATTGATAGCGAGGTAGAAATCAATAAGGTGCTCCGTTCTGGCAAGGATATCCTCTGCGAGGGTGCGCAGGGTACTATGCTCGATGTTGATTTCGGTTCTTATCCATTCGTTACTTCTTCTAATACTATCTGTGCAGGTGCCTGCATAGGTCTGGGTATCGGCCCTAACCGCATCGGCAATGTTTATGGTATCATGAAGGCTTACTGTACACGTGTTGGTGCAGGTCCATTCCCTACAGAGCTTTTCGATGAGACTGGTGACAAGATCCGTGACCTCGGTCATGAGTATGGTGCTGTTACCGGTCGTGAGCGTCGTTGTGGTTGGTGCGATCTTGTACAGCTCAAGTATTCTGTCATGGTGAATGGTGTTACCGAGCTTATCATGATGAAGAGCGACGTGCTCGATGGCTTCGATACCATCAAGGCATGCGTGGCATATAAGTTGAAGGATGGTTCTGTTACAACAGATTTCCCATACGAAATCGATGATGTAGAACCTGTTTACAAGGAGTTCAAGGGCTGGAAGACAGATATGACTAAGTTCACATCTGAAGATCAGTTCCCACAGGAGTTCAAGGATTATATTGCTTTCGTAGAAGAGTTCCTTGAGACTAAGATCGGTATCATTTCTATCGGTCCAGACCGTGCTCAGACTATTGTACGCAAGTAATTTATATAGTGTTTAATGTTTAGTGTTTAATGTTTACTTTGAGGGGTTTACATGGCGCTAGACATTAAACATTTAACATTCATATTAAACATTAATAAATGGCTCAGAAACCAAGTATACCAAAGGGCACGAGAGATTTTGGTCCTGTTGAGATGGCGAAACGCAACTACATCTTCAACACCATCAAGGAAGTGTATGCTCTTTATGGATTCCAGCAGATTGAAACCCCTGCCATGGAAACCCTTCAGACTTTGATGGGCAAGTATGGTGAAGAGGGTGATAAACTGCTTTTTAAGATATTGAATTCAGGCGACTATATGAATAAGGTGAGCGATGAGGATATTCATTCTCTTGGATCACTCAAATTAGCAGCGAAACTTTGTGAGAAGGGTCTTCGTTATGACCTGACAGTTCCTTTCGCACGTTACGTAGTGCAGCACCGCGAGGAGTTGCAGATGCCTTTCAAACGTTATCAGATTCAGCCAGTATGGCGTGCAGACCGCCCTCAGAAGGGACGTTACCGTGAGTTCTATCAGTGTGATGCCGATGTGGTTGGCTCTGATTCTCTCCTGAATGAGGTCGAGTTGATGCAGATTGTTGATACCGTGTTCACTAAGTTTGGTGTTCGTGTATGCATCAAGATTAATAACCGCAAGATTCTTACCGGTATTGCAGAGGTTATCGGCGAGGCTGAGAAGATTGTAGATATCACAGTGGCCATCGATAAGCTTGATAAAATCGGACTTGACAATGTAAACGAAGAGTTGCGTAATGACGGCATTTCTGAAGATGCCATTGAGAAGTTGCAGCCAATCATCTCATTGTCAGGAACTAATGATGAGAAACTTGAAGTGATAGCGAAGGTTCTCGAAGGTTCAGAAGTTGGTTTGAAGGGTGTAGAGGAAACCAAGTTTATCCTCGATACCTTGAAGACTCTTGGCTTGAACAACGAGATAGAACTGGATCTCACTCTGGCTCGTGGCTTGAACTATTATACGGGTGCAATCTTCGAGGTGAAGGCGCTTGATACTCCAATGGGAAGTATTACAGGTGGTGGTCGTTACGACAACCTTACCGGCATTTTCGGTTTGCCAGGTTTGAGCGGTGTTGGTATCAGTTTTGGTGCTGACCGTATTTATGATGTGTTAGGTGCGCTCGACCTTTATCCGAAGGAGGCTGTAAATGCTACTCAGGTACTGTTTATCAACTTCGGTGAAAAGGAGACAGCTTACTGCCTGCCTATAGTAAGTGCAGCTCGTGCAGCCGGTATCCGTACCGAAATCTTCCCTGATAAGGCGAAGATGAAGAAGCAGATGAGCTATGCCAATGCCAAGAATATTCCGTTTGTGGTGCTTGCAGGTGAGAATGAGATGGCTCAGGGCAAGGTTACGCTTAAGAATATGGAAACTGGCGAACAAACCTTGGTTACTGCCGAGGAATTGATAGCCAAAGTAAATAAATAATACTCTCTTTCTCGTCCTCTCGTGCTCGTATATGTGAATATGCAGTGCGGCAGGGCGAGAGCTTTTTATGTGTTAGCGTGTATGCCTAACTATAATTTTAGTAACTTCTAAAAACTACAGACAAATGAAAAAAATAAAAGCTATTTTATATGTATTCATACTGGCGTTGCTGATGACATCCAGCACAAAGACAACAACGATTTTTGTAATAGGTGATTCTACTGCTGCCGAGAAAGGCGGTTTTAGAAATAGTCCAGAGCGAGGATGGGGAATGGTATTGCAAGGCTTTTTTGATGACAAGGTGATTGTTGACAATCATGCTGTTAATGGTCGTTCTTCTTTGAGCTTTATCAATGAAGGAAGATGGAAAAAGGTTTTGGATAGAATAAAGCCAGGTGATTATGTGTTTATCCAGTTTGGGCATAACGATGAGAAGCCAATGCCTGACCGTCATACTGATCCGGGATCTACTTTTGATGCAAACCTTGCCAGATATGTAAATGAGACCCGTGCCAAGGGTGGCATTCCTGTACTGTTCAATGCGGTGGTTCGTCGCTGCTATTATTCTGCAGAATTGAAGAATGATGATGACGAGAAGCTTCGCAATAAAGTATATGATGGAAAGGAACAGATTAATAGCGATACGCTTATCGACACCCACGGAGCTTATGTGATAGCTCCCCGCAATGTAGCAAAGCAGCTGAATGTTCCGTTTGTTGATGCTACCAAGATTACCCACGATATAGAAACGGGCATGGGTATTGAAGGCAGCCGCAAATTACATATGTGGTTTATGCCTGGCGAGAATCCGCAGGTTCCTAAGGGTAAGAAAGATAATACCCATTATAATGTATATGGTGCACGTGTGGTTGCCGGTGCGCTTGCTGATGCTGTAGCTGAGCAGGTGCCAGCGCTGAAGTCTCATGTCTGCCATTATGATTATGTAGTCTCTGCAGAAGGTCGAGGCAATTTCATGGATTTGCAGAAGGCTGTAGATGCGGTTCCTGTAGGCAAGAAGGCTGTTATCCGTATTTTGGGTGGTGAATGGAAGAAGCCAATCATCGCAAAAGGCAAGAAGATTAAGTTTGTAAAGTCATTTGGTGCTAAAATCAAATAGTAACAGGCTTTTTTAAAACTCCCGATATCTTTGAAATTACATGGCGATGTAAAAGTCTGTGCGTCGTGACATAGAACAAAATGCATCGCCATGTAGTAAACCAATACATAAAAGGAGTACTTTCACAAGCACTCCTTCTCATATTATACAAAAACATTATGAATTATTTCTATTAGCGAACAAGATTTTAATTTCTATCTTTGTTTCAATTATCTAAAAGTTTCAAACGTTCACCAGAATTGCTTTTGGCAAGGGGCAATTCCTACTCGTAGGATAACCTCAGTTCTGATGTTTATCATTTACGGTTGCAAAGGTACGAAGATTTTTATAATTGTGCAATACCTAAAAATGGGGGTTTTGATGAATACCTAGAAATGAGGAATGAAAATGGGGGAGAGTAGATATGAAAAAAGGAAGTCCTTATTGAAGAACTTCCTTTTTTATGAGGTGTCTAGCGGAGTCGAACCGCTCTACACGGTTTTGCAGACCGTTACCTAACCGCTCGGTTAAGACACCTTGTGTAGAATAATCATTTCTGATTTGCGAGTGCAAAGGTACTACTTTTTATTGGTTCTACCAAATTTTTATGCAACTTTTTTAATTAAAACAATCACTTTCTTTGTATCTTGCTCATAATGAACGGGTTCTGAAATGCTTTATTTTTGTCTGGTTTCCTCGTAGCATGACAGTAAAAGTAGTTTTAGCAGCTCTTTTATGAGAGCTACTCTTGTTCTTTCCGTTGAGTAGCCTCTTTCTTTTTGTTCTTTTGGCATTTCTTAACGAATGGGCAACCTGAACATTGATAGTTTTTACACTCTCGTGCTTGTTTGATGGAGCGGTAGATACAAATGGCGGCATACGTGACGCATGCCGCCAATATGATTGCTATGATGATATACTGTATCATAAGCATAGGTAAATTAACATAATACTAACCTACTGCGTTATAACCATTGGTTGAGTTTTTGCGCATGATGTCGCGGATGTTCATCTCCTTGAAACCCTCTGCGCGTTTCTGCTCTTCAAGCTCTTTCTCTTCCTCGATGTCCTTTTCTGAACGGGTGAAAGTGAAAGCCTTGTACTTAAATTCTGCAATCGCCCAACCTACGAGGCCCACAGCGATCAATGCAACAAATCCAATTAATGCGTTCATTTCTCTTTATATTATAATAATGTATAAACTGAATTAATAATCATCGTCGGCTACGTCTTCTGCATCATCAAGACCGAGGTTCTCCGGGTCTTCGAAGGTAGTACGGTAGCTTTCCTCAGTAAGCTTGTCGTCATCGAATGCATCGTCATCCTCATCTGGATCGTTGTAGTGATCCTCGATTTCTGGTGCATCCTCGTCTTCATCCTCGTCTGGGTCGAGCAGGTCGTCGTTGCGTTTCAAATCATTCTCATCATCGAATCTCATGCGAACCTTTTCTACCTTTGGCTTCTCCTTGGCAAAGATAGCTTCTACCCAAGAACCTTTTGGTACCACGAGCACTTCGTAGTCATCGGCGAGCTTTTTCTCGTACAGACCTCCTGGCTTTTTCAGGCGGTCAGCAGGAAGAGTAGTTGTGCTGATGTCGAAATTACTTTCGATGATGTCCTGGATGCTCTGAGGCAGACTCTCCCAGCCACCACCAAAGTTACGCTCCAAGAGTTCGATGAGCTTATTGGCGGTGATGTGACTTACATTTTCGTAAGTAAGATCAGTAACACGCATGATAGGGCGCTTTTTGATGGCATACTTTTCTTTCTTGTCGTTGATACGGAAAGTGCCAATCTTAAAGCCGCGTGCCATCAGTTTGTCAATCACTTCAGGACGGTCTACCGTCACTGGTTCCATTTCGAATGCGCTGCGGATCACTGCGATATACTTGTTCTGGTAATCCTTGAGGTCAGCATCCTTTTCTGCTGCTTCCCAAAGACGGAACACATCGTTCTCCTGCAATTCCCAAATGCTACTTTTAGTAACATTCTTCAGTGTTAATATTTTATCTTTATTCATCTTCAATTGTGTTTGTGTGTGCAAAAGTAAGTACTTCTTTTTATATATCCAAATTTTCTTGCTGTTTTTTTGTGTTTTTGGTCACTTTTTTATTTGGAATTCGATTTTTTTCATTACCTTTGCACGTACTATGAGTGAACCGTTAGCTGAAAGAATGAGACCTCACACGCTTGCTGACTATGTAGGACAGCAGCATTTGGTAGGTGAGGGGGCCGTGCTGCGCAAGATGATTGATGCAGGGCGCATATCCTCTTTTATCCTCTGGGGACCCCCTGGAGTGGGCAAGACTACCCTTGCTCAAATCGTGGCACAAACCATCAAGGTGCCGTTCTTCACCCTCTCCGCGGTGACCAGTGGCGTAAAGGATGTCCGCGAGGTGATAGAAAGAGCAAAGAGTGGTAGATTCTTTAATTCGGCTTCTCCTATATTGTTTATTGATGAAATTCACCGTTTCTCCAAGAGTCAGCAGGATTCGCTTTTGGGTGCGGTAGAGAAGGGTATTGTTACGCTGATAGGTGCTACCACCGAGAATCCTTCGTTCGAGGTGATTCGGCCGTTGTTGTCCAGATGTCAGCTCTATGTTCTCAAACCGCTCGAAAAGGCTGATCTTGAAGGGCTTCTGCATCGTGCCATTACGCAGGATGTAGAACTCAGAGAAAAGAATATTAAGTTGGAAGAGACGGGCGCGCTGCTGCGATATAGTGGTGGAGATGCCCGCAAACTGCTCAATATCCTGGAACTGGTGGTAGAATCTGCCGGATCTTCAGAGATTGTGATTACCGATAAGATGGTAGAAGAGCAGTTGCAGCAGAATCCGCTGGCTTACGATAAACAGGGTGAGATGCATTATGATATTATCTCAGCCTTTATCAAGAGTATTCGCGGAAGCGATCCCGATGCTGCGCTTTATTGGATGGCGAGGATGATAGAAGGAGGAGAAGACCCGCAGTTTATAGCCCGTAGGGTTGTGATTAGTGCCTCTGAGGATGTGGGACTTGCCAATCCGAATGCACTCCTGCTTGCCAATGCTGCCTTCGATACGGTGATGAAGATAGGGTGGCCCGAAGCGCGTATCGCCCTTGCTGAGGCTGTGGTGTATCTGGCCACGAGTCCGAAGAGCAACAGTGCTTATCTGGGCATTAATGATGCGCTGGCTACTGTACGGCAAACGGGTAATCTGCCTGTTCCGCTGCACATCCGCAATGCTCCTACCAAACTGATGAAAGATTTGGGCTATCATGACGGATATAAGTATCCTCACGATTATCCTGGACATTTCACAGAGCAGCAGTATCTGCCAGACGAATTGAAGGATGCCCGCTTCTGGCATGCGCAGCATTCGCCTTCCGAGGAGCGCCTCTACAACTGGATGGTTACCTGTTGGGGAGAAAGATTCAAGAATTAGTGATTTAGAATAGATATATGGATAATTAAAAATTGATATTTAGAACACTAACTGATACGAGAAAATGATGATACATGGCGATCCTGAATTCGTGCTCACGCTTCATAGCGTGATAGAATTCATTGGAACATTTGCTTTTGCCCTTTCGGGCATTCGTCTGGCTGCAAGTAAGCACTATGATTGGCTGGGCGGTTTTGTTTGTGGTGTGGCTGTAGCCATAGGTGGTGGAACCATACGAGATGTGATGCTTGGTGTGCGTCCGTTTTGGATGTTGAGCCCTATCTACCTGATTTGTACACTGTTTGCGCAGTTGGTAGTGATTGCTTGCCACCGCTATCTTAAGCGTCTTGACAATACCTGGTTTCTGTTTGATACCTTGGGCTTGGCGCTTTTCAATATTGCGGGCATCCAGAAGTCGCTCGAATGTGGTTTCTCCTTTTGGGTAGCCATCATCATGGGCTGTATCACGGGTGCTGCAGGCGGTGTTATCCGCGATGTGCTTCTTAATGAAGAGCCGGTCATCTTCCGAAAGGAGATTTATGCGATGGCTTGTGTCGCCGGTGGTTTGGCTTATTGGGGATTGAGCTATCTGGGTGTGAGCCTCTATATTACGGTGATTGTAGCTTTCTGTGTGGTCTGTGCCATCCGATTGCTGGCTGTAAGATACCATATTTCACTCCCGAAGCTGAGGGATGAAGAACAAACTGTAGAATGAAAAGGAAAAAATGAAATTGATAAATAACAGATAACAGATGAAAAGACTGAAAGCGATTTTGATGCTCGTTGTTGCAATGATGCTGATGTCGTCGGCAACAATGAAGGCTCAGAACAAACGAGAGTTTCGTGGAGCCTGGATACAGTGCGTTAACGGACAGTATCTGGGCAAGAGTACGCAGCAGATCCAGGCGATGCTTACCAGACAGCTTGATGAACTGCAGAAGGATGGCGTGAATGCGATAATCTTTCAGGTTCGAGCCGAGTGTGATGCTCTGTATAAGAGTGATTTAGAGCCTTGGAGCAAGTTTCTTACGGGAGTGCAGGGAAAGGCTCCTTCTCCTTATTGGGATCCGTTGCAGTGGATGATTGAGCAGTGTCATAATCGTGGCATGGAGCTTCATGCCTGGATTAATCCTTATCGTGCCAAGCATAGCGTAACTTCCTATGAGCAGGTTTCGCCGAAGAATATCGTGAAGAGGCGTCCTGATCTCTGTTTTCAGTATGGCAAGCTGACGCTGTTGAACCCTGGGTTGCAGGCTGCAGCCGACTATATTTGCGAGGTGGCTGTGGACATTGTAAGCCGATATGATGTTGATGGATTCCATATTGATGATTATTTCTATCCATATCCAGAGGCCGGACGACAGATTCCTGATCAGCAGCTCTTCCGCCAGCAGTCGCGCGGCATGCGAAACATAGGTGATTGGCGCCGTGATAACGTGAGCCGGTTTGTAAAGCAGCTCAGCGAATCCATTCATGCCGTTAAGCCTTGGGTTAAGTTTGGTGTTTCTCCATTCGGAATCTACCGCAACAAGCGTACCGATCCTAATGGTTCAGAAACTTTCGGCCTCCAGAATTATGATGATCTTTATGCAGATGTATTGCTTTGGGTGAATAATGGTTGGATAGACTATTGTGTGCCTCAGATTTATTGGGAGATTGGCAATCGTGCTGCCGATTACAAGACGCTCATAACCTGGTGGAATAAGCATGCTGGCAACCGCCCATTATATATAGGTGAAGATATAGAGCGTACAGCCAAGTTTGCTGATCCAGTCAATCCGCGCAGTCATCAGTTGCCTGCCAAGCACCGTTTGCATCAGCAGATGAATAATGTGAAGGGCACTGTGCTCTGGTATGCGCAGACTGCTGCCGATAATGTAGGTAATATCGGACATACACTCCGCAACAATTATTGGAAGTATCCAGCATTGCCACCCTCTATGCCTTTCCTTGATAATAAGGCGCCAAAGGGGGTAAAGGGTGTCAAGCTGATGTGGACCGAGAAAGGTCCGCTGCTGGTATGGAAGGCTCCTAAGGCTAGCAAGAAAAAGTGGGGCGATCAGGTGAACCGTTTTGCTATCTATCGTTTTGAGAAAGGAGCTAAGGTAAATCTCAATGATGTTTCTGCACTCCAGGCAGTAACTTATGATAATTTCTATCGCATCCCTTATGTGAGTGGCAAGAAATATGTGTATGTAGTAACTGCTCTTGACCGCGTAGGAAACGAAAGTAAAGGTAAGAAAAAGAAAATTTCTTTTTAGATTGGTTAGATGATATAAACGGAAAGACTGTTAAAAACAGAAAAACCGTTGTACTCGATAGGAGAGAGTGCAACGGTTTTTTATTTTGTTGGGATGGGGGAGCGGGTAGTCCTTTCATCCTGTATTTTTTTATTCTTTCAGCAGGTCGTTCAGGAAGTTATCCAGATCGTTGTCCAGATTCTCCATCAAGTCACCACCTACAATGATCGTATCATCGTCAGCAAGATAGAGCTCGCCAATATGCTCTTTATCCTCATCTTCGAGCACAAAGCTGTATGGCTTGAGAATGCCGAGATGATCTATGATATCAGCCTGTTTGCGCAATACATCGCGAAGCAGCTTTGCTACCTCGTCGTAGAAGTCTTCATCCTTGTTTTCTATCCATTGCTCAACAACGCAGCGGGTAATCTCGTTGTCATCGTCGTCAAAGGCCAGGAGTTCGCCACTGTCTTGCGAAACCCTTACGTGGATGTCGGTCATTTGAGAAGTCTCGTCGTCAGATTCTGGCGCTGGGAACTTTTGAGCCACTTTTCTGATAAAGCGCTCTACTTGCATGATTGTTTGCTCTAATGTTTCCATATCAATTCTTTAATAATCAATGCAAAGGTACATAAAAAATTGATATCACCAAAAGAAGTTGCTAAAAAAAAAGCATTTTTGCTTTTAATTTGTTCTCAAACTGCCTGATTCCAGGGTATAGATAACGTTTACGCTTCTTTTTTTATATTTTCTTTTCGATTTTGTTTGCCATTTCTAAATAATGTAGTATCTTTGCACTTGAATTGCAAAAATGCAATCTCAACATTACAAATGAATAACAAAATAAAACATTCTGGCATCGTAGAAAGCGTAGAAGAAGGTTGTGTGTGCATTCGCATCGTACAGTCGTCAGCCTGCAGCGCTTGCAAGGTGGCTGCTCATTGTACTGCATCTGAATCGAAAGAGAAGATGATTGAGGTTTCTACCTCAGAGGCGTCTCTCTACCACAAAGGCGATAGCGTGGTGGTGACTGCTGATTCGGCTGTAGGCTTCAGAGCCAGTTTCTATGGCTATCTCTTGCCGCTGATACTGATGGTGATCGCTTTGGTCGGTGTACTGAAAGCTACTCACTCAGAGGGAGCCGCAGCGCTCTCGGCATTGGGCATTCTCATTCCATACTATGTGGTGCTCTACTTATTCAGAAACAAACTTAAAAACAAGCTGAGCTTCTCTATAGAAACATAGGGTGCGTGATGTGCTCCTGTGGTTTCTGCGATGAGCCTTTATTTTAAAACAAAGAAAATAACAAAACAAAACACAAAAAATTATGAATTTTATTTTGATTGCTGTCTTGGTTCTCGGAGCAATCGCGCTGATTGCAGCGCTGGTTCTCTTCGGAGTATTTAAGAAGTTTGCCGTCGAAGAAGACCCTCGCTTGGGCCAGGTAGGAGAGATTCTGCCAGGTGCCAACTGTGGTGGTTGCGGTTTTGCCGGATGTTCTGGTATGGCCGCAGCTCTGGTGAAGGGTGCTGATGCCGGTTCTATCGATGGACTGATGTGTCCGGTAGGTGGTGCCGACGTGATGGGCAAGGTAGCCGACCTTTTAGGTATGGCAGTAGCCAATACCGAGCCAAAGGTGGCTGTGGTACGTTGTAATGGTACTTGCGAGAATCGTCCTCGCATTGCCGAGTATGATGGTTTGCACACTTGTGCAGCTATGAATTCATGTGGCGCTGGCGAAACAGGCTGCGGGTTCGGCTGTCTGGGTTGTGGCGATTGCGTGGCTGCCTGCCAGTTTGGCGCAATCTCTATCAATCCTGAAACTGGCATTCCTGAGGTTGATGAAGAGAAGTGTACGGGTTGTGGTGCTTGCGCCAACGCTTGTCCACGTCATATCATCGAGCTCCGCAAGAAGGGTCCTAAGGGCCGTAGAGTTTACGTTCAGTGCGTAAACCACGACAAGGGTGCTGTTGCCAAGAAGGCTTGTAGCGTTGCTTGCATCGGATGCGGTAAGTGTCAGAAGGTCTGCAAGTTTGATGCTATCACCATCGAAAACAATGTGGCTTATGTTGACTTCAATAAGTGCCGCATGTGTACCAAGTGTGTTGATGAATGCCCAACAGGTGCTCTCGTAAAAGTAAATTTCCCAGTTAAGAAAAAGGAGGAATAATCATGAATTTGAGAACTTTTAGAATTGGTGGAGTTCACCCAGAAGAGAATAAGATTACTGCCGAGATGGCTACTCAGGTAGCTCCTCTCCCTAAGCAGGCTATTTTCCCACTTGGTCAGCACATCGGTGCTCCTGCCAAGCCTGTAGTAGCCAAGGGCGACAAGGTGAAGGTGGGTACACTCATTGCTGAGGCTGGTGGCTTTGTGAGTGCTCCTATTTACAGTTCCGTATCAGGAACTGTGTTCAAGGTAGATACATCTATTGATGCTACCGGTTATCGCAAGCCTTGCATTATCATTAATGTAGAAGGCGATGAGTGGGAGGAGAGTATCGACCGCTCTGATAAACTCGAGACGCTTGAGGCTCATACTGAGCTTACTCCAGAGGAAATCGTAAACCGCATCAAGGAAGCGGGTGTCACTGGTATGGGTGGTGCCGGTTTTCCTACCTTCATCAAGCTTTGTCCTCCTCCAGGAGCCAAGGCTGAGTGCGTCATCATCAACGGTGTAGAGTGTGAGCCTTATATCACAGCCGACTATCGCCTGATGATGGAGCATGCCGATGAGATTCTCGTTGGCTTGAACCTCCTGATGAAGGCGGCTAAGGTAGAGAAGGGCTACATCGGTATCGAGGATAACAAACCTGCTGCCATCAAACTCTTCGAGGAAAAGACAGCTAATGACGCTCGTATCGAGATTGTACCTCTGGCTAAGAAGTACCCTCAGGGAGGTGAGAAGCAGCTGGTGGATGCCGTTATCCGCCGTCAGGTTCCTGCTCCTCCAGCTATCCCTGTCAACGTTGGAGCAATTGTTCAGAATGTAGGTACTGCCTTCGCTGTTTATCAGGCAGTTATGAAGAATAAACCTCTCTTCGAGCGCTATACTTCCGTAACCGGCAAGCAGGTGAAGAACCCGGGCAACTTCCTCGTGCGTATAGGAACTCCATTCTCTCAGATGATAGAGAATTGCGGCGGTTTGCCAGAGGGCGACAACAAGGTATTGGCTGGTGGTCCGATGATGGGTAAGGCTGTAATCAGCCTCGATGTACCGGTAACCAAGGGTACCAACTCAATCACCGTATTGACCGATGCTGATGCTCATCGCAAGAAGGCTCAGCCCTGTATCCGCTGTGCCAAGTGTGTGGATGCCTGCCCAATGGGCCTGGAGCCATACTTGCTAGCTACCTTGAGCGTAGTGAAGGATTATGAGCGCCTGGAGGCAGAGGAGGTAACATCCTGCATTGCCTGCGGTTCATGCCAGTTCACCTGTCCTTCACATCGTCCTATCCTCGATAATATTATCAATGGTAAGGGTGCGGTAATGGGCATTATCAGAGCTCGCAACGCTAAGAAGTAAGCGTTCACGTCAAGAATGAATTTCATTTAAGAAAGAATTTAAAAGATAAAATGGGAAAATTAATCGTTTCATTATCGCCACACGCTCATGGAAATGAGAGCGTAGAGAAGAACATGTACGGAGTGATTATCGCTCTCGTGCCTGCCATCCTCGCATCTTTCTATTTCTTCGGCTTGGGTTCAGCAGTTGTTCTGCTCACCTCTGTGGCAGCCTGCGTCTTCTTTGAGTGGGCAATTACAAAATATCTCCTGAAGGAGGAGACCAGCTTGCTCGATGGTTCTGCCATCATCACCGGTCTCTTGCTCGGCATGAACTTGCCAAGTAACCTTCCTCTCTGGATCATCATCATCGGTGCCCTGTTTGCCATCGGTGTAGGTAAGATGAGCTTCGGCGGTTTGGGTAACAATCCTTTCAATCCCGCTTTGGTAGGCCGTTGCTTCCTGCTCGTCAGCTTCCCTGCCCAGATGACTTCATGGCCTGTTGCCGGACAGATGCTCAGCTATACTGATGCTACAACGGGTGCTACTCCGCTAGCTATCATGAAGACCGCCATCAAGACGGGCGATGCTTCTGTTCTCAACCAGTTGCCTGATGCGATGAGCATGCTCTTCGGTGCTACAGGCGATACTTTCGGTGCCGGTACTACCGGTGAGGTTTGTGCCGTTGCGCTCTTGCTCGGTTTGGCTTACATGCTCTGGAAGAAGGTCATTACCTGGCATATTCCAGTCAGCATCATCGCTACCGTATTCGTTTTCAGCGGTTTGATGCATTTGGCTAATCCTGTTTATGCCAATCCTCTGGCTGTCATCTTCAGTGGTGGTCTGATGCTTGGTGCCATCTTCATGGCTACTGATTATGTAACCTCTCCGATGACCCACAAGGGCATGCTTATTTACGGTGTATGCATCGGTCTGCTGACCGTCATCATCCGTAACTGGGGTAGCTATCCGGAAGGTATGTCGTTCGCCATTCTTATCATGAATGCGTTCACACCTCTTATTAACACATACATTAAACCAAAGCGCTTCGGTGAGAAGCCTGCTAAGAAATAAGGAGGACAGAGACATGCAGAAATTAGAATCATCATTAAAGAACATGGTGCTTGTGCTGGTGGGCGTAGCGCTCATCGTAGGTGCTGTTCTTGCATATATCAATCATCTTACATCTAGTCCTATCGCCGAGAAGGCTGCACAGAGTCTGGCTGCCGGTATCAAGAGCGTGATGGGTACAGAAGAACTCCAGGTGGCTGAGCCTGAAGAGGTGAAGCAGGAGTTTGGCGGTAAGGAATTCTCTTTCACCATACATAAGTGCTCAGACAAGAGCGGCAAGCAGCTGGGTGCTGCCGTAGAGAGTACAACCGGTGGTTTCGGTGGCGATCTGAAGGTGCTCGTAGGTTTCGATACCGAGGGCAAGATTATGGGTTATACCGTGCTTCAGGCTTCAGAGACTCCGGGTCTGGGCGCCAAGGCTGCTACCTGGTTTCAGAAAGACGGAAAGGGTAGCATCATCGGTAAGACTCCAAAGGATGGCGACCTCCACGTATCTAAGGACGATAAGAGTGGCAATGCAGTAGACGCCATCACCGCTTCTACCATTACCAGCCGCGCCTTCCTCAAGGCTATCAACCAGGCTTATGCCGTTTATGCCAAGAAGGATGTTGACGGCGAGAGCGGTGCATCTCAGAAAGCAGATGCAGAGAGTGGTGTATCTAAAGTTGAACATAACGAAAAGAAAGGATAAACCGATATGAGTAATGTTAAGATTTTGATGAACGGACTCATCAAGGAGAATCCAACCTTCGTGTTGCTTCTCGGTATGTGTCCTACTTTGGCTACAACAACCAGCGCCATCAACGGTCTCTCTATGGGATTGGCTACCATGGCGGTGCTGATTTGTACCAACTTTGTTATTTCCTGTATCAAGAAGATTACCCCGGATATGGTTCGCATCCCTGTTTTCATCGTAGTGATTGCAGCCTTCGTAACCATCCTTCAGATGTTGATGAGCGCTTATGCTCCCGACAGCATCAATCAGGCGCTGGGTATTTATATTCCGCTGATTGTAGTAAACTGTATCATCCTGGGTAGAGCAGAGAGCTTTGCTGCCAAGAATTCGCCTATTGCCAGCCTCTTCGATGGCATTGGTTGCGGTTTGGGTTTCACCCTCGGTTTGACCATCCTGGGTAGTGCCCGCGAGGTACTCGGTGCAGGTAGTGTATTCGGTATCACTCTGTTGCCGGAGACTACCAACATACTGATGTTCATCCTGCCTCCTGGAGCTTTCCTCACCTTAGGTTACATCATTGCTATATTTAATAAGGTGAAGAAGTAAGCGTAGGCATCGCTTCAAATCAATGAAATAAAATAGAAATTATGGAATATTTATTGATATTTATCTCTGCGATATTCGTCAACAACATCGTCTTGTCGCAGTTTCTCGGTATCTGTCCATTCCTGGGCGTATCGAAGAAAGTTGATACAGCTATCGGTATGGGTGGTGCCATCGCTTTTGTCTTGACCCTGGCAACCATCATTACCTGGTGTGTTCAGAAGTATGTACTCGATCCGTTCGGATTGCAATATCTCCAGACCCTGGCGTTCATCCTCGTGATTGCAGCCTTGGTTCAGATGGTAGAGATTATCCTGAAGAAGGTTTCTCCTGCACTTTATCAGGCGCTCGGTATCTTCCTGCCTCTGATTACTACCAACTGTGCCGTGCTGGGTGTAGCCATCCTGGTTATCCAGAAGGATTACAATCTGCTTGAGAGCGTGGTTTACGCCTTCTCTACCGCTCTCGGCTTTGCCCTGGCTCTCATTGTCTTTGCCGGCATTCGCGAGCAGCAGGCTTTGGTCCGTATTCCTAAGGGCATGCAGGGCGTAGCTATCGTCATGGTAACTGCAGCGCTCCTCAGCCTCGCCTTCATGGGATTCTCGGGCGTAGATGGCGGTTTGAAATCGCTCTTCGGATTGGAGTAAAACTTTTACTGAAAGTTGATAAAATAATAATGGGAATTTGCGAATGGTATGAACCGATGCAAATTCCCATTTTTTGTACTTGATTTTTCTTACTCTCTTACTTGAGGTCTTGATTTTTCTTAACTCTCTGTCTTTATAAACTTGAAATTATAACTCTTTCTCTTTTCTTATCTTCTGTGTCCGAAACTTCCACCGCCATTGCTCTTGCTTGGTGTAGAAGAGCGAGGGGTGAATCCGCCGCCACGGTTGCCAGACCCGCTGCTGAATGAACGGCTCATGCTGCTGCGGTTGCCCCCGAAGATATTACTTCTTCCGCTTCCGAAGCTGCTGTTTCCGAAACCACGGCTGTTGTTTCCGAAACCACGGCTGTTGTTTCCGAAACCACGGTTGTTGCTAGTGCTGCTGTTGCTGCTGCCGAAACCGCGGTTAGGGCGACTGTTGCTATTGCCGAAGCCCCGGTTGCTGCTGTTGCCGAAGCCTCCGTTGTTATTTCCGAAGCCTCCGTTCTGAGGGCGGCTGCTGTTTCCGAAGCCAGCGTTGTTGTTAGGGCGGCTTGCATTACCGAAACCACGATTTGGGTTCATCTGAGGTCTGTTCTCGCGGTTCAGATTTCCGAAAGATCTTCCTCTGCCGTAATCACCACGGTTGAATCCGTCTCTCATACCTACTCTAGGATGTCCTCCTGGGTGAGGGCCGCCAAATCTTCTTCCGTGATACCAGCTTCTGTTTCCGTTTACTCGCCAGCTATGACCTCCACGGTAAGATACGTAGAAGTGAGGGCAACCGAAGTAGAAATAGTCGCGGCGCGGATAGCGGGCGTAGATGCCGAAGTGCCAGTAGCCCGCATTCCAGTAGAGCGGACGGTAGAAATAGGTGGCATTGAGATATGTTCTATACTGCCAGTCGAGCAGGATATAGCTCAAATCCATATTGCGCTGGCGCCAGTAAGCACCATATAGGTCATCGTATGTATCTATACTCATCAGGTAGTCGAGGTTCACCTCGTAAGCTGCCTCATACTGGTCTTCCGTAAGATTGAGCTCGTAAGCCATCTTGTCTGTCAGGAAGAGAGCCTGCTGTCTTGCCTGCTCATAACTCATTGCAGAAGCGGTAGTGAATGTCATCATGAACATGGCTACCAGAGCTATTATCATTCGTTTCATAATCGTATATCTTTAAATTGTTATACTTCATGTTTCTTTTTTTTGGTGCAAAGATACGATGTTTTTTGCTTCCACGGTCGGGATTTCCCCTAAAGGGGTGGGGGAAAATCCCTACTTCTTTATTTTGTGCCTGCGCAGTTCTATATATGATGAAGGTATAGAACCGGTGAGGAACGTAAAGGTTTGCGTGAAGTTTTTCGCTGTTTTTGGAACAATCAAACGAAATATTTACTACCTTTGCACTCAGAAAAAAACAATCTGATGAATAGATTGGAATTTAAAACGGAAAGTAAAATAATAAAGACAAAATAAACAAATCATGAAAGAGCTAAAAGCATTAAACAAGCGCACTGCTCCTAAGAGCGTCGCTCCAGAGAAAATCATTCAGTTTGGTGAAGGTAACTTCCTCCGTGCATTCGTAGATTGGATTGTATGGAATATGAACAAGAAGACCGACTTTAACGGTTCTGTCGTTGTAGTTCAGCCATTGGCTGGTGGTATGGTTGACTGGCTGAACGGGCAGGACTGCCTCTATCACGTAAACCTTCAGGGTAAGGAGAACGGCCAGGCTATCAACACATTGGAGCGTATCGACGTTATCAGCCGTGCACTGAATCCATATTCTCAGAACCAGGCTTTCATGGCTTTGGCTGAGCAGCCAGAGATGCGTTTCATCATCTCTAACACTACAGAGGCTGGTATCGCATTCGATGACTCTTGCAAGTTTACAGATGCTCCTGCAGCTTCTTATCCAGGCAAGTTGGTTCAGCTCTTGTTCCACCGCTACAAGTTCTTCGAGGGCGACCCAACCAAGGGTATGATCCTGATGCCATGTGAGCTGATCTTCCTCAATGGTCACCACCTCAAGGAGTGTATCTATCAGTATATCGAGCTCTGGAAGGGCGATATGGGTGCTGATTACGAGGGCTTCAAGGAGTGGTTCACCAACCACTGCTACGTTTGCGCTACATTGGTAGACCGCATCGTTCCTGGTTTCCCACGCGATACCATCAAGGAGATTCAGCAGAAGGTTTGCTACAAGGACAACCTCGTAGTTAAGGCAGAAAGCTTCCACCTCTGGGTTATCGAGAAGGCAGAAAATATGACAGTAGAGCAGATGCAGGAGGAGTTCCCAGCTCATAAGGCAGGTCTCCACGTGCTTATCACAGATAATGAGAAGCCATACCACGAGCGTAAGGTTACCCTGCTGAATGGTCCTCACACCGTATTGAGCCCTGTTACATACCTCAGCGGTGTAAACATTGTTCGCGATGCCTGCGAGCACCCGGTATTGGGCAAGTACATCCACAAGGTACAGTTCGAGGAGTTGATGCAGACGCTGAACCTCCCAATGGATGAGCTGCAGAAGTTTGCTTCTGACGTATTGGAGCGTTTTGAGAATCCATTCGTAGATCATCAGGTAACCAGCATCATGCTCAACTCATTCCCTAAGTTTGAGACTCGCGACCTGCCTGGTGTCAAGATTTATCTTGAGCGTAAGGGCGAGTTGCCACAGGGTTTGGTATTCGGTCTCGCTGCTATCATCACTTACTATAAGGGTGGTGTTCGCGAGGATGGTGCTCCTATCCAGCCAAACGATGACCAGAAGATTATGGACAAGCTCACCGAGCTTTGGGCTACCGGCGATACCCAGAAGGTAGCTGAGGGCGTATTGGGCTTCGACTATATCTGGCACGAGGATTTGAACAAGACAGTTCCTGGCCTTACCGAGTTGGTTAAGAAAGATCTTGACCTTATTCAGGAGAAGGGCATGCTGGAGGCTGTTAAGACTATCCTCTAATAAAAAATAATGTTCGTTCATAGGTTCTAATAACGATTAAGATTTGAAAAATAGTTATAAGGTTTTGTGTTAGTTGTTAGCTATAATCTTCTAGCTAATAGGTTAAAGGCGGGGAGCTTGTGAAAGCGCCTCGCCTTTTTGCTTATTGTCTGATTTGTGATGTTTCAGAATCCTTAATGACCTTAATGACCTTGTCCTTAATGACCGGATGGTTGATGATGAGCGGCACTCTTTCTACCACTACCATGGAAGTGTCGAGGCCCAATGCCTTAGGCTCGTCAATACCTATCTTGCTGATAAGAGCGTAGATACTCATCAGCAGGTTCTGTTGGCGATTATCTGAACTCTCCGGGTAATATACGCGGTGAATGATGATGAATCGGAAATCGCCCGGAATTCCGTATTTGCGCAGCGAAGGATAGGTGCTTTGCAAATCTACCTTTCCGTCTGTTACCAGATCTTCCACTACTTGTCGCAGATAGAGACTCACCCTAGGCTCTATGCGGAAACCAATGTGCATGGTTACGCTGTAGAGGGTGTCGGGAATCAGAGTCTCGCAGTTGTACTCCAGCGTGTCAGGAGTGTCAACAAACTCCATGTTGATAAGCCAGTAATGGTCTGCACGTTTCGGCTGCTTGTTGATGATGGAGTAGAGCAACTTGTCATCTACGGCACCTTCCTTGTTGGCGTGGTTCACATAAACCAGGTTGGAAGCGTACTTAGGGATGCTCTCGTCGGCCTTGATGTCGGAGATAATCTGATAATAATCATCCAGCGGTTTGGTGCTGATATAATGGCGGCGTATCTTCATGGCTTTCACCCACACGTACATCATCAGGAACAGGATTCCGCCAATGAGCATCGTACACCATCCACCTGCAAGAAACTTTGACAGATTGGCAGTCAGGAAGATGGCTTCGATGATGCAGTATGCGCCCATAAACAGCATCGTGAAAATCCGTGCCACTCCCTTGCTGTGCAGGTAGAAACCGAGCAGCAGGGTAGTCATCAGCATGGTGATGGTGATGGCGAGTCCGTAGGCTGCCTCCATGTGCGAGGAGTTGCGGAAGAGCAGGATGATGAGAACCACGCCGATGTACATGGCGAAGTTGATCATCGGGATATAGAGCTGCCCCTTAACATGGGTAGGATGCTTGATTCGCATGCGCGGCCAGAAGTGCAGGTTCATGGCTTCGCTCAATATGGAGAAGGTTCCGCTGATGAGTGCCTGGCTCGCAATGATTGCCGCACCCGTGGCCATGATGATAGCGAAGAACAGCATGCTCTGCGGCATGATGGCAAAGAACGGATTCACAGCCAGCGCCGTATCTGCATGATTCAGCACCCATGCTCCCTGTCCCAGATAGTTGAGAATGAGCATGGTCTTTACGAAGCCCCAGCTGATGGCGATGTTCTTTCTGCCGCAATGTCCCAGGTCGGAATAGAGAGCCTCTGCACCGGTAGTACAGAGAAATACGGCACCCAGAATCAGAAACCATTCAGGCGATTTCGCCAGCAGCATGGCAGCATAATAGGGGTTGAAAGCCTTCAGTATCAATGGGTAAGACGTGATGCTGAAAGCTCCCACCACGCCCAGCAGCAGGAACCATAGCAGCATAAATACGCCAAACGATTTGCCAATACTCTCTGTGCCAAACCGCTGCACGAAGAAGATGATGGTGATGATGGCAAGTGTGATGGGGATAACTGGCAGGTTGGGACTGATGCTTTCGAGTCCTTCGATGGCTGTGGTCACGGTGATGGCAGGGGTGATGATTCCGTCTGCCAGCAGGGTGCTTGCGCCAATGATGGCCAGTAGGTAAATCCACTTGCTCTTGAGTCGGCGCAGCAAGGCATAGAGGGCGAGGATGCCTCCCTCGCCATTGTTGTCGGCACGCAGCGCCACGCATACATATTTGATGGTGGTCTGGAGGGTGAGTGTCCAGATGATGCATGACAGTGCGCCCAGGATGGTGCTCTCGCTGATGCTTTCGCCCGTATGCAGGATAGCCTTCATCACATAGAGAGGTGATGTTCCGATGTCTCCGAATACAATGCCTAATGTAACGAGCAATCCCAGGAAGCCTACTCTGTGATGATTGCAGGCTACTGAACTTTCTGCTTTTTCTTTCATTTTTCTTCTCTTATTTAAATTAAATATTATCCTTTTTGGGACATGAAAATGTTCTTTGTGATTATAAATTTGCGTGCAAAGGTATAAACATAAGAGGTAAGATAGAATTTGTTTAACAAGATTTATCGGATTTAACCTTTATTCTTTGACGATATGAAGAGACGAATAGAGGCGAATGCTGATAAGACTACTCCCGAGAAACTTCTGAACCTAGCGAAACTTGAATAATTAATAAAGGCGGGGAGCTTGTGAAAGCGCCTCGCCTTTTGCGTATGTTTTGTAAGTTTCTTTTCAAGTGACTGTTGTAAAAAAAACAGTTATTCAATGATGTGGTTGATGACCATTCCTGCGATAGCCATTCCGAAGGTTGCGGTGATGTGGCAGAGCGAACCGTTGATCTGTGCCTTAGTAGAGCACCATTCGTGTTCTACCAGTTGCTGGTCGCCCGGAGCATCATATACGGCAGTATCGGTACCCCTCTCTCCGCTAATGAGTTTGGCTTTCGGGCATAGGCATCCGCCCGTGCCGCATGCTTTGTTCACCCCTTGGTTCTGCATCGGTTTTTCTTCACTGTATACGCACTGGAATTTTCGTCGTGGGAAGGTTTTGTTCTTCTTGAATTTCTTTCGCAGTGCTCTTGCCAGCGGGTCTCCATCCACCTTCCAGAATTCAGATTTTCTTACCATGAATGGGTCGGTGCGCAGGGCAGCTCCCATAGAAGATATAAAGGTGATTTCCTTAGGTAGGGCAGTGGCACGCAGAATGAGGTCAGCCTTATCCTTCAGTGAGTCGATGGCATCGATGATGAAGTCGTATTGCTCCATGTGGAATTCATCGGCAGTTTCTGCCTGATATATTTTCTGATAGGCTGTGATGTTGGCATCGGGGTTGATTTCGAGCAGTCGGTTGCGCAGCGCCTCTACCTTCACTTCGCCTATGGTTCGGCTTGTAGCCATCAGCTGGCGGTTGCAGTTGGTTACGCATACCCTGTCGCTGTCTACGATTGTGATGTTTCTCACGCCGCTTCTCAGGAGTCCTTCTGCGCACCATGATCCTACTCCTCCGATACCGAAGATGAGCACTCTTGCCTTCTGAATTTTCTCAAGATTATCCTTTCCCAGGAGCAGTTCGGTGCGTCGCTGCATTCCCCGCTCCATTGTCGTTATTTTATTCTCCATTTTATTGTTTGTAAAGAATTCTAATGTATATATCTGATGCAAAGTTAGTGAATTTTTATTTCATCCATGCTTAAGTTAAGAGTACTTGCCACAATATCAGCTGATACTCCAGCCTGTAGAAGTTTTTTGGCTGATTGCAATTTTTCCTCATTAGCTTTTTTTAATTGCTCCTCAGCTTCCTTTCTCTGCTCCTCAGCTTCCTTTCTCTGCTCCTCAGCTTCCTTTCTCTGCTTCTCAGCTTCCTTTAACTGACTAGAGGTTGCCTCCAACTGACTAGAGGTTGCCTCCAACTGACTAGAGGTTGCCTTAAGTTTCTCCTCTGTATCATCATTAGCCTTCGTCAAACGCTCCAACCTGCCGGCAAGCGTCTTCTCTACGCTCACCATATCCCAGAATTCATCATAACCCAGAAGTTCCTCCTCGGTATAGGCTGATTCTTCAATCTCTGATACGGCTTTGGCTATCTCCGGATTTGCCAGCAGTTCTGCCGGAACTTCCTTCGTTTTCTCATCAATTTCTGTCAGATACCTAAGCCATAAAACCTGCATTTTCTTCTCTGTAAACGTATGAGGCGTAAACTTCGGCAACTCTACAAATACCAGATGCAAACCATCAATTACTTTTTCGGTATGTTCCTCATGTACAAGATGGTAATAGTGGTAATAATCATCCAGTTCAGGCTCAAATACTTCATTAACCAAGTTGAGAGAATAAACTGGCTTCAGAAGAGAATAATCTTCTCCCCTGTTTAGCTGCTTTACATATGCCTTGGAAGCATTGAAGAGAACTCGCTGCTTAAACTCCGCAGACCAAACCATCTGCATTTCTACAATAAACTGACGTCCCTGGGCATCCTCGCATCTCACATCCACTATACTATATTTTCGTGTGGGTGTCTGGGGAACCATTTCAGGCGTAAGATATGTCACAGAAGTGATTTCCTCTTCCTCACTCTTAAAAGGAAGAAGGGCGTTAAGCAAACTTTTTACCAACTCGGGATGTTCGCCAAACACTTTTTTGAAGGTCAAATCGGCCTTAGGATCCAAATATTTCATAAGCCTTGCTTTTTTTTCTGCAAATATACGCCAATATTCCGAAACTTGCAAGCCTTTTCATATTTTTTTTGAATTTCTCTTCTTTACACAATAATCAAAGCCCGATAGGAGAGCGTTGCTGCTTCCTGTCGGGCTTGAATCAACTTAAAAAAATAAATACAATGAAATCCTTTCCGAAGATCGGCTAGATATGGAAATCTACCAACTTCAGCCATCGCTTGACATCAAACGACGG
>ENA-OPCM01000049-OPCM01000049.1-human-gut-metagenome-genome-assembly--contig:-NODE-49-length-84751-cov-24.556508_pt1 | contig 84751 bp, 70 predicted proteins | sample MGYA00241252_ERZ501484 | MGnify/ENA primary metagenome ERZ501484 (study PRJEB25962, sample SAMEA2042583) | human gut metagenome | biome: human gut; feature: human-associated habitat; material: faeces...
AATGACCACACTGGTCAGACTGGATTCAAAATATGCTCCTTTTTAAAGTGGGCTCTCTACTGAACTTTCGCAAGTTTTGCCCACACGCCCTGAACCAACGGTCACCGGCCGAAGGGAAAGGTAAAGGGCAGAAGCCCGTACTTGAACCACATACGAAAGTTCAATTATTAATTTTTAAGGCAAAGATAATAAAAAAAGGGAAAATGAGCAAAAAAATGATGATTTTTTACTCATTTCCCTTTAACTTTCTTTGGAAATCCTTAATGACCTTAATGACCGTGACCTTAATGACCGGATTTCTCAGTTTTTTTATCCCATGCAGCTCGTTACTCCGAGCGTAGTAGCGATAGCGGTCAGTATGCTGATGGCTATCTGCAGAATTGTTTTCCAAGTGTTCGCTTTCATTTTTTTGAATGTTGAATGTTGAGTGTTGAATGTTGAATTTTTTTTGGGGGGGGATAGGCTGGGCTAGGGGCTAGCACCCTAGCCAGTCTATCCTTGCGCTATTCAAGGCCGTCGCCAGTATCGTCCTTGCCGGTAGTACCGCCGCTTGATTCAGAGCCTTGGCCTTCGCTGCCGGTCTGACCGGTGTTTGAACCGCCTGGGGTAGAACCGTCTGGCGTATTATCCGGAGTAGTTGGGGCGTTGAGGTCAACGTTGGTCTTACCCTCCTTAATCGCCTTGATAACGGCTGCCTGAGCACTGCGGCTGGCTACGAGGTTGAACTCGGCGTCATCGCAAAGGTTCTTAAACTCCTGACCAGGCTCCCACTGCACCTTCACGCCGGTGATGTTCTGAGCGGTGAACTTGTCTGCATCCTCAGCACCCTTCGAGGTGAGAAGGAGAGAGAAATCACCGAGATCGCCCAAACGGATTTTCTTGCCCTCGAGCAACATCTCACGCATGCAGTCTACGGCGATGTAGAGGATGGCGCTGATGTCGGCTCTCGAATAAACACTGCCATGTGAAGTGATGTGCTTGGCAAACTTCTCGATGGTCATGATGTCAGTGTACTGTGAGATGGCGAAAGCGTTCTGCTTCTCAGTCTTCACGAGTTCCAGGTCCTTTGGGTCAGGGGTAGTTCCCTCCTTCTTCGCCTGGTTGATGTGTGATTTCGCCTGGTTGATTTCCAGAAGATTTGCGTTCACGCTACGCATTACGATGCTGTAATTAATCATAGTCGTTTGTAGTATGTTTAGAGTCCTTTGTTTTGCAACTCCCCAGAACGCCCCGTTCCTGCCGTTTTCGAGGTCTTCATTGATGACCGGCGCCTGCCATCATTTATGACCCGTCTAGGTCTTAAGAGAAGACCCGAGCAAGGTACAAAAGGCTGTTCTTTCGATTGCCGGTGCAAAGATACAACATTTTCGGGCAGAATGCAAGCTTTTACCCTGACTTTTTATGTGAGAAAAGCTATAAGTAGCTGTAATACAATAAGTTCTACTGATGTTCTGCCTGAACTTTATTGCAGAAACTATCAACAATGGGGAAGTAAGGATGAAAAACAAGCGTGTCATTAAGGGTCAGTGTCATTAAGGGTCATTTAGAAAAATGAAAGTGTCATTTTGAGCTATAGTATATATAAATATTTATTTATATATATACTATAGGGGATTTTTCTCCCCCGAAAATGAAAATGACCCTTAATGACCTTGACCCTTAATGACACGCTAGATGAACTTGTGAGTTTTACCTGATATAGGTTGTATGTATGTCTGAATGTGTTGGTTATTAGTGTGTTATGTGTATTTTATTATATTCTTACTCTAATATTTTGTGTATAATAATTATCTACATATCAAGTCGCTTTAGTTAGCTGATATGTTGTTCGATTCTACATTTTTATCCTTGTTTCCTGTTGCATTTTGTCAAAAATACGTCATGTTATAGGCGGATTTAATGTCCGAGGAGGGGCATTTTTCACCCTTAGAAGAGGGGGTAAAACATCTTCCTAACCCCCATATTTTGCATTTTATCTTCTAAAACGCAAAAAAACTGCGGATTTTCGCATCATTTCCGTTACTATTTTCTGTAGTAAGGATATTATACATACATATATATAAACACTCCCTTTAATCGTTGTAGAAGATGATATAACGACATTTTAGTATCTTGTATTTTTCTTTACAAAATAACAAAACGCCCTATAAAAGAACGCAAACTCACATCCACGTTATTTGGTATATTTGGGGCTCTTATCTCCAAATTTTGCAAGAAATCAGAGTAAATTGAGCCCCAAATATACCTTTTCTCATCATTTTCAGTACCTATTTATATTATATATGGTACTTATTCTGGTAGTGGCGCTTGGATTTAACAGGGGCTCCATGGAAGGAACCGCTGCCCATACCGCTGCCACGAAGACTCTCATGGAAGCCTGAACCACCACTGTATTCACCCCAGCGGGCTCTGATTCTATCCACATAATCTACCGTCTCCGTGCCTCGCATGTAACCGTATTTCACCACCGGGTCTGTGTAATAAGCCGGTTGAGAAAGGCGCAGAATATAATTGCGAATTACGCCCCAATTGTGCGGATTCTGACCATGTTTGCGAGCCAGCGACATCGCATCTCTGATGTGGAAATAGCCACCATTATAAGAAGCAAGGGCAAAAAGCATGCGCTGGGACGGGTCGCCCACGTCAGAAAAATGCCCCTGCAGTTCCGCCATATATCTGGCTGCCGCAGCCACATTCGCCTCAGGTTCATGAATCATGCTCATCGGCAAACCCAGATGGGCAGCCGTGCCTGGCATAATCTGCATCAGTCCGCAAGCTCCAGCCCATGACTTCGCATTCGGGTCAAAACAGCTCTCCTGATAACATTGGGCAGCCATCAGACGCCAGTCCATGCGAGCCGTTCCGCTATAGCGCTGGAAGAGGTGGTCGTAGCGGGAAATAACACCCTTAGAACGGTTCAGAAATGGTGAATAAACGTGGCGGCGCACGCTGGCAGAAGAAAGCAGCCACGATTCTTCCTGCTTGACCTGAGCAATCAGCTTAGGCTTAAACCAGCCGTTCAGGGTGTCGGCAAGACTCTTGTTACCGTTCTGCACAGCCCATTGGGTTCGGGTACTGTCGGGCGTAACACCACAGAACAGCAGGTTGCCTCTGGTCTGTTTTCGGGGTAGGGGCACGGCAATCACATCTCCTTCTCCCTTCTCCAGTTTGCGTACCATTTCAGCCGTATCCTTACATTCTTCTACGCGTAACGACACGCCGATCTGCTGGGCAAACTTCTCGCAGAGCAGATATTGCAGTCCCATTCCGTGGCTGCGGTAATCATAATAGGTAGTAGGGCCGTTAACGGTAAGCATGATGAGCTCACCATTGGCCTGAATATCTTCGAGCGAAAGCCCCTTGCTGGTTGAAGCAGGTTTCTTTTCATCGCCATCAGCCCCATCAGAGTTGTCAGCATGCTCCATTTCGCCTACAGGAGTTCCCCATGGCGTAAGCTCCTGCTGCGGTTTCTTGTCGGCACAGGCAGCGAGCAAAAATAGTGCATATAATGCGTATAAATATCCTTTATTCTTCATTTCAGCTGCAAAAGTACGAAATATTTTGCACATAAGTGAGAAATTATTTGTTTATTCTAATAAAAATATGTACTTTTGCAATGTTTTTCAAACAAAATATAGAAATATGTTACGAATAGCAGTACAAAGCAAGGGTCGTCTTTTCGACGACACCATGAATCTTTTAGCAGAGGCTGACATCAAAGTAAGCGCCTCTAAACGCACCCTTCTGGTGCAGTCAAGCAACTTTCCTCTCGAGGTTCTCTACCTTCGTGATGATGATATTCCTCAGAGCGTAGCCTCTGGTGTGGCAGATATCGGAATCGTGGGCGAGAACGAGTTTGTTGAGCGTGGAGAGAATGCGCAGATTATTGACCGTCTGGGTTTCAGCAAGTGCCGCCTGAGCCTCGCCATTCCTAAGAAGATTGATTATCCGGGATTGCAATGGTTCAACGGCAAGAAGATTGCTACTTCTTACCCTAACATCCTGCGCAAGTTTATGAAGAAGAACAACATCAATGCCGACATCCATGTCATTACGGGTTCTGTAGAAATCAGTCCGGGCATCGGTTTGGCTGACGGTATTTTCGATATTGTAAGTTCAGGTTCTACTCTGGTCAGCAACAATCTTGCTGAGGTTGAGGTGGTGATGAAGAGCGAGGCTCTGCTCATCGGCAACTGGAACATGGACGAGGAGAAGCATCAGATTCTGAACGAGATGCTGTTCCGCTTCGAGGCTGTGCGTTCTGCACAGGACAAGAAGTACGTGATGATGAATGCTCCTAAGGCAAAGGTTCAGGAGATTACAGAAGTATTGCCAGGCATCAAGAGTCCTACGATTATCCCATTGGCTGATGAGGAATGGTGCTCTATCCACACTGTGCTCGACGAGAAGCGTTTCTGGGAAATCATAGGCAAGTTGAAGGAACTCGGTGCTCAGGGCATCCTGGTAACACCAATCGAAAAGATGATATTATAATAATGTGTAGTGTTTAATGTGTAATGTTTATTTAGAGACATTATGCGTTAAAAACCAAACATTAAACATTAATAATTAAATATTAATAATAGGAATGAAGGTAATAAAGTATCCTGCAAAGGAGGAATGGAGCGAGATTGTAAAACGCCCACACCTGGATGTTTCGCAGCTGAATGCGACCGTACAAGGTGTACTCGACGATGTGAAAAACCATGGCGACGAAGCCGTGAAGCGTTACGAGGAGAAGTTTGATCATGCCCATCTCGATTCTTTGGCTGTGACTGAAGCTGAAATCGAAGAGGCAGAGAAAATGGTTTCTCAAGAACTGAAAGACGCTTTGCACCTCGCCCATCATAACATTGCCGCATTCCATCATAGCCAGAAGTTTGATGGTGTAAAGGTTGAAACTTGCCCTGGTGTAACCTGCTGGCAGAAGAGTGTGGCTATAGAGAAGGTGGGATTGTATATCCCGGGAGGTACTGCTCCTCTCTTTAGCACCGTTCTGATGCTGGCTACTCCTGCCAAGATTGCGGGATGTAAAGAAATAGTACTGTGTACTCCTCCTAATAAAGAGGGCAAGGTGAATCCGGCTATCCTCATGGCGGCAAAGATTGCGGGCGTAAGCAAGATCTTTAAGGCGGGTGGCGTTCAGGCTATCGGAGCCATGGCTTACGGTACGGAGAGCGTGCCTAAGGTTTATAAGATCTTCGGTCCGGGCAACCAGTTTGTCATGGCTGCCAAGCAGCAGGTTTCCCTGCACGATGTGGCTATAGACATGCCTGCCGGTCCGTCTGAAGTTTGTCTTATTGCCGACGAAACTGCCAACCCTGTGTTTGCTGCTGCCGACCTGTTGTCGCAGGCTGAACATGGTTTCGATTCTCAGGTTTTCTTCATTACTACATCTGAAAAGGTGTTGGATGATGTAAAGAATGAAGTTGAAGTACAACTTGAACGTTTGCCACGTAAGGAGATGGCACAAACATCGTTAGATAACTCTAAGTTTATCCTTGTGAAGACTGAAGAGGAGGCAATAGACCTCTGTAATACTTATGCGCCGGAGCATCTGATTATCGCCACAGCCGATTACGAGCAGCTGGCAGAAAAAGTTGTGAATGCAGGTAGTGTATTCCTCGGAAACTATGCGTGCGAAAGTGCAGGCGACTATGCAAGCGGTACGAACCATACCTTGCCAACCCATGGTTATGCTTTGGCTTACAACGGAGTGAACCTGGACAGTTATAATCGCAAAATCACCTTCCAGCATCTTACAGAAGAAGGTATTCGTAACATTGGAAATGCTGTAGTGACCATGGCGGAAAATGAGCAATTGGAAGCTCATGCCAATGCGATGAGACTGAGAGTGAACAGTTTGAAACAATAGGGTAAAAAGGGAAGTTGTAAAAATACTTCTTAATAGCTTTTGAAAGAAAAATGAAAGAATTGAAAGATTTGTGCCGAGAGAACATCTGGAATCTGGCACCTTACAGTTGCGCCCGTACGGAGTTTGCAGGCAGAAATGCCCGCGTCTTCCTCGATGCCAACGAAAATCCATATAATGACCCTTACAATCGCTATCCTGATCCGCTGCAGGTTGAACTGAAGAAGCAGATCAGCAAGATTAAGGGTGTGGCTGAAGAGAAAATCTTCCTGGGCAACGGTTCTGACGAGGCCATCGATTTGGTTTACCGTGTATTCTGCCGCCCGGGCAAGGATAATGTAGTAGCGATTGCACCTACTTACGGAATGTATGAAGTTTGTGCAGACATCAACGATGTGGAGTATCGTTCTGTATTGCTTGATGAAAATTATCAGATTTCTGCCGGAAAACTGCTGGCAGCCTGCGATGAACAGACAAAGGTTATCTGGTTCTGCAGTCCGAACAATCCTACGGGCAATCACATCAACCGCGAGGCAATCGTAGAGGTGTTGCAGAAATTCCAGGGTATTGTCATCATCGACGAAGCCTACAGCGATTTCTCTTCGGAGCGCACATTCCGCAGCGTACTCGACAGATTTCCCAACATGATTGTGCTCAACACCATGAGTAAGGCATGGGGCTGTGCAGCCCTCCGTTTGGGAATGGCTTTTGCGAGCAAGGAGATTGTTGACATATTCAATAAGGTGAAATATCCTTATAACGTCAATCTGCTTACTCAGGAGCATGCGCTGGAAGTGATGAAGAATCCGCTGAAGGTTGACGAATGGGTGAAGAACATCCTGCAGGAGCGTTCTAAGGTAATGGCTGCATTCCTAGATCTGCCTATCTGCGAGAAGGTTTATCCTACTGATGCAAACTTCTTCCTGGCTAAAATGACCGACGCCAATGCCATCTATAATTATCTGGTGGCACAAGGCATTATCGTAAGAAACCGCAACAAGGTTCAGTTGTGTGGCAACTGTCTGAGAATTACGATAGGAAACAAGAGCGAGAATGCTGAATTACTCGGTGCTTTGAGACAGTACTAAATTATTTTGGAAAAGTTCAGTATATAATGTGAAAGAGGGTGAGTCATAAATATATGATTCACCCTCTTTTTAGCATTTATCTTCTTCTGCCTCTACCTTCATTTCTTCCTTGATTTCCACGACCGCCGCGTTTGTTCTTATCCCCGCTGTTGTAGCGGTTCTTGCGACTGTGGTTGTCGTTGTCGAAATTAGGGTTGAAGCTCTTTTTCTTCTTGTTCTTGAAGAAGCCGGCACCTCCGCTTAATGGGCGGCCTTCGTTCAGATATTTATCTTCATCATAGCAGCCTACATTTCCGAAACCCTTTGGTGCATAGCGGTCAGACGCATTTCTGCCAGTTCCACGCTTGCCTTTAGCACCTTTTCCTACACCAGGATTATCGTATGTAGAACCTATCGCCTTATCGTCATAATGCGTCTTCTTACCCTTGAAACTGCCACCCATGCTCTTCCTGTCGTAGAGTTTGTCGATGAGGTCGGCTCTGCCTATCCGGCGAAGTTCACTCTCGATGGCGCGGCGCTCTTCAGGCTTGTACCAGAAGAAGAACATGCGCTGGGCAAGCTTCTCTTTCTGAGTCTTGGCGCTGAAGACCGGCTCCAGGGTGTAAGGATCGTACCCCGTATACCAGGTCTCGGTAGAAATGGTCATAGGAGTAGGGGTGAAATCCTGCACCTGCTCCAGATGGAAGTCCAGTCCCTTCGTAATGACGGCAAGTTCGGCCATGTCTTCTTCATGACAGCCTGGATGCGAACTGATGAAGTAAGGAATGATCTGCTGGTTCAGACCTTCTTCCTTGTTGATCTTGTCGAAGATGCGCTTGAACTCGTAGAAGAGGTCGAACGATGGCTTGCGCATGAACTTCAAGACCTCCGGGCTCGTATGTTCAGGAGCCACCTTCAGTCGGCCGCTTACGTGCTTGGTAATCAGTTCGCGCGTGTATTCTCTAGCCGCCTGATTCACCTTTTCGTCCTTGCTCTTATGCAGCAGAAGGTCGTAACGCACACCACTACCAATGAAACTCTTCTTGATTCCCGGCAAAGCATCTACAGCATGATAAATCTCCAGAAGCTTGCTGTGGTCGGTATTGAGGTTCGGACAAATCTGAGGGTTTACACACGACGGGCGCTTGCACACTTCGCAGGCTTTCTGATTCTTGCCGTGCATTCCGTACATGTTGGCAGAAGGACCGCCCAAATCGCTCAGATAGCCCTTGAAATCAGGCATCTGGATGATTTTCTTCACCTCCTTCAGAATGCTCTCCTTGCTGCGGCAAACCACGAATTTACCCTGATGGGCAGAAATGGTGCAGAAAGAACAGCCGCCGAAACAGCCACGATGAAGGTTCACGGAGAACTTGATCATCTCGTAGGCAGGAATGGTCTTGCCCTTGTATTTAGGATGAGGCAAACGCGTATAAGGCAGGTCGAAAGCCGCATCCAGTTCCGCGGTAGTCATCAGCGGGAAAGGCGGATTCACCACTACATATTTGCCGTCAACTTCCTGAATCATGCGCTGAGCATGCATCTTGTTGGCTTCTTCCTCCAGATGGCGCACGTTCTCAGCCTGTCCCTTCTTGTTGTGGAGACATTCTTCGTGGCTGTGGAGGATGATGTCATCGTCCTTGAAACCGCCCGGAATCTCACTTTCCTTGCAGTAGAAAACCACCTGCGGCATTTCGTGGATTTGGCTAAGCGTCTTGCCTTCTGCAAAGGCATTGGCTAGTTCTACGATAGAACGTTCGCCCATTCCGTAGAGAATGAGGTCGGCGCCCGAATCGCAGAGAATGCACTTGCGGAGCTCGTCTTTCCAATAGTCGTAGTGGCTGATGCGGCGCAACGAAGCCTCAATACCGCCTAGTGCTACAGGTACGTCGGGCAAGAGTTTCTTCAGTATCTGCGTATAGACGATAGACGGATAGTCGGGGCGCATGTCGTGGCGGGAGTCGGGACTGAAAGCGTCCTCGCTACGCATGCGGCGGTTGGCCGTGTAGCGGTTCACCATCGAGTCCATGGCACCCGGAGAAACACCAAAGAAGAGGCGAGGGCGACCGAGTTTCTTGAAGTCTCGGAAATCGCCGTGCCAGTCGGGCTGGGGAACGATGGCTACCCGATAGCCGTTGGCTTCCAGTATTCGTCCGAGGATGGCAGGGCCGAAGGATGGGTGGTCAACGTAAGCATCTCCTGAAAAGAGGATGACGTCGAGTTCGTCCCATCCGCGCAACTCGCATTCTTTCTTGGTGGTAGGTAAGAAATCTGTTAACTTATAATCCATTCAATATTTTTTAATCATTTACTGCGTCTGGTTCTGCATCTGCTGCAGCCTCAGCCTGCTTCTTGTCTTTCCAGTCTACGTAGAGCAGAACGAGGTTGTGAAGACCGAGCGCCTTCATGTTCTGATTGTAGATGACGTCGAGACAGAGATCGAGCAACTCCTTATCCTTGATGTCGCTGCTCTCGAGGAGTGAACGCACATTAAGTTTCAGTTTATCGAGCACTTCCTCGTCGATAATGCCGTTGCTGTCTACGAGGTTGCGGAGTAACTGATACTTTTCGATGGTCTCTAAATGCTGGTCGCTCACTTCGATAGAGCGAGTGCCAGACTGGTTGGCTTGAATCTTATACATAAGCTTAAAATTTTTTATCTGTTTTACTTTTAATTTAATCTGTCAGAAATTTGAGAATGCCGAGCAACACGCTGGTGCGGGTTCTTTCGTCGATGATGCATTCCAGCGGGAATCCCATGACGAAGCTACGGTAAGTTGTGCTCTTGTAGGCAACAGCCGCACTCGTTCCCGTATCGTATTGCATCGCCGTGAAGGCGTAATTGCCAACCGGTTTCAATATCTCGGGATGGGTTGCCGCATAATGCTGGGCATTCAGCTCGTTATAATAGCTGAACTGCAGACCTAAACCCTTGACGTTAGGCGAAGTGTAGACAATACTGTCTCGTTCTGTTACGGTTGAATCTTCGGGATTGATGTCCCTGGTGATGGCCGTAGAACCTGTAGGCTCATAGCTGAGTTTCAGAATATCGCTCAGGAACGCCTGTTCCTCTTCAGTCTGCATGTCGCTTCCGGTGTAAGAACCGCTTATCAGGATTCTGCCGCCTTGGCTGGCGTATTGCCTGATGCTGTTCTGCAGGGCAGGCGTGAACGACTTGAAGAAGGTGTGAGTATAGCCGTCATGGCGCTCCAATCCGTTGATGAGGTCAACTGCCTGATAGTTCTTCATCTGAACCCTGCCGCTGGTGATGACTTCGCTCGAACAGCTGGAAATATTATATTTGCCCGAAGCTGCAATACTTGTAGCATGCGCCTGAACGTAGTTGAAGTCATTGCCTGCCACAAACTTACCAATCATTTCGTTGCCGCTGAAACCGAGTCCGAAACTGGTTTCGTTGCCCATTCTGCTTCTGTCGAACACCTGTTGCTTGCCACTCCATCCCGCCGTCAGTCCGTAGCTTACGCCCGGATCCTGATTGAGGTCAAATCCCTGCTTTTCCTCATCATCCACGACCTGCGGAGAGGCAAGGCGATGGAAATTGTTTACGATGAGCACAGACTTGCTGGCAGCAGGATTATAGAGCACAGAGAGGGTTTCGGTGGTGAAACTTTCTCCTCCTGCATTAACCGCAGCCACCTTAAAATGGTAAAGTTTGCCCGGTTCCAGCTGCATCTGGCAGCGGGTGGTGTTCACGATGGTTCCGTTGTCAAAACCGCCTTGTCCCTCAGCCTTATAAATAATGTAAGAAGTAGGGCGGGCAGATGGTTCCGTCTTGTCCAGCTGAGCAGTCCATGAGAGTAGGGCAACGCCTTGGTTCTGCGTAACGCTGAAGTTCTGCGGAGCCAGCGGCTGGACCACGTATCGGGTTCCATGATTGCTGTTTACGAAGCGCAGGATAGTTTTGTAGATGGAGCGTGCGATATAGAATTTTCCGAGCGGATCCTGAGCAATTCTCATATCAGGGAAATTCTGATGCGAAAGCATTTCGAGAATAGCCGACGGAACTTCCGGCAGACGGGTTTCAGAATAGTTTCTGTCCCATAGGTAGCGTTTGCCGAATTCTCCGAACTGAGCCGTCAGATCCGTAACGAGATTATCGCGCAAAGCCCTGGCGAAATCCTTGGATGTGAATCTGGAGATTCCGCTGTTCAGTATTCCGTCGTTATAATCTGTGGTGCAGATAGCAAGGGCTCCAACGGTAGATTTTCCGTCCTTATTGTAACCCGCATCACTATGAAGTGCCAGCGAGAGTTCTATAGGCACATGCTTGCCATTTTTGGCAGGCATGTAAACCGAACCGCCGCCCAGCCAATTGGTCATCAGCGAACGGGTGTTGATGTCGTCGGCGTAATCATTTTCTCCCTTTCGGCCTCCATAAACCTTATAAGGAGCGCCAGCCCATTGGGCGTAGTATCTGGCTCCTTCCAGGCAACGGGGCAATCCGCTGGTGTAACCGCCACGCTCTATGTTTCCCATGCCGCCGCCAAAGCGGACAGCATCTGTAGTTACTACTCCACGGCGTGAAGCCTTGTTGGTGCAGACTACCCGGTTGAACTCGTTGCAGCCCTTGTCGAAATCGAAGGTGCCCAGGTAAACCCAGGTACCTCCGCCCATGCGCTGGTTAACGGAAAACTCCGTGGCTTCGCCCTTGTGATAAACGATGTATTTTGCATCGCTCACGCTCTTGGGGAGCGACTGGTAGCTTACGTAGACTGCGTATTTGCCGGCTTCCTTGAAACGGGGCTGGTAGCTTACCTGGCTAGTTTTCTTGCGCTTGGTAGCCTTCGCCTGTCTCACGGTTCCCATGCGGAACGGATTTTCCCCATCTTTCAGTCGGTAGCGGTTGGCAAAACCGAGCGAATCGCATTTTTTCCATCGCTTGCTCGCCTCCTTTTCGAAATAATAAACCGACTTGACAGCATCATCATTATCGATGACGATTTCGTTTCTCTGCCAGTCTCTTTCACGGGGTGTGAAGACGATGGCTCCCGCATTCTGGAGCATCGGGATGAGGTAGGGCACGACGATGGTTTGGGTAAAAAGATCTTCGTTTGTGCAAAACAGGTTAGGGCGTTGCCATTTCCATACATCTCTGTCGGCATAATAATACCGTCCGTGCGAGGCCCATAGCGAAAGGTGCCTGTTCTGTAGTCCTGCCGTAACGAAATAAGGGCGGGAAACATTAAACACCCATGGGTCGCCATCATAATCTATGCCTTGCCATGCGCCGCTGTTAGCCTCGTCGTAGATAGGAAAAAACGATTTGCCGTTAGCCTGAAGCGAAGCTCCAGCGGCTAACAGCAAACTGCTTATCAAACAATATGTTATGTTTTGGTGTTTCACTTTACGAATACTCCTTCTTTAATAGCTGACTAAACCGTTATCTTCTAAGGTTTAATCAATATTTCCGATTGTGAACTTCTCCGGTTTCTTTCCTTTGAAATCCTTGAAGTACAACTTGATTTCACGCATGTCTTTGTCAACATCTCCTGACGGGATAATCTGCCTGGTGCATTGGATGACCTTCTTCTCATAGTCAAGCCCATAGAGATGGATAGGCAGATGCGCCTTGAGGGCTATGAAATAGAATCCCTTTTTCCATTCCGGGTTGAGCGAGCGGGTACCTTCGGGCGTAATGCACAGTCCGAAAGCCTTGCGCTTATCCGCTTCTGCAGCCAGATTATCCGTCATGCTGGTATGTTTGCTTCTCCACACAGGAATACCTCCCATCTTTCTGAAGATAGGACCTAGCGGCCAGAAGAACCATTCCTTTTTCATGAGGAAATTACATTTGATTCCCTCAGCATGGGCAAAGAGCTGGCCTAGGATCAGATCCCAGTTGCTGGTGTGCGGAGCCATGCAGATAATATACTTTTCAGGAAGCTCCTGGGTGATGATTTTCTTATAGCCCAAGCGCTTATACAATATCCATTGACAAATTCCTTTTACCATATATTTAAATAGGTGTATTTCCTGATTCTGATGATGAAAGGATTATGCCAGGTTTGAAATCTGGTCGATGATTTCGCTCACCTGCTTGTTGAAGTCGACTGTGAGTTTCTTATAATATTCACCCTTCGTGATTCCCGGTTCCGGGTGAGACACGCGGCTGATGTAATCGCCGTTGATCATGACGATAGCTGAAAGAATGCCATCCACATCTTCCTGTGTAGGCTTACCATTATACAAAGATGCAGCTACTGTTTCGGCGAAAAGTTCGCTTGTAATGTAGTTGATCGTGCGCTTTAAATCTCTTTTATTAGCCATAATTCTTTTCTCCTAATTAATGAATAATTAAAAATATCGCTCAAAGATAATCATTTTCTTTGAAATAACATCATTTTTTGGGAAAAAATGTATCTATTAACGCATTTTTAGCATTTTTCTTTCCGTATCTCGCAGAAAAGAGTTATTTTTGCAGATGTTTTTGAAGTTTCAACTAATTAAAATAAAAAACGAATTATGGAAAAAAGTGCATTGCAGATTGCAAGAGCTGCTTATCAGCCAAAATTGCCTAAGGCTCTCCAGGGCCCAGTAAAGGCAGTTGAAGGTGCAGCAACACAGTCAGTAGGTAATCAGGATGAAATCAAGGCGTTGTTCCCTAACACTTATGGAATGCCTGTTATTACATTCGAGGCAGGTGAGGCTAAGGAACTTCCTGCTTTCAACGTAGGTGTTATCCTCTCAGGTGGTCAGGCTCCTGGCGGTCACAACGTGATTTCTGGTCTCTTCGACGGTGTGAAGTCTCTCAACCCAGCTAACAAGCTCTATGGTTTCATCCTCGGTCCTGGTGGTCTCGTTGACCATAAGTACATGGAGATTACTTCTGAAATCATGGACGAATACCGCAATACTGGTGGTTTCGACATCATCGGTTCCGGACGTACCAAGCTTGAGAAGGAAGACCAGTTTGAGAAGGGTATTGAGATTCTTCGTGAACTCGGCATCAAGGCACTTGTCATCATCGGTGGTGACGACTCAAATACCAACGCTTGCGTTCTCGCAGAATACTATGCTGCTAAGAAGTATGGCGTACAGGTAATCGGTTGCCCTAAGACAATCGACGGCGACTTGAAGAACGAGCAGATTGAGACTTCTTTCGGTTTCGATACAGCCTGCAAGACATATTCTGAGCTCATCGGTAACATCGAGCGCGACTGTAACTCAGCACGTAAGTACTGGCACTTCATCAAGCTGATGGGTCGTTCAGCATCTCACATCGCTCTTGAGTGCGCTCTCCAGACTCAGCCAAACATCTGCTTGATTTCAGAGGAGGTAGAGGCTAAGGAAATGTCACTCGATGATGTGGTTACTTATATTGCAACTGCAGTAGCTAACCGTGCTGCTGAGGGCAACAACTTCGGTACTGTTCTCATCCCAGAGGGCCTGATCGAGTTCATCCCAGCTATCAAGAAGCTCATCGCAGAATTGAACGAGGTTCTTACAGACCCTGCAACAGGCGAGAGCCGTGAGTTTGCAAGTGCTGAGGAGCAGATTGCATTCGTTAAGGGTGCCATCGCTAAGGACAACCTCGCAGTATTGGAGTCTTTGCCAGCTGACGTAGCTCGCCAGCTTTGCCTCGACCGCGACCCTCACGGAAACGTACAGGTTTCTCTCATCGAGACAGAGAAGTTGCTTTCTCGCATGGTAGCTGAGAAGTTGGCTGCATGGAAGAAGGAAGGCAAGTTTGTTGGTAAGTTCTCTGCACAGCACCACTTCTTCGGTTACGAGGGACGTTGCGCAGCTCCTTCTAACTACGATGCAGACTACTGCTACTCACTCGGTTTCAACGCTTCACGCCTCATCGCTAACGGCAAGACCGGTTACATGTCAATCATCAAGAACACAACAGCTCCTGCAGCAGAGTGGATTGCAGGTGGTGTGCCAATCACTATGATGATGAACATCGAGCGTCGTAATGGTGCTAACAAGCCAGTTATCCGCAAGGCTCTCGTTGAGCTGGATGGCGCTCCATTCAAGTTCTTCGCTTCTAAGCGCGATGAGTGGGCTAAGGAAACAGCTTACGTTTATCCAGGTCCTATCCAGTACTGGGGTCCTTCTGAGGTTTGCGACCAGACCACAAAGACTCTCCAGTTGGAGCAGGCTAAGTAAAAAATAGAATAAATATTTTTTTATATGTCAACAAGACGAACGGCTTCTTCACAGAAAAAGAGTGCCATGGCGAGAAAGAAAACTCCTCGGCGTGGCGGCTCCCGTGGTAGAAGGCGTTCGTCTTCTTTTTTGCAACGCTATCCCCGTTGGGCGTGGTGGATAGGCGGAACGGCGGTTATCGTGCTCTATGTCTTTCTGTTCTATCATTTCTTTGTAGGGCCAACTGGTTTCCGATGGCGTGCGCTTTATGGCGATGCTGAATATCCTGAAGGTTACGAGATTCATGGAATCGACATTTCGCATTATCAGGGAAAGATAGACTGGGAACAGCTCAAGAATGCGATGATCAAGGGGTGTCCTGTGCGCTTCGTCATCATCAAGAGTACGGAAGGTTCTTCACGGCTCGATGAGAATTTTCGCGAGAACTTTAATCAGGCTCGCGATTTCGGTTTCATCCGGGGTGTTTATCATTTCTGGAGCAATAAGTCGACAGCCCGAAAACAGGCCTATTATTTCCTAGACCAGGTTCATCTTACGGATGGCGATTTGCCTCCGGTACTGGATATTGAACATAAGCCGGCAGATAAGAGTGTGGAGGATTTCCAGCGTGATGTGCTTACCTGGCTGCATATTGTAGAGGATAAGTATCATGTTAAACCTATCATCTACACCTATTATAAATTCAAGGAGCAATATCTGAGTGCGCCTGTCTTCGATGATTATCCTTACTGGATAGCCCACTATTATGTTGACAAGGTTCAGTATAAGGGCAAATGGAAGTTCTGGCAGCATACGGATGTGGGCAAGTTGCCGGGCATTAAAGGCTACGTAGATTTCAATATTTACAACGGCAGTTATTATGAGCTCAAGCAGCTCTGCATAGGAAGCAATAATAATGAGAAGAAATTCATGGAATAAAGGTTGGACTTTTGGCAATATGCGAAAATCCAACCTTTATTCGTATGTTTTAATCTGACATTTCTGATTTCAGATTTTTCGTTCTGAATGTTTAGAATCAGAAAAGAATCTTTATGAACCTAAAACAAGGCAGGCCCAATTGTTGTCAATCTGTCTATTTATTTCATGCATTCCCAGTTCTTCTGCTTTCTCCAGGAGTACAGGAATATCTTCTTCGTAGAAGCCGCTCAGAACCAGGGTTCCGCCGATGTTCATCACGCTACGGAAAGCGCGCATGTCGTCGAGCAGAATGTTGCGGTTGATGTTGGCTAGAACCAGGTCGAAAACGCCGCTGATGTGGTTGATTACCTGACTGTTGCCAAAGAGTACTTCCATGTTAGTTACGCCGTTGAGCACGGCATTATGCTTGGCATTTTCCACGCTCCACTCGTCAATATCGTAGCCTACCACGTCTTTCGCTCCGAGTTTTGAGCAGGTGAGGGCAAGTATTCCCGTACCCGTTCCGCAATCCAGGATGCGCTTGGTTCTGATAGGCATGTGGAGCAGCTGCGAAATAATCATGCGTGTGGTTTCGTGGTTTCCTGTTCCGAACGCCAGTTTCGCCTCAATACCTATTTCTATCATGTCGGGTCTGTTGCTCGTATCGGGATAGAGTTCGGGATGTTTCGCATCGTAAATCACCACCTGGTTGTCCACATAAATTGGTTCGAATCCCTGTTCTTCCCATTCCTGGTTCCAATCCTTGTATTCTGCATCTTTCACCTCGTAGGTAATTTCCGCATCCCCAATAGGGAAATCAGAAAGACGGGCATCCAGCAGCTCTTTGTCGAAGAGTTCTTTCTGCACATACGCTTTCAGTCCGGTTTCTGTTTCTTCAAAAGATTCAAATCCGACTTCGGCTGCACCATCGGCAAGCAGATCCTGACAGTCCTGCATCAAGTCGGCAGTCGTTTCAATTGTGAATGTTGCTACTAAATATTTCATATTTAATTTGTATTAATTTCTTGTCTAAAAACGCCTTCGAATGTTCAAAAAAGCTAGATTTGTTTTAAATCTTCTGCAAAATTATAAAAAAATAGGGGAAAACCTACAATTATTTAGGGAAATTCTGTATTTTTGCATAAAGATAAGCAATATTTTTGCATTCAGATTATTATATAATCAGAAAAGGGCTCTTTCGGGAGTATTTTTCCTGATGGTTTATGATGGATCTGGAAAGAGAAAAATGGAGAAAAAAATTAATAGGAGAACAGAATATGAAAAGAAAGTATCTTCTTGCAGTCCTTATCGCAGCTGCGATGCCACTCACTTCGATGGCACAGGACGATGACCTCTACTTCAATCCGAAGAAGGAGGCCAAAGAAAAGGCTGAAAGACGGGCTCTGCTCCAGCGCCAGTATGCTGAACAGCGGGCACGTAGAGATAGTGTTTATCGGCTGTTTTGGAGCGGAAGCGACCGTTCGGTAGATGAATACAATCGGGGCGGCAGAATCTTCAGCCATTATGAGAATGTAGGGAAAGATTCCCTGGGCAACGACATTATTCAGTTCCATGTGGGCAAGGGTGTGGCGCCAGACAGCATTTATGATGATGCTTACTTCGCCCAGAAGTATGCTGACAGGGATGAAGATTTCGTACGCACACGCGAGATGAGCCGATGGGACGGATTCTATGATCCGTGGTTCTACGATTATTATGGTTACGGTCCTTACTACTGGCGCAGCCGCATGTGGGGCTGGCACAATCCTTGGCGCTACGGCTATTATGCCGGCTGGTATGATCCTTGGTTCGACCCTTGGTACGATCCATGGTATTATGGTTACTGCGGCTGGTATGGTGGCTGGTACGACCCTTGGTATTATGGCTGGGGCGGCTACTACAATCCTTGGTATTGGGGCGGTCCGATATACGGACATGTAAGTTATGGCGGAAATCCTAATGGCTATGCCGGTCGTCGCAACTGGACATTTAATGGCAACAAGACTCAGTCTGGCTGGGGGAGCCGAGGCACTAACGGAGGCTATGGCTCACGTCGTGGCAATAATACCAGTCGTTTTGGCAATCGCACTACGTATAATAATGTGAACTACAACAATTCTACGCGTTCCAATTCTTCTTTCGGTAGTTTTAGTGGCGGTTCTCGTTCTGGTGGCTTCGGTGGCGGTAGCTTTGGCGGAGGCCGTTCTGGTGGCGGTAGCTTTGGTGGTGGACGCTCCGGAGGCGGAGGCTTTGGCGGTAGAAGATAGTGAAGTCTAAACGTGTTATGTATTTTTGAAATAATAATTAATATTGAGGTGCGTCCTCTTAACTAACGGGTAAGAGAGACGCATTTCTGCTTATCTTTTTAGATTTATGAACAATTTTAAGCATATACTCTTCGCCAGCTTGCTGATGGCAAGTTTGTCAGCAACGGCACAGGAGACTTATCAAGACTCAAAGTTGGCTGAAAACCAGCTTACGGGTACCGCTCGCTATATAGGTATGGGTGGTGCCATGGAGGCGTTAGGCGCCGACATCTCTACGATTTCTACCAACCCGGCAGGTATAGGTCTCTTCCGCAAGAGTCAGGTATCTGTCTCTGCTGGCGTAATTGCTCAGGGTGGAGCGGAAAACTATACATCCTTGTCTGGCAATCGAATTGATTTCAATGGCAAAAAGTCGCATCCAACATTCGACCAGATAGGTATCGTTTGGAGCCCGAAGTTGAAGGGCAACAGCTTTATCAACTTGGCCTTCAACTATCATAAGAGTGCTGATTTCGGACAGATACTTAACGCAGCCAATTCGCTCAAGACTTATGATGAGAATGGCAAAGAACGTTTTGCCTCTCAAAACAAATTGGCGGCAGCCAAGTATGCTTGGATTAAGGGAAATAACTTTAGCCAAGATGAGGCGAATGTGCTGTGGAGTTCTGTTGACGACGGCTACTTGACTGCTTTTGGTGCTAATGAGGATGCTTCGCAGATGAACTATCTGAATTCAGACCTTTTCCTTTACGGTCAGTATCAGCATGGTTATATTGGTGAGTACGATTTCAATGTAAGCGGTAGCCTCAACAATCGTGTGTGGCTTGGTCTGACCATCGGTTTGCATGATGTTCACTACAACAGCAACTCTTTCTATTCTGAGAATTTGGAGAATGGAGCAATCGCCGACAGCAAGGAGCAGGTGAAGATAGATGGTACAGGCTTTGACGTGAAGGCAGGTGTTATCTTCCGTCCAGTTGAAGACTCTCCTTTCCGTATCGGAGCGTATTTCAACACTCCTGTATTCTATGATTTGACCACCCATAATGACAACGACATGAAGTTGTATTATGCCCAGGCCAATGCTCAGGAGACGTATCCTGACATCAAGCCTGCTGCTTCTGATTACGATTTCCGACTGAATACAGCTTGGAAGGCTGGTTTTAGCCTGGGTCATACTATTGGCAACAACTTTGCTTTGGGTGCTACGTACGAGTATGCTTGGTACGACCACATGGACAATCGCATCAAGGATAGTGGCTATTATGACGTTTACTATGATAGCTATTATGAGTCAAGCTCTAGCGACGAGGAGATGAATGCAAACACTCGCAGAACTCTAAAGGGTGTAAGTACATTGAAGGTGGGTTTGGAATATAAGCCTATCTCTATGCTTTCTCTTCGTTTGGGTTATAATTATGCTTCTGCGATGTTCGATGAGAATGGTTATCGAGATATGACTATTTATTCACCTGGTGTCGCTTACGCAACATCTACGGATTATACCAACTGGAAATCAACCAATCGTTTTACATGTGGTATAGGTTTCAATTATCAGAACCTCTTCATCGACTTGGCTTACCAGTACAGTATGCAGAAAGGTGAATTCTACCCATTCATGTCGTATGTGGATAATACATCAAGCGAGTATGACTGTGTTCCGCCTGTAACGGAAGTAAACAACAAGCGTCATCAGTTGCTGATGACCGTTGGCTATAGGTTCTAAAATGTGAAGTAGGGGGCTTATTGATTAAATAATGTGAAATCCCGATAAAAAAGCCCACTCATAGAAAAAAAAGTTGGGAAAAAGTTTGGCGGTTTCATATAAAAGCCCTATCTTTGCAATCAAGAAATCGGGATGATTTCGTGTCATAGATTAGGTTTTTAGATTAAAGGTGTTAATCACCTTATTTTCTAGGATTAAAAAATATTAGTTTTTTTAGTGGTTAATTTAGTTTTAGTAAGTATGTTTAGGGTCTGTTGTGAAACAGGCCCTATTTTTTTGTGCCTTTACAAAAAAAAATCCCCCAACAGGATGGCTTGGAAACCATACCTGTCGGGGGAAGTAACAATCCTAAATAATCTACCTTGAATAAACTAATCTATTGAAATTTATCCTTCATAAATCTACTTAAATGAACCAATACCGGCCTTATTTGAACTATTAAATCAAAAACATTATTTGTTTCTGTAATTATCCAGACCCTTGTTCAGGAAGTCGAGATAAGCACTAACATCTTCTTTGAAACTGAAGGCTGCTGCAAGAGGATTGCCGTCGTTGTCAATAGCCACATAGAATGGCTGGGCATTAGCTCCAAACTTGCTTGCCTGCAGATAACTCCACTTGTCGCCAACGGTACGCAGGGTGCGCTTCTCACCATTAAACGTTACCTCCATAGGCTCAGGAAGAGGAGTCTTGTCATCTACATAAAGTGAGATGAGAACATAATCCTTTGCCAGCTTATCGGCAACCGATGGATCTGTCCAGACAGAAGCCTCCATCTTGCGGCAGTTTACACAACCATAACCCGTGAAATCAAGCAATACCGGTTTGCCGGAAGCCTTGGCAGCAGCCATTCCCAACTCATAATCCTTGTAAGCAGGCTCTACGGTCTTGGTGTTGAGGTTGAAGTCCTGTGTATTAATAGGTGGAGCAAATGCGCTCACAGCCTTGCAAGGAGCGCCCCAGAGACCTGGAATCATGTAAACCGAGAATGCCAAAGAACAGAGACCCAACATGATGCAGGCTACAGGCATAGGCTTGTTGATGTCGCCCCCGATAGCATCAACCTGGAACTTCAGCTTGCCGATGAGATAGAGACCCAACAGACCGAAAATGACAATCCAGAGAGAGAGGAATACCTCGCGGTCCATGATGTGCCAGCCGTAAGCCAGATCGGCTACAGAGAGGAACTTCAGAGAGAAGGCAAGCTCGATGAAGCCGAGCACAATCTTGATGGTCTCCATCCAAGAACCCGACTTAGGAGCCGACTTCAACCATGATGGGAAGAGGGCGAAGAGGGTGAATGGGAGCGCCAGAGCAAGCGCAAAACCGAACATTCCCACGGTAGGAGCGAGCCAGTCGCCGGATGTAACGGTCTGAACCAGCAGCAAACCGATGATAGGAGCTGTACATGAGAAGCTAACCAATACCAGGGTAAAAGCCATCAGGAAGATAGAAATCATACCCGTGGTGCTGGAAGCCTTGTTGTCTACCGCATTTCCCCAACTGTCAGGCAATTTGATTTCAAACCAACCGAAGAACGAGAAGGCGAAAACGGCAAGCAGGAGGAAGAGGATGATGTTGAATACGGCACTTGTGCTGAGCGCATTCAGGGTACTAGGACCAGCGATGGCTGTTACGGCAAGACCCAAAACCAGATAGATGACTACGATGCTCAAACCATAAGTAATCGCATCGCGGATACCTTTCTTCTTATCGTTCTTAGCACGCTTCAAGAAGAAACTTACGGTCATCGGGATAATAGGCCAGATGCAAGGCATGACGAGCGCAAGCAGACCGCCCACAAAACCGATGAAGAAGATGTAGAAGAGCGAATGGTTGGCGATGTCGTTAGCTCCGCCAAAAGCCTGAAGTTCTTTAACAACCGGTTTCCATAAGTCCTTGACGTTCAGATTTTCCATAGCAGATGCCAAAGCTGCGGAATCTACGGGCTGAGTAGCGCTATCGGTCTGAGCCAGGGCAGCGGCCTTGGCAAGCGAATCGGCCTTCATCTTGGCAGCAAGGGCAGGATCAATCGCCTTCGCATCCTTTGCATTCAGAGCATCTTTTGCCCCAGCTGCAGGAGTATCAACGGCTGGCGATTTACCACTCTGCTTAAATGCTGCCTCGCTTGGTGGCAGACAGTTCTGGTCGTTGCAGGCGCCATACTCCAGATAGGCATCAATATGATAATTAGGTTGGGTAAACTTCACCTTCTGTACAAAGGTAACGCTACCTTCAAAATAACGGAGTTTCATCTCGAAGAGAGGGTCGAACTTTGCAATCTCTCTGCCGCGTGGCTGAAGTTTTCCTACGAGTTCAGCTCCTTCAAGCTTGTTTACGTTGAACGAAGCGGAAATCGGACCATCGCCACCCAAACCGGTAGAGTAGACGTGCCATCCCGGTTGGATTTTTCCGCTAAACACGATTTCGGCCACAGCACTTCCGTCTGTTTTCAGCGAGCTGGTGAACTTCACAGGGTTCATCATCTGCGCCTGAGCCAGCATTACTACAAGGAGTAATTGAAAGATTAAAAATACTTTTTTCATTTCTATTTTTTTATTTTATGTTGCAAAGTTACTAAAAACTACTCATATTACGTATTCAAAGGGCTTTAAGGGTACTCGGTTTTAATTTTTTTTAAGAAAAAATGTTAATTTTCTCAGTTTTATTTGGCTATTTCGTACTTTTAATGTAATTTTGCGGGCAGAATGAAAGCAATCGTAAAATTGGAAACAGAATAAAATGGCAAAGAAGAAACTATACTTATTCAGCCTCCTTGTGGCCACGATGAGTGTGCTGCTCTCTACGGTGATGATGCATCATCACCACATGGGGCGTATATGTATGGTTGTAGAACGTTGCCAGCAGGATGGTAATCTCAACGATGAGCATACTGAGCATCATGAGAATGAAAACGATAGTTGCCGCGTGCATCAGATGTACCATTTTGTAACCAACGGCAAGATTTTGAAGAGCATTCAGAAGCAGCTTTTCGATGGCAACCATCTTCTTTCCGTGCTTTCTTCTGAGTATTTGTTTATCCCTACCTCGTCGATTATTAGCGTACGTTGGCAGCAGTTTGCAGCCAGCCTTCCTTGTGTTGACGAAACGGCCATCAGTAGGCGAGGACCTCCTTCTTTTTGTTGATTTTCTGTAGTTAGAGCAACCAGGATGCAGTTTTTGCAACCGGGTTGCAGGGAAAGGTGCGTACTTTTGCACCCAAGTTTTAATGAAATATCAATTTAAAAGAAGAAAAAATGAAAAGAATATTGGTGGTTGCCGTTGCGGCAATCTTAGCCTGGTGTGGTTTCACCTTTTTCTCAAACCACGCCGGAGCAGAGGCTCATGATGCCGAACACGGACATGAGCAAGAACATGAAGAGGGGGATTTTGATAATATTCCGCTCTCTCAGAAACAAGTTGATGCGGTAGATCTGAAGATGGGCGAGGCGGTTGACCGCGTGATGGATGCTACGATTGCAGCCAACGGCCAGCTCGTTTTGCGCGCCCAGAACAAGGGCGATGTGGCTTCGCTCATGGGTGGCGTGGTGAAGGCTATCTACGTGAAGGAAGGACAGAATGTGAAGCGCGGACAGGTGGTGGCGCTGGTCGAAAATACAGATGTGGTCAGTCTGCAACGCGAATATTTTTCTGCCAGCAAGGAGTGCGAACTGGCACTTACCGACCTGGAGCGACAGAAACTGCTGAACAAGGCCGGAGCTGGCGTCAAGAAGAATGCGCAGCAGGCAGCTAAGGAGTATCATGTGGCCCACGCCAACCTCATCGGCATCGGCAAGCAGCTTGCCCAGATGGGCATTTCTACCGCCGCCGTAGCCAGGGGCAAGTTTACCACAGCCTTCCCTTTGCGTGCTCCGATTGCGGGTACGGTTTCGCAGATTACAGCCAGCTTGGGCAGCTTTGCCGACATGCAGACTCCGCTCATGAAGATTCAGAACAACCAGGCGATAGAGTGCGATTTGAACATTTTCGAGAAAGATTTGCAGAAGGTAAAGCCGGGCGATAAGGTTTATCTCTCGCTTACCAATCAGCCGGGCATCAAGCTCATCGGCCATGTCTATGGTTTAAACCAATACTTTAACGATAATTCGAAATCAGTTGCTGTTCATGTAAAAATAGATGCGCAGTCTCTTAAAACCAGCGGCGTTCACGGCTCAGCCCGACTCTTCGACGGAATGTACGTAAGCGGCAAGATAGCTACGGGCAGCCAGTCGTGCATCGCCCTTCCTTCCAAGGCCATCGTCAGTACCGACGGCAAGCAGTTTGTCTTCGCTCTGAACGGCAAGCCAGAGAAGGGCGAGTACAGTTTCTCCCGCCACGAGGTTATTACGGGCGTTTCGGATGGAGCTTATACCGAGGTAAAACTCTGCAAACATCTGAAGCAGGAGGGCAAGAAGATTGTGACAGAAAATGCATATTATCTGGCTTCGCTCACGGGCGAACATGCGGATGAGCATTAATATAAGGTGAGCTTTTCATCAATAAAGAGCTTTTTAAAGAAAAACAGATTATGTTTCAGAAACTGATTACTTACTCCATCCGCCACAAGCTGGTGGTGGGAGTTTTCACGATAGCCCTCGTCATCTGGGGCATCGTTTCGCTCATCCATCTTCCTTTCGATTCTACGCCGGATATTACCGACAATCAGGTGCAGGTTATCACCCAGGCGCCTTCGCTCGGAGCACAGGAGGTGGAGCAATACGTAACTACTCCGGTAGAAATGGCGCTCGCCAACATCCCCGAACTCAAGGAGCGCAGAAGCATCTCGCGAAGCGGACTCTCGGTCATCACCCTCGTTTTTGATGATGATGCAGATATCTACTGGGCACGTTCGCAGGTGAGCCAGATGCTGACCCAGGTGGAGAAAGATTTGCCCAAAAATGTGGAAACCGAGATGGGACCGATTGCTACCGGACTGGGCGAGATTTACCATTATACCGTGCGCGCCGAGAAGGGCTACGAGCACAAATATTCGCTCACCCAGCTGCGAACCATCCAGGACTGGATTGTGAGAAAACAGCTCTCGGGAACCCCGGGCGTAACGGAAGTGAGCGGCTGGGGAGGCTATGTGAAGCAATATGAGGTGGCCATCAATACGGATAAGCTCAACGCCAGCAATCTGACTGTGAGCGAGGTGTTTGATGCGCTCGAAAAGAATAACGCCAACACGGGCGGAAGTTACATAGAGGAAAATTCCAACCAGTATTTCATCCGCGGCATAGGCGTGGTGAAGAGTCTGGAAGATGTGGCAAATATCGCCGTGAAGACCGTAAACGGCACTCCTATTAAGATAGGTGATGTGGCGAAGGTTCAGCTGGGTCATGCCACCCGTTTCGGAGCCGTTACCCGAAATGGCGAGGGCGAAGTGGTTGCCGGAATAGCCATCATGCTGAAGGGCGAAAACTTTCAGGAGGTTATCAGGAATGTGAAGCTGCGCATAGAGCAGATTCAGAAATCTCTGCCCGAGGGCGTGGTTATCGAGCCGTTTATCGACCGAACCCACCTGGTTGACCGTGTGGAGGGAACCATCGCCCGAAACCTGATAGAAGGCGGACTCATCGTTATCTTCGTGCTGGTTATCTTCCTGGGCAACTGGCGTGCCGGACTGGTTGTGGCGAGCGTCATTCCGCTCAGCATGCTCTTTGCTTTCGGCATGATGAAGACCTTCGGAATCGACGGCAATCTGATGTCGCTCGGAGCCATCGATTTCGGTATGATAGTCGATTCTGCCGTCATTATCGTAGAGGCTGTTGTGGCCCATCTGGGCGTGAAGAGTATTGAGCGGAAGGCGAGAAATTCTGCCGATACTCCCATCCGTTTTTCTCAGGCAGAGATGGATGAGGAGGTTCATGATTCCGCTTCGCGCATCCGCAAGAGTGCGGCATTTGGCGAAATCATCATCATGATAGTTTACATTCCGCTGATGACGCTTGTGGGCATCGAGGGCAAGATGTTCCGTCCGATGGCGCTTACCGTTTTCTTCGCCATCCTGGGTGCCTTCATCCTCTCGCTCACCTATGTTCCGATGGCGAGTGCGCTCTTCCTGAGCAAGAAGGGATATGTGCGTAAGACCTTTAGCGACAGAATGATAGAGAAACTTCAGGGCTGGTATCGACCGGTTCTGGAATGGGTCTTGGCGCGATATAAGAATGTGATTACCGGCGCCGTTTCGCTCTTCTGCATGAGCGCAGTAGCCTTCCATTTCCTGGGTGGCGAATTCATTCCGAGTCTGGAAGAGGGCAATTTTGCGGTAGAAATGAGCATGTCGCAGGGCACTTCGCTCTCGCAGATGGTAGAGAGCTGCTCCAAGGCTGAGAAACTTCTGAAGGCTGAATATCCTGAAATCAAGCAGGTGGTGAGCCGCATAGGTAGCGCCGAGATTCCTACCGACCCGATGCCTATGGAAAGGGCCGACATCATGGTGGCACTCAAGCCGAAAGCCGAGTGGACTTCGGCAGAAACTACCGCCGAACTGATGGAGAAGATGGAAGAAACCCTGAAGACGATTCCGGGCTTGAAGGCTGAGATTTCGCAGCCTATCCAGATGCGCAACAACGAGTTGCTTACGGGCATCAAGCAGGATGTGGCGATTAAGATTTTTGGCGACAATCTCGATGTGCTTACCCAGCAAGCTGATAAGGTTTCCAGAATGATCAGGAATGTGCCGGGCGTGAGCGGAATCTTCGTTGAAGAGGTTTCCGGATTGCCTCAGATTCAGGTAAAATACAACCATGAACGCATTGCGGCTTATGGGGTAACTGTTGACGAAATCAACCGCATTCTTGAAACTACCTTTGCGGGCGCTACGGCTGGAGCTGTGTACGAAGGCGATAAAAAGTTTGACATCGTTCTGCGTCTTGACCCTAAGGAGCGCAACTTCCAGTCGCTTCAGTCGCTCCGTATTCCGCTGGCTGGTGGCGAGAGTATTCCGCTTTCTCAGTTGGCTGATGTGGTTTACGAACCGGCTCCTGCTCAGGTTTCTCATGAGAATGGTGCCCGCCGCATCTACGTAGGTTTCAACGTGAAGGGTAGGGACGTGCAGAGTACCGTGAAGGATATTCAGTCCATCCTTGATGAGAAGCTGAAGCTGCCTGAGGGCTACTATTATAATTATGGTGGCGAGTTTCAGAATCTTCAGAGTGCCACCCAGCGCCTGATAATCGTGGTTCCGGTAGCGCTCATCATCATTCTGCTGCTGCTCTACGCTACGGTTAAGAATCTGCGCGAATCCCTCTTCGTGTTCTCCGCCATTCCGCTTGCTGCGATAGGTGGCGTCTGGGCGCTCTGGTTGCGCGGAATGCCTTTCAGCATTTCGGCGGGCGTAGGTTTCATCGCCCTCTTTGGCGTGGCGGTTCTCAACGGCATCGTGCTGATAGGTCAGATGAACCAGATACAGAAGCAGGCGGCAGCGGTTCCTGAGGAGAATGACGCAAGTTTGGCGGCTGTTATTCAGAACAGAATTATTGACAGTTGTATGATTCGTCTCCGTCCGGTTCTGATGACGGCCCTGGTAGCTTCTATGGGTTTCCTCCCGATGGCATTATCCCATGGCGACGGAGCAGAAGTCCAGCGTCCTTTAGCTACGGTTGTAATAGGCGGTCTCATTACCAGCACGCTCCTTACGCTTCTGGTTCTGCCAGCCATCTATAAGATGTTTACGAAAAAGTAAGATTTCAAGATATGAAAATAATGAACAGAATAAAGATAACAAAGAATAGGGTGGTGGCTTGCTTTGCCGCCATCCTGCTCCTGCTGCCAGCCACAGTCGGAGCCCAGCATTTTGATGCTCATATTGCGGGCAGGAAAGTTACCCTGCAGGAATGTTTCGATTTGGCTGCCAGGCAGAACCTTCAGATGCAGGCAGGAAAGAAGTCGGTAGAGCGTGCGCAGGTGATGCAAGGCACGGCTTGGGAACTGGATAAAACCGAGGTTGCTTTCTCTCAAAACCCTGCTACGGGTGGCGAATCGGACAACGGCTTTACCTTTACCCAGAGCCTCGATTTTCCTACCGTCTACGCCTCACGTCGCAACCAGCTGAAGGCTGAAACCCAGGCAGAAAAGAGTCGCCTGAACGTGGTTAGCCAGCAACTGAAGGCTGAAATCGCCAACACCTATTATCAGATGCTTTATCAGACTCACAGACTCCAGATATTGGAGCGAATCGACTCAGTATTAGAGCGTTACAGCCAGATTGCAGAAATGCGTTACAAGGCAGGAGAGAGCCGCCAGCTGGAATATCTCTCAGCCGACCGCAAATGCAACGAAAACCGTCTGGAAATGGCAGATGTAAAGAGCGAAATCGAGCGCCTGCAAATCGACCTCATGACGCAGATCAACACGCAGGAGCCCATAAAACCGGCAGAAGAGAATCTCTCGGCCATCGCAGCCCAGAATCTCAATTCCTATAATTATCAGCAGTCTGCCGACGGCATTTACCAGCAGGACAAGCTCATCGCTCTGGATAAGGAAATCAAGGCTGCCAAATCTGGTTTTGCTCCAAGTTTATCCTTATCTTTGCGCACCCAATGTGTCATTTCCAGTTGGAATCCATACAACATAGACCGTTCGAGATTTGCCGAGGGTAATTTCTTCGGTTTCGAGATTGGCGTAGGCATCCCTTTATTTTACGGTTCTACGAAGGCAAAAGTAAAGGCAGCCCAGAAAGACCGCGAATTGGCTGAAATCGAAATGCGCCAGGAGCAGACAGAAAAAGAGCGCGATTTCCGTCTTTGTACGAAGCGTCTCCAGGCAGCATCCAACCGTCTGAAATATTACGAGCAGAACAATCAGGCTCATTCTGCGCAAATTTCGAAGTTGAGTGCGATAGAATATGAAAATGGCGAAATTTCGTATGTAGAATACGTGAATGCTATCGAGGAAACCATAGCTGTTCTGATGAAGCATGCTGATGCGATTAATGAATACAACCAGGCAGTCATCGCCATCCAGCGGCTTACGGGCATGATGTAAGATTCTGTTCTGAGATATTTCTTTTTGATTGAAATGAGAATTAATCTCAGAACAGGCAGAAAGTAAGTTAAAGAATGAAATGATCAGAAAGGGGTGAACAGGTTCCATTTTCAGGCTCCAAATTTCACCTCTTTCTTTATCTCATAACGCCTATTTACCATAATACCGGTTATAAATAAATAGTGTTTATATTTGCCCTCGAAATCGGTTACTTAACGTTTCTGATTGATTAGTTTAATGTAAAAATAAAAATAAAATTTTAGTTCATGAGTAAGAAAGTTCGTTTCCGTCAGTATCTTCGATGTGTGATTGTCTACACCGATATTCCATCTGTCCGTGTTCTTCATTATGCGGTTTCTACCGATTATGTTGAGGATTTTACCCAGATGATTAAAGATACATTTGTTCACCCTGATATTTCCTTTACGGATATTATCTATTCTCCTGATTCACGTCAATTTTTTCAACTTATATAGATATGAATAAAGAAGTATTAAAGATTATCATTAAGGTTTTGATTTATGCCTTAGGTTTGATTGGTTCTGCCTTTGGTATTTCTGCCTTAACTTCGTGTACGTCTAGCCGTGCAGTTGAGTGCCACGGCAAGACAACTATCCTTATTCAGGATACCACGACCATTGAGCACTCTAGTGATTTTTTTAGAAATTTCAAATATCGGTATTAATGGCAAACTTATTACCCTTTATTAAGTGTACGTCTCCTATTGCTATTCATAGAGGTTCTTCTATTTTTCTCTATCCTTGCCGCAAGTGTGAGTGTTGTCAGGTCTCTCGACAAAAGTCACTTTCTACCATGTTGGCTTTGGAAGAAAGTCACGCTAAGTATTGTTATTTCATTAATCCTACTTACAATGACGATAATATTCCAGCCGTTCGAGTTCCTCATGATGCAGATTTTGGCAGCATAGCAGAGTTTGAGATTATTACACCTAGATTAAAGCGTGATAAGTATTTTGAGCCTTATATTGTTGATTATGATGTAGATTTAGAAAAGTCTATCGGTCAGCTTTGTGAGCAACGTGACGAGTATTCTCGTTTATACTCTCGTTCACATAAGTTTGTTCCTCATGATGTTATCTATCTCTTGCATTTTCCCGATATTCAACGTTTTATTAAAAGGTTTCGTATTTATGCAAAAAGAAAATTTAACGCTTCGTGTCGCTACTATGTCGTTGGAGAGTACGGTACTAACTCACTCCGTCCTCATTGGCATTTGTTACTATTCTTCGATTCCGATGAGTTGGCACAAGATTTGGAACGCTGCTACCATCCCACGGACAAAGAACTCAGGAAAGACCCTGACCTCAGATTTTACAACGACCACGATTGTGCAGAGTGTTTACGTACGCTTTGGAAGTTCGGTTTTGCGACTAGTGAACGTACAAACAAATCCGCTTATTATTATGTTTCCGGTTATGTTACGAGCACTTCTCGCTTTCCCCTCTGCTTGTCGGCTTTATCAAGACCCCACTCGCTGCACTCTCGTTTCTTTGGTCAGACTTTGGCAGAAGAAGAGATTCAACGAGCAATTGTCTCTCAGGACTTCGAATATTTCAGAGTTCATTATCGTCACTCTAGCAAAGGCTATCAGATTCCTTATGCCCTTTGGCGGTCGTATTACTCTCGATTCTTCCCCGTCTTCACTGGACTTGTTAATATGTCTAATGAAAAAATATTTCGTTTATTTGAGTACTGGGAAGAAATCGGTAAGCTCTCCGGTTACTATAGAGTAAGTAATCAGGTTCAATGGTTAAAGAATTGGTATTATTACTATTATTCTAGACCTCTTGAATCTATACCCTCTCCTATTGCAGATGTATTGTTAAATTTGCAAAGTACGTTTGATTTGTCTGAACATTGTCTTCACCCAGAAGACTTTTCGGCATTACATAATGTGTTGTATGCTAGTAAGCGGTTCTGTTGGCTTTGTTCATGGCTTAACATGTCTCACAAACAATATTTTGAAATATGGTCTAATTTTTATAAGTATATTAATCTCTCTTTGTATAAAGAGCATTATTCAGCATTGGAAAATGATTCTAAATATTTCCGTGGTTGGTTCGATAGAAGATTTATTACTCCTACCGTTGTTTTAGAGTTTCCTTTGGCTGATTCTGATTTTACTAATTTTGTTGAAAATTCTGTCTCTACTCATGATTCTCTTATTAAACATCGTGAGATTGGAGATAGGTATAAACACATTTATCAATAATTATGGCTAATCGTAGTAACATTATGGGTTTACATGGTCTTAATAATAAGACCTCCCGAAATTCTTTTGACCTCTCACATCGTAACCTCTTTACCGCTAAAGTCGGTGAGTTGTTGCCTTGCTTCGTTCAAGAGGTTAACCCAGGTGATTCTATTAAGTTAGATTCATCTTATTTTACTCGTACTGCACCTTTACAGACTGCTGCTTTTACTCGTCTTCGTGAAAATGTACAGTACTTTTTTGTTCCTTATCAGTGTTTGTGGAAGTATTTTGAGGGTCAGGTTAAAAACATGACCAAAAATGCTAATGGTGGTGATATTTCTCAGATTGCTACCTCTCCTTTTGCTAATGCTAAAGTGTCAACTGAGATGCCTTTTATATCTTATACTGCTTTGCATGCTTACCTTAATAAGTTATTAAATTACGTTGATTCTTCTGCCAACCCTACTGAGTTTAGTAATCCATTTTTGTATAATAATGGTTGTTGGCGTCACGCTGAATCAGCTAAGTTATTGCAGTTGTTAGGTTATGGTAATTTTGTTCAGCAGTTTAAGAATTTTAGTGGTAGTAAACCATATTCTTTACTTCATGTAGAGAATGCCCCTGCTTTGTCTGTTTTTCGTCTCCTTGCTTACCAGAAGATTTGTAATGATTTTTATACTTACCGTCAGTGGCAACCTTATAATGCTTCTTTGTGTAATATAGATTATATTACGCCTGATTCTTCGTCCTCTATGGATTTAAGCTCGAAGTTCTCTTCCATTTCTGTTTCTGATTTAGGTAAGTCTAATATGCTTGATATGCGTTTTAGTAACTTGCCTCTTGATTATTTTAACGGCGTTTTACCTACACCTCAGTTTGGTTCTGAGAGTGTTGTTACCTTGTCTAATAAAAATCAAGCTTTTACTTCTTCAGATAAGGACTTATGGTATGTACAGGGTTCTACTACTTATCCTACTACTGCTGCTAATGTTGAAACATCTTTGACTTCTGAAAATCTTGCTGCTAATGTTGGTGGTACAAAGGGTACTCTGTTACATGCTCATTATGCTCCAGTAGGTTCTGTGCAGTCAGATTTATCTATCCTTGCTCTTCGTCAGGCTACTGCTTTACAGAAGTATAAGGAAATTCAGCTTGCTAACGACCCTGATTTTGAATCTCAAATCGAAGCTCATTTTGGTATTAAGCCAAAGCACGATATGCATAAGTCTCGTTTTATCGGTGGCTCATCTAGTATGATTGATATTAACCCAGTTGTTAATCAGAATCTCGGCGCTGGTCAAAGTCAGAGTAACGAAGCTGTAACTAAAGCTGCTCCTACTGGTCAAGGTGGTGCAAGTTTTAAGTTTACTGCTGATACTTTTGGTGTTGTTATTGGCATTTACAGATGTACTCCTGTTCTTGATTATTCTCATGTAGGTATAGACCGAACTCTTTTAAAAACTGATGCGTCTGATTTTGTTATTCCTGAGCTCGATTCTATCGGCATGCAGCAGACTTTTCAGTGTGAGCTTTTTGCCCCAACTTCTCAGATAACTGCTTCTGCTCCTGATAAGCGCAAATATGATATGTCTCGTACTTTTGGTTACGCTCCTCGTTATTCTGAGTATAAAGTTTCATATGATAGATATAACGGTGCTTTCTGTGATACTTTGAAATCTTGGGTTACTGGCTTTAATACTCATATTTTTGATAGTGATAGGTGGAATGATATGAGTTATTTTAGTATTAGTGTACCTCAGCTTTTTGTTTGCCGTCCTGATATTGTCAAGGATATTTTCTCGCTTCAGACTTATCATGATTCCAATGACGATAATTTATACGTCGGCATGGTCAATATGTGTTATGCTACTCGCAATTTGTCTCGTTATGGATTGCCTTATTCTAACTAAAATTTGTGTATTATGTTTGATAATGAATTTTTAGGCTATATTCCTCCCATTGGTGAGGACTTGCAGCACACTAAAGTTTCTGATGACTGCACTAAGTTACATTCAGATATTTATTTGCTGCATCATATTGGTGATTTAAATATCTCTAATAATCTTGCTGATGCAATTAAGTCTCGTTTGCAGTCTGTTTCTGATTCTATGCCAGATGATTTGCGTCAAAGTTTCGATAAACTCGATGATTTCCAAAAAATGGAGGTTACCGATTCCCGTTATGCTCAATGGGTTTCTGATAAGGTTTCTCGTACTAAGCAGTTCATGAAAGAATATGATACTGCTCTTTCTAAGTTGAAAGATTCTGAGGAAACTAAAAAGCTTAAATCTGCACAGAAGAATTTGCGTGATTTTATTCTGCGTCTTGGTTCTGCTGAGGAGTCCGACAACTCCTAATTATATATCTTTTGCCCTAACATGTCGGTGTTAGGGCCTTTTAATTATTTTGTGTTATGGCTAGTAAATTTGACCCTCTATCTCTCCTTAGTCCTGGCATTTCCGCTATTGGTTCTATAGCTGGCGGTTTGTTTGGTAAAAAAGGTTCTGATAATGCTGCTAAGACCCAATTGCAGATTGCTCGTGAAACTAATGCCAATAATTATCGTATTGCTCAGGAAAACAACGCTTTCAACGAACGTATGGTTGATAAAATGAATGATTGGAACTCTGCTAAGAATCAGCGTGCTCGATTGGAAGAAGCCGGTTTAAACCCTTATCTGATGTTAGATGGTGGTTCTGCCGGTACTGCTACTACTGCTCCAACTGCCGATACTTCATCTGTTCAGTCTGCTCCTGATGTTGGTAGTACTATTGCATCAGGAGCTCAACAGTTAGGTAGTTCTATTTCTTCTGCTGCGTCTCAGATTTCTCAGCAAGTTTACAACTCTTCCCTTCAGGAAGCTAATGTTCGTAAGGCTAATGCTGATGCTTCATCTAGTGAACAGGATGCTTTGCTTAAAGGTATAGAATCCCAGTTTGCTGCTCAGCGTTTTTTGCTTGACCTTAAACTAAAGGAGATGCAAGGAAAAGTATCTGAGCAAGATTATTATTATTTGCGTGATAGTATGCAAGATAGGCTTGATTCTGTCAAGTTTCAGAATACTCTTACTGGTTCTCAGTCTTCCTATTATAATCAAATGGCTGGTCTCGTTGATGTTCAACGTCAGATTGAGAAAACCAATTTGGATTGGTTACCTCGTGAAAAACAAGCCGGTCTTGCTGCTACTTTGCAGAATGTTCGTACTATGGTTTCCCAGATGCATTTGAATTATGCTCAAGCTAAAAGTGCTTATGCTATGGCTGCGCTTAATTATGCTCAAGAAGCTGGAGTTCGTCTCAATAATAAGTTGCAAGATTCTATTTTTGATTTGTCTGTTGGTATGGCTGAAAATCAGTATCTTAAGGGTTATGCTGAACAAGACCAGTACAGAAGAGGTCTTAATCTTTCTGTCCCTCAGTTTGGTGCTGCCGTTGTTTCTCAGAAGTCTTCACCTACTCCAAAACCTCCTCGAAAAGCTAAAGTATATAAGAAATAACAATAATATCTTTTATTATTCGTTATTATTGTATGGATTTATTAGATACAAGTTTTTTCAGTTTTGCGGTTTTTCTGTTTATTACACTTATTCCGCTTTTATTTGTTTTGGCTCTTATTGCTGCTGCTATACGTTGGTTATGGCATCATGCTAAAGATTAAAATTTGCGCGTGTGCGATTTAACGTACGCGCGCATTTATTTTGTATACATGTGCGAGTTTCCGATGAAGGAAACGACAACCCAGCCACTTAACCTCAATCCGTCAGGCTTCAATACTCATGAAAAACACTAGCCTTTTGGTTCTTTTGGGCAATGCCAAAAGAACACCCTCGGTAGAGCCCGCGGAGCGTAAACGCGCTCGGTTCCGCGCGCTAGGCGGAACTCAGGTTATAGGGCTGAAAGCCCTAATCGCCAGTTATCGTTAGTTCTCTGAGTGCAACATAATAGACGTTATGACATTAGAAAATTCTGCGTAGGCAAATTTTCATGTCGTAACGTTTATTATGTTGTACGTTCGGCGAAGCAGAAAAAGGACAATAATTTTGTCGTTTGAATTGCGACGAAGGAGTTTTTCAAACGTCAAAATTATGTTCTTTTTCACATTTCCGTTGGTCGAACACTCAAGCAAGTGAAGCGTGCGAAGCACGAAAAATATGCAAAGTCGGGTTACTTTCCCCGACTTCTCCTCCCTCTTGTTCATTTATAGCAAAAGTGACACAACCATAATTTGGTGTTGTGGTAGTTTACGCACTTTTGTGCTAATATGCAATCTAGAGTTTACATTTCACGTGAAACATTGTGAAAGTAATATAAAATTCGTTACCATAATACCGGTTAGAATTAAAAAGAGGAAAGTAAAAAAAGGAGGAAATATTCCGTTGTCAGCCACTCATGATTTCATTCCGAATTTTTTCATTTTCTTCATTTCAAAATTCTCCCTTTACATGATATTCAGGTTCCTGCAGTTTTCCTGCACTAAATAGCACATTTTTGATAAACCGCCAAGAAAAATGCTCAAAAAACTTTGCTTATTCAAAATAATAATCTTAACTTTGCGGCATAATTCTAAGGTAAAACCAAGATTGTCGGGCACTCAGAATCATCAAAGGTTTTATCTGCAACATAAAATGATTTCGATTATGGCAAGAATTGAAAGAACATATAGTCAGGAAAAAGTAAAGCAGATGCTGAAACTTAACGAGGTATTGCTGGATTATTTACAGAGAGAGCTACCTTCTGATGCTGTTTTCCCAAGCAAAACTGATAAGGGGATGAACGTTTTGTTCACCCCCACTCTCAAATTATTGCTCAATCTTCCATTTGCCTTCCCCGTACCATTTAACCACTTGACTTGCGGTATAAGGCTCAAAATCCCAGTCGCGGGAGTGCATGAACATGTTTGTATTGGGGGCCCAATACCAATAATGGGTGGAACCTAGGCCATAGCCCAAACTGAGTCTGCATTCTTTCTCCTTATTAGGATTTTCTTTCAGATAGTTAACAAGCGATGGAATCGCTTGGAACGGGGGTGAGAGGGGGACTGCTCCCTTCTTTGCTTCTTTGCTGGAGGGGCGGGCTTGCAGGAGAAACGGGAGCGGGAGCTTTAATTATTTACTTTTTACTTATTTTATTATGGATAGAGATGAAGCTATAGCTAGAGGATTGAGGGTGCATGAAACCCAGCACTCCATGAAACGCAGAAGCCCATGGCATGATTACCATGGAAGGGGTACTTATATGCTGACGCTTGTGGTGGAGGGACGCATGCCTCTGCTGGGGAAACTGTGGGGACGGGTGGATGCCCGTCCTGGGGATGGTGATGCGCCGAAAGTGATGCTTTCTGAACTGGGGATTGCCATCGCGAAGGAGGAGATTCCGAAGATTCATAAATATTACCCCCAGGTGGAGGTTTGGAGGGTTTGCATCATGCCTGATCATATTCACCTGATTGTGAGGGTGAAGGAGGACTTGAGAGGGGGACAAGCGATGGAATCGCTTGGAACGGAGGCGAGAGGGGGACAGGCTTCGGCTTTGACCAAAGAAGCTAACTTAGCTCAAACTAAAGGGGCTAACCAGGCTCAAACAGAAGGGGCTAACTTGGCTTCGGCTGGAGGGGCTAACCAGGCTCAGACTGGAGAGAATGAAGCGGGCTCGATTGGGATGACGGCGAAAAGAGAGAAAGAGATGGGTTCGCTGGGAATGGTGATAAAGGGGTTTAAGATGGGATGCAACAAGGCTTACTGGAGGATTTATGGGATGAATACGGCACCAAGGAAGGGGCTCTTTGAATTGGGGTATAATGACAAGGTTCTGCTGCATGAGAGACAACTGGAGGGATGGAAGAAATACTTGGATGATAACCCGAGAAGACTGATGGTGAAGAGGATGAACCCGGGGCTTTTTACCGTGATGCAGAATAAAGAGGTGGCGGGTCGCAGATGCCAGATGGTGGGCAACTGTTTCTTGCTCGATATTCCTGATAAGGTGGCGGTCGTTGTACATCGCCGGTATTCTGAGGAGGATTTGAGGCGCTTGCGCGAGGAATGGCTGGCTTGCGGAGAACGTGGTGGCGTGCTGGTGAGTGCTGCTATCTCGACTAAAGAGAAGGAGGTTTTGCGCGAGGCTATGAACCGGGGGTACCGTATTGTGCTCTTGAGGGAGAACGGGTTCCCGAGGTTGTATAAGCCTTGCGGGGAGAGTTTTTATGCCTGTTCTGAGGGGCTGCTGCTTCAGATTAGCCCCTGGGATTACCATATGGAGAAGAAGACTATTACCAGGGAGCAATGCCTGGAACTGAATGAGATGGCGGAAAGGATTGCGGAATGGAGATAGGGAAAATGGAGGCGCTTGGAGAGGAGGCTGGGTGGAAAAGAGAGGATGAAGGGGGACAAGCGATGGAATCGCTTGGAACGGGGGCGAGAGAGGAGAGATTGGGGGCGAGAGAGGAAAGATTGGAGGCGAAGGAAAGAGTGGAAAATAGGAAGGAGAAAAGGAGCTTCTTTATTAAAAGCTGCACAAAAAAAGGAGCGAAATCTAGATTTTTTGTTACGAATAATGTTAAAAATGTTACATTTTAATGCTAATAGGAATTTATTTTGTAACTTTGTACTCCGGACGGCCGTAATAACTAAATTCAGCTTTCCAAAAATCTAAATACCAAACAATGGGAGATTTAATAAAAATAGTTGGGGTACAATATGCAGTAAATTCTAACCACGTAAAAGGTGAGGATATGACTGCACAAGAACAACAAAAAACAATAGAATTTCTGACCATGCTGGACAGAAAGCACCCCTATGTTTCGGTAAAACCCGAACCTACTAACGAAACTGATGAAGAAGCTTTTGTTGCGCGCGTTGCGAGTCGGAAGGCAGGCTATGTACGTAATAGAGAAGAATATAAATCATTGGCTCAGGCTGCATTGACAACCAGCGGACGGGGTTATTTCCGCGCTCGGGTTAAGGAGGTTATAATTTCAGCAGAGGGCTATTTTTTTGTTGAAGCAGAAACTGATTCTACTCCAATTGTGCCCATCTTGCATAAAGACCATTGGAAAGAATGGGAGCCGACCCTGCCTTTATTTCCTATGACAGAGGAGTTTTTATGCGTAGAAGATGCTACGATGATGATGATAGATATTCTGAGACATGAGACGTTAACTTCAGATGAAGAAGAGGAACTTCAGGAATACACAGAGACTTTAATAACAATGGGAAAATACGCTCTATGGTACGAAGCGAAGGAGGGAATAGAGAATGTCATAAAAGCTATGGAAGCAAAAAAGGGCGACAAGATGCGCTATATGGCGAATGAACTAGAACACTTATTGAGCGGTTTATGCAATGAAGGTCGCCAGAAGAAGCTCCGCAAAAGTTGGCTCCCCCATCTCCTATCCACCCATGAAGCAGAAAGGGCATGGCATGACTGGTTGCACTTAAAAGGTGCCGACTGTCATAAACCAGATAATTTGAAAATGATGTCATGGTTGGAAGATATAGAGACAGAACTTTCCAATATTCCGGCATTGGCTCCTTATTCCAATGATGATAAGATAGCCATGCTCATACGCGCTCACTACACACGCATTCCATTAGATAAGTATCGCCAATTGCTTACCGCTTTCGTGATTAGAGACCGTCTGCGCATGCGTTTGGGGCTGCCAACAAACAGCTTTGCTCCTACCCCATCTCTAACAAGCCAGGAGGAAGACTACCTTATTGATAAAATCATCAAGTACAGCCAAACTCTAGTCAGACGAGAAGATGTTGAGATTTTGCAGAGATTCATCTATCACGAGATTTCATATTTACCCCCAGAGTATAAACTTCGGGTTGACAATATGACTGAGCGTTTCCTTTCTGAAGAGGCAAGAGAAGGTATACAGATTAATGCCATCAAGGAACAGACGAAGGCTTTAAAAGAGGTGGCAAAGAAGCCTACGATTCAGGCAGAGCACTATCATGCAGGAAATTCTACATTTGATGTTCATAGTAAGCATCTGCATCTTGACCACCAGGAAGAAGGGAATTCAGCTCTGCTGCCATCAGAATTATAGACATACAAAAATATTACAAGAATATAAAAAAAGGAAGAAATATGAGTAATAATTATTATGCAGGCAATGTTATTTACAACAACCAGCACAAAGAACTGACTATCCAGGGCAATCTGTCTGCACAGCAGATGATGAAGATTGCAAAGGATTTTTTTGCTGAAGAAACAGAGGTGACGGAGGAGAATTACGAGGCAGAGGTGACAGAAAAAGCTAGTGAAACCAATGAAGCTGCAGGAGAAGGTTTTCAGAAGGAACTCTTCCATTTTGTGCATCCTGCACTCGATGAAGACGATGGATGGAAAGTGCATAAAGAGGTGGAGAGACTGGTAAAGCAATTTGACGTACAGGAAATCTGTAAGAGACTGAACATACTGAAAAAGGAGGGCAAGGTGCTGCTGCCACAAAACTCAAAAAATGCCCATGAAGAATTGATACGAATGGGTATGCCGATTGAGAAAGGAGGGTTCGGATACAAGACTTTCTGTAAATATTATAATAAGGACTAGAAGACGATAGCGACTGGGCTTTCCTGATAGAGATTTATATCTTCTGATAGCGACCGATACTTGATTTTTGTTCAGGTATCGGTCGCTTTTTTGTACCCCTAAGTCAAAAATGCGACTATACGTAGAGAGAATATCAGAGAAAAACAGAGAAAATCGGAGAAATTCAGAGAACTTTGGAGACGGCACTTTGGAAAAGCATCTGTGCCAGGCTTTTTCTTCTTACTTTTGCACCCGTCATCTGATAACAAGATGACTACCCATCAGGCGAGTTGCAAATCACGAAATGGGGAATGATGGTACTAGAAAAGATGACGGGGAAACCTCTTCGAACGTCATCGTACCAGAGAGGCTTATTTAATACTCAAGTAAAAATGAATATAGTATTAAATGACAATATGAACGAAAGTTCAGGTAAAGCAGGAAAGGGATTCTACCCAAACACAGAATTGGGTATCGACCTCAAGTTGATGACTAAAGAGCCAGGGCGCATGGCCGTTGGCGAGTATCTGGATGGAGCCATTACGCACGACGGCGAAGACCACTTCACCTTTGTGCAGAATGACCAGGAGAAGAAGCTGCAGAAGGTGGTGCAGAGAAATCCGCACGTGTATGAAGGAACGTACATCAACGTGAACCGAAAAAAAGACGGTACGCTCTACCCTACCTTCAACCGCCCGCAGTTCTCAGAACGCTTCACCTTTCAGGACTTCTGCCAGGGAGCCGCCAACGAGCTGCGTATCATTAGCGGCAAGAGTGATGACAGATAAACGGAGTTGAGGCTTTCTAGAGGAAATGGGGACTTCGGGGGTGCCGGTAACAGGATTATCCCTACCCTCATTTCCTCTTCAAAGCAGTCTCAAATCTCAGTCTCAGTTAGGATAAATGTCACAATCCAACTCCAAACCCGCTTCTTAAGTCTTTATAACTTATTGATTATTAATTAGTTATATATAATATATATAGGAAGCGAGACCATAAAAAAAACAACTGAGACTCTGAGACTGAGACTGCAAGCAAGAAAAAATGAACATGAAATTTGATTTAACTCTCTAAAAAGCAATGGATTATAATATTTTTAGCAACATCGCTCCGGCGATGCCCAAACCCAGCAAGGGTACTGAATTTGTAAAATTTGCCATCTCTCAGGCATCTAAAGACATGCAGGAAGTGCTCATTCCGATGGCAATTCCGGCATTAGCAGCTCATCTCACAGACGTAAGATTCATGTATTCCGACAACAAATATTACGAAATGTGCGGGCAAATGGGCCATCTGATAGGTCCATCGGGGATCGGAAAGGCACAGTTGGGTCATCTTGTAGAGGCCATCATGAGACCTTTCAGAAAGCATGATGAGACTGAGTTCAAGAAACTGGTTGACTGGCAGCGACAGATGAAAACCAAGGGCGCCAACAAGGAAAAACCGGAGCGCCCGGACGTGAGTTTCTGGTTTCCACCTTCTGATGTCACCAATCCTGCATTCATCCAGAACGCTATGGCATGCGAACAGCTGGGCGGAAGAACCCAGTACATCAATCTGCCTGAGGTGGAGATGGCCGACAGAATGTGTGGTGGGCATAAGCAGGTGAGCCAGATGGTAAGAAACATCTTCGACTGTCAGAGGGCTGGAGCCTTGCGCGCCACGGCTGATGGCGTAACGGGCAACCCTCTGCTCCGTGTGAACCTCACCTTTACTTCTACTCCCGAGGCGGCCCGACTCTTTTACAAGAAAGACCTGACCAATGGTTTCTTCGGGCGCATACCTTTCGCCTACAAAGCCCGTGGCGAGCGAAGCGGAAAGATTCCGCGACAGGGAACGTACAACAAAGATTTCCTCGAAAAGCTCGATGGCTACCTGCTGAGGCTGGACAACTGCAAGGGCAGTTTTGTGGTGAAGCCACTCAACACGATAGCCGATAAGCTGGCAGAGGAAATGGCACGCCTGGCCGACCTTGCTGATGATGATACGCTCTGGGAACTCTCCCACCGCAGCATCTTCTCGGCATGGAAGAAGGGAGCCGTGCTGTGGATTCTGAACGACCAGAGCTGGTCGAAATCCATCGGCGACTTCGTTGAATGGTTCTGCTACTACGATTTGTGGTCGAAGGTTAAGGTGTTCGGCGACATGTTTAAAGCGGGCGATGGGCAGGAAGAGGCTCAGAGAAGCGGTCCGAAAAACATGCTCGACCAGCTGGAGAATTCCTTCAACGAACTGCAGTTGGAAACCCTGCGCCTGAGTCTGGGCAAGAATCAGGAAGGTACCAAGCATCAGCTCAACGTATGGAAGAACCGCCAGTTTATTACTTATAACAGCCAGACGAAACTCTATACCAAGACTGCAGAATATCTGACGGGTATACCGGCCAAGAAAAAGAAAGGGAAAGGGATATGATGGAGAAATATGAGATTCAGAAACTGCGCGAACTTCCGATAGAGAAGGTCGCGAAAGAGATGGGGATGAAGGTGGAGCACCATAAGGCGCTCTGCCCCTTCCATGACGACCACCATGCCAGCCTTACGTTCAACAAGACCAAGAATAGCTGCAGATGCTATGTATGCATGAGAAACTCCATCGGCACCATCGACCTGGCGATGAGATACCTGGGGAAGGATTTCCCGTCGGCTTGCCGATGGCTCGCCGAAGAACATCAGATTCAGCTGGAGGAGGATTCTTCTTCGGGGAAAAGCTCTTCCTTTGGGGGGTCTTCGGGCAGAGGGGCTTCTTCGGGCTCTTCATCCGATGGTTCTTCTTCGGGTGATAATTCGGGGAAATCTTCCTTCGATGCAAGCAGGTATGCGAGATTCTTCGAGCATCCCTGGCTCAACCAGGCAGCTCGAAGATTTCTCTTCGAGGAGAGGAAGATTGACTGGAGAGTGGTGAACTGGTGCCGACTGACTTCCTGGACGGACAAGAAGGGCATCAACTGGTTGCAGATTCCTTACTTCGATACCGATGGGCGGCTTATAGGAATCCAGAACCGGAACCTGGATTACAAGAAGGAGCAGGAAGCTCCCCGCTTCCGGTTCCCTTACGGCGCAAGATGCAGCATCTATAACCTGCCGGTTGTGAAGAGACTGAAACCGGGCGAGAGGCTGTTTATTACGGAGGGATGTAGCGACTGCTGGGCGATGCTTTCTGCCGGTCATAAGGCGATAGCCATCCCTTCTGCCACGCTCCTCAAACCCGAGGATAAGCAGTTGCTGACGGATATCGGAAAACTGTATCAGGTGGAATTCCACATGTTTCCCGATCAGGATGTGCCGGGCGAAAGCCTCTTCATGCAACTCAGGGAGATGCTCTCCCAGCTGGTTCACCACCAGTTGCCACCGGGCTGCAAGGATTTCAGCGAATACTATCTTTTAGGGGCTGCTGCAACTTCCGGGAGCAAGGAGCCGATAAACAAATGATTAAAAAATTAAGATTATGGAAGATTTTATAAACCGTTCGTATACGAAGAAGGAACTGGGACTGATGTACTTTCCCGAGAGTATGCCACGCACGGCCGTGAATCATCTCATGAGTTGGATTCGCCGTTGCCAACCGCTCTGGGATGAATTGCAGCAGATGGGATATGAAAAGACTTGCAAGTCGTTCACGCCCAAACAGGTGAAGGCTATTATCGATAACCTCGGGGAACCGGGATAGTTATTAGTGATTAAATGTTCCGATATCGCATGGTATCGCACGCTATCGCACACCTGATAAATCGGGATTTCGTATCTTTGCATCGTGATTCAGAAAGCGCGCAAAATCACTTGCCCAGTTGGAGAAAAATATTTCCCTAATTGGGGAAATAAAAAAGAAAATGAAACCAAGACTCCAAGCCTCGAAACGAGTCGTTTCGCAAAGTACTTCTTCTAAGAGAAATCTGAGGAAAGAGGAAAAAGCGAAACTTAACAGGGGGCAGAAAAAATCATGAACCAGAACATGAAGGCATTCATCCGGTATCTTATCGTGGCGATCTGCTCAGCCATCGTCACCTTCCTATCCAGCTCCTGCACGGCAGGACTCGTAATCGGAAAGAACCAGCGGCAACATCAGGAGAACAACATCTCCACCAAAGTAGATTCTACCTACTATGTGCCAACCATTACCATCCGGTAGTTTAGAGTTAATAGTTTATAACAATTTAAAATTCAAAAGATTATGGCAATTAATTTGAAAGCAAAGGAGACCCTTATCCAAGTAGGCGAAATGAAGGGTCAGTACAGATTCATCCTCGGTACCGAACTTTACAACAAGCTCTCAGAGAGCAAGGTTATCAAGGAGGCTGCTATCAGAAGCGGCGTTAGCGTGGGCGTGATGCAGGTTTGCTGGGATGCAGCAGGCGAGGTTATCAAGGCGTGGTGTACCGAAGGCCATTCCGTAGCCGTTCCGGGATTGGGAACCATGCGATTCGGCGTAAGAGCCAAGAGTGTGCCTACCGTAGGCGAAGTGGCTACCAGTCTGATTACCAACCGCCGTGTTATCTTCACCCCAAGCGTTGACATCAAGCGCGAGCTGCAGGAAACCTCCATCCAGATTACCTGTTACGACCGCAACGGCAAAGTGGTGAAAAACGTTACTTCCGACGATAAGGGCGATGTGGAAGACCCAGACAACACCCCAGGTGGTGGCGGTTCGGATAACACCCCGGGCGGCGGAAATACCGAAGGCGGCGGAACCACCGGCGGTAATGAGGGCGACGGTTTGGAGTAAGAAAAGAGCCCCTGATGCAAGGAAACGAGCATCAGGGGCTTTTATCTTACTCCATTACATAGAGGATGGATGTATAGAGCTGCATCACAAGAATGTAGAAAAGAAAGCAGGGCGACAGGAGGCGGATGCCTTGATTCATCGCATCATAAACCTGACTGATGCCCTTGATGCTCTCGCTCATGATGCCGTAACTCATGCTCATCACCATGACCGAGAAACAGATGTACGGAATGAGACTATGCGTGAACGGACCCGGAAAGAGGGTTCCTACGGCATTCAGCAGAATGGCATGGGGCAAGAGGGTGAGCGCCAGCATGATACCTGCAGAGATGCACAACTCGATGAGCATCAGGCGCAAGGCCGTGCGCTGGCGATACTGGGTATGGTCGAAATGGAGCACCCTACTCTGCCTTACCACCCCGATGGTGATGCTGATGAGCACCAGCCATACGAGCCATACAGAGGTGAGATGGTCTACAAAATGGCCCGTAAACCAGCGGATGCCCTCGGGGCTGGTAAGCGAATGGGTGAACGACTCGGGCATCGCAGCTGTAAGCAGCCACGAAACCAGAATCACCACTACTTCGGCTATTCCCAACAATAATGCCAGATAGGCCAATACTTTCTTATACATTCTTTAAAAAGCGCTTATTGAAACGAGTTATTCTTCATCTGCCTGCAGATGGTCGATATCGAGGATGCGGAGCTCGCAGGCTTTTACCACCAGGCGGGTGGCGTTGATGCCCATGCCGTGATTGCCGTCAGGGAAGAGTTTCTGAACCAGTTCTGCCTGTCGCTTCTCCAGACTCTTTACGCCGAAAGGCATTCCGCGCAGGTTGGTAATCTGCTCCTTGGTATAACCCAGCGCAAGATGGCGCAGGAAACGCTCGTCATACTCATCAATCTCATAATTCACCAGAGCCTCCTGACGCATCAGCTGGCTGTTTACGCTCCGCTTGAAACGGTCTACTATCTTCTGAAGGATAGGCTGGTTGAACACCAGTTTCTTACCTCCCATGCAGCTCGCCACATCGCCACGCGTAAGGAGTTCGCCACTCTTCAGAATGATGCCGTCGCAGCCCGCATCGAGCACATCTACCCAGAGTTTTTCGTTCAGAATTTCTCCTGTAAAGATGAGCACCTTCACGTCAGGATACTGCTCCTTGGTCTGGCGGCAGATTTCTACGCCTACCGTGGTGGAACCGCCCAGTCCGAGGTCGAGCAGAACCAGATCGGGCAACTGCTGCTTGATGAGTTTCCAATAGGCTATTTCGCTCTCGGCAGTACCGATGATTTCAGCCTCTGGAATATCATTCTTGAAGATACCCTCTGTACCCTTCAGTTCCAGGGGCACGTCTTCTACAATGATGACTTTAAAATTTTCCATTTTCTGATATTTTTATTTTCTTATGATTTTAAACTTTTCCATTTGATGCGTGCCGGCAGCACGGCCTCTATCCTGAGGCAACCCTTATCGCCCTGGCAAGCCTTGATGCCGCAGCCGCGCAGATTGGTAATCTCTCCCAGTTCCCTCACAATCTGCCGGCACAGGAGATAGCGCAAATCGCCCGTCAGAGGGGTGAAGAGCTGGGCATGGAGCGCAGCATCATAGGCCACATCCTGCTGGTCAATCCAATATCTCACGTAGGCAGAACCCGGAATCTCAGCCACTCCGGTATGGTAATCCTTGGAATTGCCACGCATCAGAGAAACAAGATAGCGGTTCAGGAAATCATCTGCCTTGATGTTGCCTTCTACCTGCTCCATCGCTTGGGCGCTGAGCAGAGAATAGAGCGATTTATAATAATCTACCAGTTCCTTGAGCGAATCTACATCATCGGGCTGCGAATCGATAAGCTGGCGGATGCGCGACGGATAATACATCGTTTCGTGCTTGAGCGTAGACAGACAGTTGTCGAGCACGGAATTGGAGATATGAAGTTTATCGTTCTCATATTCAGCCCTATGCAGCTCATCGGTCATCAGCTCCAGTTTCAGGGATTCCTGCTCAGCCTCGTCGGTCCGCTTAGCCTTGGTCTGTTCAATCATGGCAAACCGGTAACTCAGCACGTGGCGGTAATAGAGCAGATAATAAGCCAGCGGCAACTGCAGCAGCAACAGGATGAGCAGCACCACGGCCACGGTCTTCGAGTTCTCGCTCTGCTGCATCGTGTGCACGTAAATATCGAGCGTATTATCGGCACTTATCTCGCGGAACAGCTGGGTATAAACCTTGTTGTTACTCTGGTAGAGCGACCATTGGTGCAACGCCAGGGCAGCCACGGCACACTCGTTTCTCAGGTCGAGAATGACGTGATAATTGGTTCTAAGCCCTTCGCGCATCCAATAGAGTTCTGCCGCCATTCCCACCTCCGGATGAGCCACCATGAGATACTTGCCGTCGGGATATTTCGACAGATAGAACGCATTGAGATAATGGCGCGAAGAATCGGCAAAGGCCAGGGTGCGCTGGTAGGTGCCGCTGATATTGCTGAAGTAGGCGCTATCTGCAAAATCGTCGGCACGCTGGAGATTGGCATCTACGTTCGTCTTGTGATGATTGTGGCGCTGGCGGATGTCGTTGGCCTTCTTAGCCTCGCAAGGCTGGACCGAAGCCGACAGCAGCACGAATAGCATGATGATGATGCCCAACAACTGATGGGTTCGGCGGACGATACCTTTAGGCAGACGGAAACTGAAGCGGCTCCCCTCGCCCAACTTGCTTTCTGCCTTGATTTGGCAGCCGGCAAAGAGCGAACTCACCTTCTTATATTTCTCTATGATGCCCTTGCAGTTGAGCAGTCCGAAGCCGTGACCGCCTGTATAGGTCCGGTCGAAGACATGCGCCAGCTGCTCCTCGTCCATACCCTTTCCGGTATCTGAGATGCTGATTTCCACGAAGTCAGAAACCTTGGCGCTAATGGTTACCTTTCCGCCTTCGGGTGTAAACTTGCGGGCATTATCGGCTATGGTATTGATCATGAAGAGCGTAAGGATGCGGTCGGCCTTGACCACGGCATCTGTAGGTTCTACATCGAGTTTCACGCCCTGCATCTGGAAGCTCATCTTGCCCTTGCTTACAATATCGAAAAGCTGCTGGAGCGGGAAACTTTCGATACGCAGGCTGAGTGAGCCCTGGCGCATCTGAATCCACTCTGTAAGCACGTTGTTATATTGGTTTATCTTATCCGTGAGTTCGGCGATATACTGGTAGCGTTCTTGCCGCACCTCATCGCTTTCGCCCCCTTCGGAGAGTCGGTTTACCTCGTGAATCATGCGGTCGATGAAAGGCGTAATACTGTTTACGAGCGAAATCTTAGCCCTTTGTTCCAGATTGCGTTTCTTGTTTTCTTCGATATGCAGTCGGGTTACGTTCAGGTCATCCTGAACCTCCTCCTGCTTATCTTTTAATTCGTTGATTTTCTTAGTGTTATTCTCGCTCCACTCACGCAAAGGTGCAAGCAGTTTATCCATCGACTGGTTCTTCATCTTCTTGCGCTTCATGTGGTCGAAAACGTAGAGTAGAACCACCACGAGCACAATCATCGCCACCACGGCAGCAATCATCAGGTTGAGCTGCTGGGCGTTCTCGTCGAGTGCCGCGGCACGTGCCTCCAGCTGGCGGTCCTGTCGCGAACGGTCCTGCAAATCCAGATAGATATTGCGGTTGTAATCGCTCTGCTGCTTATCATCTATAGCCGAATAAACCAGACAGAGTCTTTCACGTATCGACGCTACGAGGTCGGGTGCCTGCTCGATGGCCTTGTTGTCGTTCAGGGCATGATTCAGGCAGTCGAGCGCAGAAGAATAATCATGGATATCCCAGAAACATTCAGCCAGCGTACGGTTGGTTCCGGCAGTCTGATAAACATCTCCGTAGCTCGAAAAGAGGTTGAGGGCACGCTGGGCAAAGTTGCCTGCCAGCAGATTGTTTGGCATCTGCTCGATGTTGAGATACTGGAAGGCAGGCAGGTTGTTGCGTATGAGGAAATCGCTCACCTCTCCTTTTCTGAGGTGCTCGCTTATAGACTGCAGGGCGTTAGCCTGCCAGTAAGGATAAGGATGGGCTGGGTCGCTAGCCAGCATGTAGCAGCTGATCAGCCGGTCGAATTCCGCCTGATTGATTTCGTTTTCGGTTCCCTTGACGATAGCTCCGCCCGAACCTATATTATAAAGATAGTTGAGATATTGTGCCGAATCCTGTTCCAGCTCATCTGGGTCCAGACGGTTAAGCTCCTGAAGCATCGGCTCGTCTAAGCCCACATAATAAAAATAGGTGGCGGCCACAATATAGAATTCAGATTTTGCATAAATCACGCGTTTGCTTTCCCTCGGGGGCATGGAATTCACCTCTTCGCGAATTCTGCGCAAACGCCTCATCGCCTTTTCGCGATAAGCATAAAAATCTTTGTTGTGCGATTCTCTCTGGCAGAGTCGCATGTTCTGAACATCGGCAATAGCGAGTTCTATCTGATTATCGCTCTCCTCTTCAATCTTCTTCAGCCATCCCTTGGCACCCTTGTAATCCATCTTGGCTATACATACGAAGGCAAGGTTGTTATAGGCTTCGGCACGGCCTGAGGGATAATCTTCTGAAAGCTTCAAAGCCCTCTCAGCCAGCACTTTAGTAGAATCGAGATTGCGATAATGATAAGCATAGGATTGCTCGTTCAGCTCGTCTACCCTTGCCTTATTCGCAGGAGAACAAGCTGAAAGAAAAAGAGCCGCCACCACCAGAATTGATGATGGCGACATGGAAAAGAAGGATGCTGAAATTTGCATCTCGAATGAAAAATAGTCTAAATTAAGCGCGAGCCTTCGCGATGTAACCGAGAGCCTCCTGACACTTGGCTGTGATGGCAGCCCAGTCGCCAGCAGCAACTGTCTCCTTAGGGAAGAGCTTAGAGCCCATACCTACGCAGAGAACGCCAGCCTTGATCCAAGGAGTAAGATTCTCCTCTGTTGGCTCTACGGCACCTGTTACCATGATGTTGCTCCAACGCAAAGGTGCCATTACGTTCTTAACGAATGAAGGACCGCCTACGTTACCTGCTGGGAATACCTTGGTTACGTCGCAACCGGCAGCCTGAGCATTATTGATTTCAGTTACAGAACCGCAACCTGGTGAATAAGGAACCAGACGACGGTTGCAGACTGGAGCAATCTCTGGGTTGAAGTTAGGACCTACGATGAAGTTAGCGCCGAGCTGGAGATACAGAGAAGCTGTACCGGCATCAACAACTGTACCTGCACCCAGAATCATCTCAGGACAAGCCTTGTCGGCCCACTTTACCAACTCTCCGAAAATCTCGTGAGCGAAGTCACCACGGTTAGTAAACTCGAAAACACGTACGCCACCCTCGTAACAAGCCTTGATGACGTTCTTGCAGATTTCAACATCCTTATTGAAGAAAACAGGTACCATACCAGTCTCTTTCATGGCTGCCATAACCTGCATTTTGCTAAACTTTGCCATTACTTATTTTAATTAATAATTAATAGTTTATAGTTAATAGGAGCTTCGCCGTAAGCAAGACTGCCTATAAACTATCAACTATAAACTTTAAACTATAATTATCTCTGAACTCGACCATTAGCGTTACCGCCAGCCAGGCTCTCTACCTCGTCAGCAGATACCAGGTTGAAGTCGCCAGGGATAGTATGCTTCAAAGCAGAAGCAGCTACCGCAAACTCTAGAGCCTCGCCCTGAGTCTCCTTAGTAAGAAGACCGTGGATCAGACCACCAGAGAAAGAGTCGCCACCACCAACGCGGTCGATGATAGGGTTGATGTCATAGTGCTTGCTCTGATAGAACTCCTTACCATCATAGATAAGAGCCTTCCAGCCGTTGTGTGTAGCAGAGAGAGATTCGCGGAGAGTAGAAACAACATACTTGAATCCGAACTCCTTCATCATGCCCTTGAAGATTCCGTAATAACCCTCAGCATCAGTCTTACCGCCCTCTACGTCAGCATCTGGCTTGAAGCCCAGGCAGAGCTGAGCATCTTCCTCATTACCGATGCAAACATCAACATACTTCATCAGAGGACGCATAACAGAGATAGCCTTCTCAGAAGTCCAGAGCTTCTTGCGGAAGTTGAGGTCAACAGAAACAGTTACGCCGTGACGCTTAGCAGCCTCACAAGCCAACTTGGTAAGTTCAGCAGCCTTGTCGCTAATAGCTGGAGTAATACCGCTCCAATGGAACCATTGGGCACCCTCCATAATCTTGTCGAAATCGAAATCAGATGGGTCAGCCTCAGCAATTGCGCTGTGTGCACGGTCGTAGATTACCTTGGATGGGCGCATAGAAGCACCAGTCTCGGCATAGTAGAGACCTACGCGGTCGCCACCACGAGCGATGAACTCTGTGTTAACGCCGTAACGACGGAGACCGTTGACAGCAATCTGACCGATCTCGTGCTTAGGGAGCTTAGATACGAAGTAAGCATCATGACCATAGTTAGCCAAGCTTACAGCTACGTTAGCCTCACCACCACCAGGGATGATGCGAAGTGATTCACTCTGAATGAAACGATCATTGCCTTCTGGTGATAAACGAAGCATGATCTCACCTAATGTTACAATTTTTGCCATGTTTGATAGTTTTAATTTTTTTGTTTTTATTTTGTTTGTTATGAGTAACAAATTAAATTCCACTTTTCAGTAGAGAAATGAAGTGCAATTATCAGTTGTCGTTCAATTTCGAGGGCAAAAATAACCATAATTTCTCGAATAACGAAATAAAATCGCATTTTTTTTTGTTTTCCGTGCAAAAAAGTTGCTGTGTCTTCGCACAATTCAAAAAATTGTTGTATATTTGCGGCAAAATTCGTACTTGTGGTCGCACACAACAGAATTGCTTAATACTAATTGTGGTCTGTGCACAGCTAGGAAGTACCTGCGACGTTTTATCTATCGTAGCCCCCAGGAGAGGCTCCTTATATAATAAGTACACGCGAAGCAACCAGACCCGTAATGCTAAAAAACAATGGCCGAAAAAATCAGAATCAAGGATATTGCCGAGAGAGCTGGCGTATCCGTTGGAACCGTAGACCGAGTTCTGCACGACCGTCCAAACGTGTCGAAACCTGCACGCGACAAGGTCGAGAAAGCCCTCAAGGAAATGAATTATCAGCCTAATGTGTACGCCAGCGCTCTGGCTTACAACAAATCCTATACCTTCTACCTGCTGATTCCGAAACATGAATCGGAGGCTTACTGGGAGGAAATAGAGGAAGGCGCAAAAAAATGTGAAGATACCCGACGTGACTTCCATATTGATGTAGAGATTCGTTTCTATGAGCGTTCCAACGAGGAATCGTTCCGCGAAGAAGGCAACAAGATTCTTGAGGCCAGTCCGGAAGGAGTCATCGTGGTGCCTTCATCGCTAGACGTAACCCGCGAGTTTACCGAGGCGTTGCATCACAAAAGCATCCCGTTCATCCTGCTCGACTCCTACATGCCCGATCTCCGTCCGCTCTCTTTCTTCGGTCAGGATTCGTTCTGTTCCGGTTTCTTCGCAGCCAAGATGCTGATGATGCTTGCAGCAAAGGAAGATGAAATCCTGCTCATGAGGCAGACCAAAGACGGAAGAGTGGTCAGCAAGCAGCAGGACAACCGAGAGGTAGGATTCCGCCATTACATGCACGACCACTTCCCTAACGTGAAGATTACCTTGCTCGACCTGCCGTTGAGCGGCACACGTGCTGAATTCGTCAAAATGCTGGAGAAGTTCTTTGCCGTGCATCCGAACATCCACCATTGCATCACCATGACTTCGAAGGCGCACATCGTGGGCGACTTCCTGCTGAAGACCAACCGCCGCGACGTTCAGATCATGGGCTATGATATGGTGGAGAAAAACGCCCGCTGTCTGCGCGAAGGAAGTATTTCCTTCCTCATCGCCCAGCACGCCTACATGCAGGGTTACTCCTGCGTAGACACGCTCTTCCAGGCCATCGTGCTGAAGAAGAAAGTTACACCGGTAAACTATATGCCTATCGAGCTACTGATGAAGGAAAATGTAGATTTCTATCGCAGAACCCAGCTCTAAGGCTATCGGGCAGAACAGGGTTTCCGCATGGAAGAATATTCTTACAGGAATATTATAAATTATAAACAATAAATAAAAAACAGACTACGTATGGAACAATCAAGTTTTATCAAGATTAACCCTGCCGACTCGGTAGTGGTTTGCTTGCGCCCTATGAAGAAGGGTGAAACGATTGAAGTAGATGGCAAGACCATCACATTATTGCAGGATACTCCTGCAGGACACAAGGTGCTCATCAACGATGCTGCCGAGGGTACAGATATTCTGAAGTATGGCTACCCTATCGGTCATGCAAAGACCGGTCTCAAGGCGGGCGAATGGGTAAACGAGAACAACCTCAAGACTAATCTTGCCGGTACGCTCGAATATACCTACAACCCGGTTAACGAGCAGCTGAACATCGCTAAGGAAAACCGCACCTTCAAGGGCTACGTTCGCAAGAATGGCGAAGTAGGCGTAAGAAACGAAATATGGGTAGTTCCTACCGTGGGCTGCGTTAACGGCGTGGCTGAGAAGCTGGTAGAACTCCTCAAGAAAGAAACAGGCAGCGAAGGCATCGACGCCATCCACGCATGGCACCACAACTTCGGTTGCTCACAACTCTCGGGCGACCATGAGAATACCCGCAAGGTGCTTCGCGATATCTGTCTGCATCCAAACGCAGGTGCCGTGCTCGTTCTCTCGCTCGGCTGCGAGAACAACCAGCCAGATGATTTCATGAAGATGCTCGGCAACTATGATCACGACCGCATCAAACTTCTTGTAACACAGAAGGTTGAAGGCGATGAGCTCGAGGAAGGCATGAAGATTCTGCGCAACCTCTATGCCCAGGCTAAGGAAGACAAGCGCGAGGAAGTTCCGGTAAGCAAACTGCGCGTAGGTTTGAAGTGTGGCGGTTCTGACGGCTTCAGCGGAATTACAGCCAACCCATTGGTAGGTGAATTTAGCGACTGGCTCGTAGCTCAGGGCGGTACAAGCATCCTGACAGAGGTACCGGAAATGTTTGGCGCAGAAACCATTCTGATGAACCGTTGCGAAAATAAGGAACTCTTCGACAAGACCGTTCACCTGATTAACGACTTCAAGGAGTACTTCCTGAGCCATGGTGAACCAGTTGGCGAGAACCCTTCTCCAGGTAACAAGGCAGGTGGTATCTCAACCCTCGAAGATAAGGCTTTGGGTTGCACCCAGAAGTGCGGCCGTGCTCCGGTAAGCGGCGTGCTCCAATATGGCGACCGTCTGGAGACAACCGGTTTGAACCTGCTTTCAGCTCCGGGTAACGACCTTGTAGCAGCCACAGCTCTGGCTTCAGCAGGTTGCCAGCTCGTTCTCTTCACCACAGGTCGCGGAACCCCATTCGGAACCTTTGTGCCAACGATGAAGATTTCTACTAACAGCAATCTGGCAAAGAACAAGCCAAACTGGATTGACTTCAACGCCGGCGCTCTGGTAGAAGGTGTAGAAATGAAAGACTTGGTAAGCAAGTTTATTGATAAGATTATAGCCGTAGCAAGTGGCGAGGAGGCTCGCAACGAGTATAATGGCTATCGTGAAATCTCCATCTTCAAGAATGGAGTAACTCTTTAATTAAGAAGAAAAAAGAAGTATGAGTAATAAAAAAGGTTTGCTGGCGTTGTCGCCATTATTTTTGCTGATTGTCCTCATCGTGGCTTTTACCGTATATTCGGTAGACAGCAGTCATCAGGACACCAGCCTCTCGCTCACAGTAGCGTTCATGATTTCGAGCATTTATGCCGTGGCTATTTCCGGCGGAATGCCTGTCAGGAAACGAGTGGACACATACAGCAAGGGTGCCGGCGCCAACAACCTGATGCTCATGCTCTGGATTTACGTGCTGGCTGGCTCGTTTGCCGCATCAGCCAAGGCGATGGGAGCCGTTGATGCAACCGTCAACCTGGCGCTCAGCATCCTGCCAGCCAGCATGATTCTGCCAGGACTCTTCCTGGCTGCCTGCTTTATCTCCGTATCTATCGGAACAAGTGTGGGAACCGTAGTGGCTCTGGTTCCGATAGCCGCCGGACTGGCCCACTCGATGGATGCTAACGTAGGCATGATGACCGCCATCATCGTAGGTGGCGCTTATTTCGGCGACAACCTCTCGTTCATCTCCGATACGACGGTTGTTGCTACGCAGACGCAGAACTGCAAGATGAGCGATAAGTTCAAGGTCAACTCCATGATTGTGGTTCCGGCCGCCGTACTCGTGCTCATCGCCTATTCTGTCATGGGAGTCGGTCTTCAGACCCCAACCCACATCAACGAGGTAGAATACATGAAAGTATTGCCTTACCTCACCGTCCTCGTTACCGCTATTGCCGGCATGAATGTAATGGCTGTTCTCACTCTGGGCACCCTACTCTGTGGCGCCATCGGCATAGGCAGTCATCTTCTGGGTGCCTCCGGAAGCTACGACCTCTTTGGCTGGTTCTCAGCCATGGGCAACGGCATTATCGGCATGGGCGAACTCATTATCATCGCCATGATGGCAGGTGGTATGCTCGAAATCATCCGCGAAAACGGCGGAATCGATTTCATCATCAACAAGATTACAGCCCACGTAAACAGCAAGCGTGGAGCCGAACTTTCTATCGCCGCCCTCGTTTCGATGGTAAACATCTGTACGGCAAATAATACGGTAGCGATTCTGACAGTAGGAAATATTTCGAAAAAGATAGGCGACCGGTTTGGCGTAGACAACCGCAAGGCAGCCAGCATTCTCGACACCTTCTCATGCATGGTTCAGGGATTGATTCCTTATGGCGTACAGATGCTCCTGGCAGCCGGCCTGGCCAATCTCAGTCCGATGGACATTCTTCCTTATCTCTACTATCCGCTGGCGATAGGTGTGGCAGCCCTGCTGGCCATCCTCTTGCGCTATCCTAAGAGATACAGTTAGGAAGACTTCTAAAAATCAGAGGAGGGTCTCCTTCTGCGTTAGAGATTTCTTGACAGGAAGAACAAAACTTTATTATTGACTATTAATAAGAACAAGGCATATGAATTTTCTTCAGCGCAACCTTTTTACTAAGCTCCGTGCCGACAACTTCGGCATCAAGGAAGAAATGGAACCGATGACTACCTTTAAGAAGAAAAAGATAGCTCAGATGCTCAAGAACGTGAATGATGTTCCTGCCGGAAAGGTGAAGATGAACAACGGTTTTCTGAACCGACGGCTCAGCAAGATTCAGGAAGATGAACGCCACGCCATCGATACCTCTATCGAGACTATTTATCTGCTGCGCATCATCGTGGCAAACGTAAATGGAATGCTGGCTAACGGAATCAATCTCAGAGGAATCATCCAGTTGGGAGACTACCTGAGAACCCGAGGCGACAAGGTAGATTTCGTGAAACTGGAGAAGTGGCTTGCCAAGCTCCGCATCCAGCGCATCGCCCAGCTGGAAGGAAGCGTGCTCATCACCTTCTTCGATTTTGAACAGGACGAAATCCCATTCGTTCATCACATAGAAAGAGGCGCCTACAAGCTGACGCTCCGTTCGCTCTACTATAATATCATGGATCAGCAGGCCATTCAGTTTGAGCAGACCAGCAGCGGCTTTGTACGCACCACGGGGGGAACCATGCGCAAGAATCTGCGCCGCAGCATGCGCTATCTGCAATACGCTCCGATAGAAACCATGAGCAATTTCATGAACAATTTCTTCCGTTCATTATCTGAGATTGAAGAATAAATTTCAGTAAGGATTGAAGGGGTTAACCTGGGATTCATCAGGACGAAGAGTAAAATATCTATAAAATTAATCTCTTAGTAGTACGATTTTCATCTGATTTTCGTATCTTTGCATCTATGAAAAAGTTATTTATCTCTATTATAGCATCCATTATTGCCTTGGGAGCCCATGCCCAGGTGCAATGCGAAGACACTTGTCGGCACGTTCACGGCATCGACTTGAGTCATTATCAGGGCAACGTGTTCTGGGAAACCGTGGGCGACAACTCTAAGATGGCTTACGTTTATCTGAAAGCTACCGAGGGCGGAACCAACATCGACAGCAAATACAAGAAGAATATAGACCTGGCTCATCGCTACGGAATGAAAGTAGGTTCTTATCATTTCTACAGACCCCGCATCCCACAGCAGACGCAGTTGGAAAATTTCAAGGCCCAATGCCGTCCGGGAGATCAGGACCTCTTGCCTATGATTGATGTGGAGACGAAAAGCGGCATGAATACAGAAGAATTCTGCGATTCGCTCTTTAAGTTTCTGCATCTCGTAGAGAAAGCATATAAGCAGAAACCCCTCATCTATACGGGAGCCAATTTCTATGACAACTATCTTCTAGGCAAGCTAGACAGCTACAAGCTGATGATTGCCCAGTATACGAAGCGCATCCCTGTATTGCGCGATGGTAGAGATTTCGAAATGTGGCAATATACGGGTAAGGGCAAACTCAACGGAATAAACGGCTATGTTGACAAAAGCCGTTTCATGGGGCGCCACAAACTCAGAGAAATCAGATTCAGACATCGATAGTACTTGGAACCCTGAACTTGGAACTTTATGATTAGCTTCAAGGTAAAGAGTGGATAAGGTCTGGAAGTAGAGAAGCATGAATTATATAAGTAAATTAATAAACACAAAATAGAATTATGGCAATTATAAAATGTCCGGAATGCGGACGCCAAATTAGCGATAAAGCACCTACCTGCCCTAGTTGCGGAGTAGAAATAGCAGGCAAAATTACCAAATGCCCAAATTGTGGCGAGATTTATTTCAGCAACCTGGAAATGTGTCCTAACTGCCATGAGCTGAATCCTTCGCTCACAAGAATGACGCCTCCGACAGGAATGAGCCAGCAGACTCCTGCCAGCCAGGCTTCTATGACTCAGCAGCAAGAAGCTGAAAACGCAGCCAGACAGAATGCAATCAGACAAGAAGAAATTCGCCGCCAGGAGGCTCTCAGGCAGCAGGCTCGTCCTCAGACACCTGTCAGAACAGCAACACCTCCTACTCCACCCGTTCCTCCGGTTCGCCCACAGCAATCTAATTCTCAGAACGGCGGTAACGGCGAGGGAACCCAGGAAAAGAAAAAAAGCAACCGTGGCGTCATCATCATCTCTCTGATTTTCGCCTTCCTCGTTTGTGGCATTTTCTACTATTTCTATGATAGTGCCAATAAGAATAAGGAACTGGAAGCTTACGAGTATGCGATGCAGAGTAGCGACCCGATGGTTCTGCAGAGTTACCTAGATACTTACAAAGATGCTGACGAGGCGCATCGTGATTCCATCATGGCTCACCTCGAACTTCTGAAACAGACCGATCAGGACTGGACCAACGCCGTAGTAAGCGGTTCGAAAGAGGCTCTGCAGGCTTATCTCGACAAATACCCAAACAGTCCACACAAGCAGGAGGTTTTGAACAAGATAGATTCCATCGACTGGAATGTGGCAAAGAATGCTGATAATGTAGAAGCTTACCAGGCTTATCTCGCCGCTCATGCTGACGGTTCGCATATCGAAGAGGCTGAGAATGCGATGAAGAAAGCCAAGAGCAGAGATTTGCAGCCAGAAGAGAAAGATATGGTAAGCAGTCTGTTCCGCCATTTCTTCCAAAGCATCAATACCCGCGATGCTGATGGTTTGCAGGCTTCATGCGAAGACATTCTCTCTTCGCTTCTGGGTAAGAATTCTGCTACCAAGGCAGATGTTGTTACCTTTATGAATAAGCTTTATAAGGAAGATGTGACCAACCTGAACTGGTTCCTCACCAACGATTATAAGATCAAGAAGCGCGAGGTGGGTGACGAAGATTATGAATATCAGGTTCAGTTCTCAGCACGTGAGGAAGTTCAGCTTACCGACGGTACTAAGAAAACCAACCATTTCAAAATCAACGCAACCGTTTCGCCAGACGGCAAGGTTTCTGCGTTCAACATGTCGAAGATTAATGCCGCAGAATAGAATAAAAAACGCCCTGCAAGATCAGGAACTTCATTTCTGAATGTTCCCTTCTTGCAGGGCGTTTTCTTTTTACCTTCATGTTTCAGGAAGGTTCTCATGTCCGAGAACCCGTTCCCTTCTTTTAGAAATTACTTTGCATCCTTCATCTGACGGAGCAAATCTTTCTGCTTATCATTCAACCCGGTTGGCAACTTCACGTTGTAAGTAATCATCAGGTCGCCAAAGGTTCCGTCACCTCGGTCGTATCCTTTTCCGCGAACACGAACCTTCGTGCCATTCTGCGTTTCCGGCTTAATCTTCAGTTTGATTTTAGAACCATTACTCAATTTAATGATTCCTTCGCCGCCCAGCAGAGCCGTATAAAGGTCGATATTCACATTCATGTTCATTTCGCCGTTATTGGCACGACCATTCTGTCCGCAACCGCCGCCACAACCACCAGTACCGAAATCAGCACCAGCTCCGTAGCCAGCACCATTAAAGCCGCTACCATAACCGGCAGAACCCTTAAAACCGCCAAAATTGCCGGAACCGAATCCTTCAGCAGACTGCTGGCTTCTGCCACGACCTCCGAAGAGATTTTCGAAGAAGCTGGAGAAACCTCCGCCTCCGCCAAACTGGCTGAAGTCGAAACCCTCGAATGGATTTCCACCTGCTCCACCATAGCTTCTGGAACCGCCTGCACCACCAGCTCCGCCGAAACCGCCGAATGCATCAGCATTCTTCCATTGTTCGCCATACTGGTCGTATTTAGCACGCTTATCTGGGTCAGAAATCACCTCATACGCCTCGTTCAGCGCCTGGAACTTAGCCTTCGCCTTCGGGTCGTTAGGGTGCAAATCTGGGTGAAACTGTTTTGCACGTTTACGATACGCAGCTCTCACATCCTTCTGCGGAATGTTCTTGTCTACGCCGAGAATCTTGTAATAATCAACAAATGCCATATTATAAAACCTCCTATTTTTTAGTTTTTAAAAAATATCCAACAAAAAGTATGCCTATTTAAGTTCTTTTTTGTACTTTTGCAGAGAAAATAAGAAACAGAGCTCAACTGATGGGCTTTCATTACTCAAAAGTAATACATTAATTTATATGAAACAATTATTTGCTGCGCTTCTTCTGGCGCTAACTTTCAATTCACAAGCGATGGCACAACAACGTACCGTAAAACTGAGAGTGATAGAGACAAGCGATGTGCACGGCTCTTTCTTCCCTTACGATTTCATCAACCGTAAGCCAAAAGCAGGAACCTTGGCGCGCGTTTCTTCCTACGTCAATAATTTGCGAAAAGACTACAAGGATAACCTCATCCTCTTGGAGAATGGCGATATTCTGCAGGGACAGCCTACCTGCTATTATTATAATTATGTAAACACAGAGGCTAGAAACGTGGCTGCCGATGTGGTAAACTACATGAAGTATGATGTGCAAGTGTTTGGCAATCATGATGTTGAAACGGGTCATCCAGTTTACGACAAATGGATAAAAGAACTCAATTGCCCAGTTCTAGGTTCCAACATCATCAGCACTTCTACAGGCGAGCCATACGTTAAGCCTTATCTCATCCTGAACCGCGAGGGCGTGAAGGTGGCAGTCTTGGGAATGATTACTCCTGCCATTCCAAACTGGCTCACGGAGAATCTCTGGAGCGGACTGAAATTTGAAAATATGGTAACAAACGCCCGCAAATGGGTGAAATATCTTCAGGAGAATGAGAAACCGGATGTCATCATCGGCCTCTTCCACAGCGGAAAAGACGGAGGCATCCAGACTGCCGAATATGATGAAGACGCCTCTATCAAGGTGGCAAAAGAAGTGCCGGGCTTCGACCTCGTTCTCTTCGGCCACGACCATACGCGCGACAACGAAACCGTAACCAATACTGATGGAAAGCAGGTGGTTTGCCTGGATCCTGCCAACAACGCCATTAACGTGGCTGATGCTGAAATAACCCTCACCCTCAACAAGAAAAGGGTGAACGGAAAGAAGCAGCTGGTGGTAACTGACAAAAAGGTGACAGGCAAGATTGTGGATGTGACAGATTGTCCTATCGACGAGGATTTCATGAAGACTTTCGAACCTCAGATTGCGGAAGTAAAGAAATATGTGGGCAAGCAGATTGGCAACTTCAAGACTACCATCTACAGCCGCGACCAGTTCTTCGGCAGTTCTGCTTTCAACGATTTCATCCTCAACCTCCAGTTGCAGATAACAAAAGCCGACATTTCGTTTAACGCTCCCCTTCAGTTCAACGCGGTTCTGAAAGCCGGCCCAATCTACGTGAGCGACATGTTCAATCTCTATAAATATGAGAACCAGCTCTACGTAATGCGCATGACGGGCGAAGAAATCAGAAAGCATCTGGAAATGAGTTACGACCTTTGGGTGAACACCATGAAGAGCCCGGACGACCATCTCCTGCTGCTCGATGAGAAGACCGTTGGCGACCAGCAACGCCTCGGCTTCAAGAATCTCTCGTTCAACTTTGATAGTGCTGCGGGAATCGATTACGAAGTTGACGTAACCAAGCCAGATGGCGAGAAGGTGAAAATTCTGCGCATGAGCAACGGCGAACCTTTCGATGAGAAGAAATGGTACAAGGTAGCCGTTAACAGCTATCGTGGAAATGGTGGCGGTGAACTCCTTACCAAGGGTGCCGGAATCCCGAAAGACAGTCTTGAAAGCCGAATTATCTATCGCAGCAAGCGCGACCAGCGTTACTATCTGATGGAAGAAATTGAAAAGATGGGAACGGTTGATGCAAAACCAAACAACAACTGGAAGTTTGTGCCGGAAGCATGGACCAAGCCTGCTGCCCAGCGCGATTTCGAATTGCTGTTCGGTAAGAAGCAATAGCTCCTCGAAACGCTTCTGGAAAAGCATATTATAAAGATCAAAGTAAAAAAGCAAATAAGTTCAAAATAAAGAATGAAGTATTGGTTTATATTTTGCAAGACTGATCTCTTGCTCGAAAAGAAAGAAGACGGAACCTATACGATTCCTTGTTCAGAAGAGAGTCCAATCCCAACAAAGCCTTGGACTCACATTCTCAACATTACCCCGATGGAAGACGGAACAGAGGTGAAGACCTTCACCATTCCTGAGCCCGTTACCGGCAATCCGAAGTACGAAATGTGCGGTTTGCGCCCTAGTTTCTACAAACTCTCTCCTGCCCTTTACCAGAAAGCAGGAAAGTGTCAGGAGCTCAACTATTGGGACATGAATACCCAATTCTGCGGCGTTTGCGGAGCTCCGATGAAAATGGCAACCGACATCAGTAAGAAATGTACAGAATGCGGCAAACAGGTCTGGCCTTCGCTTGCCACAGCCATCATCGTTCTGATTAAGAAAGATGATCAGGTCTTGCTGGTACACGCTCGCAATTTCAAGGGAAATTTCGACAGTCTCGTGGCTGGTTTCGTTGAGACTGGCGAGAATCTGGAAGAGGCGGTTCATCGTGAAGTAAAGGAAGAAACCGGTCTGACTATCAAGAACTTGAAATATTTCGGTTCCCAGCCTTGGCCTTATCCGAGCGGTCTGATGATTGGCTTCTCGGCAGAATATGTAGATGGAGAAATTCATCTTCAGAAAGAAGAGCTCTCTCGTGGTAAATGGTTCACGAAAGAGAATCTCCCTATTCTCCCTGAGAAACTTTCCATCGCCCGAAAACTCATCGACGCCTGGCTGGCGGACAAACTCTAATAATGAGGACAAACTCTAAAAGTGAGGATAAACTCTAAAAAATGATGAAAGAGAAACTTTGGAATGCAAACTACATCAAGGTGATGACTACCAACTTTCTGTTGTATTTCGCCTTCTATCTGCTCACACCTTTGCTCCCTCTCTATCTGAGCGAAAATTTTGGAGCCACGAAAGATGTGATTGGAATTGTGCTGAGCGGCTATACGGTTGCCGCCCTCATCATTCGTCCGTTCAGCGGATATGTGGTTGACAGCTTTTCGCGCAAGAAGGTTCTGATGGTCTGTCTCTCGGCCTTCGCCATCTTCTTTGCCGGCTATATTGCAGCCAGCACGATCCTGATGTTTGCCATTTGCAGAACCCTGCACGGAGGTCCGTTCGGAGCCGTAACGGTTGCCAACAGCACCTGCGCCATCGACGTTCTTCCGGCAAGTAGGAGAAATGAAGGAATCGGACTCTACGGACTGAGCAACAATTTTGCCATGGCAATTGCTCCATCCATCGGAATCTATCTCCATAATGCGGTAGACAGTTACATGATTCTCTTCTGGATAGCTTTCATCGTGGCGATTGCCTCAGTTGTGATTGCAGGAACCATCCGCCTCCCCGAAAAGGAAATCGTTAAGAACAAGGAGAAGCTTTCTCTCGACCGCTTCTTCCTGACGCGTGCCTGGCTTCTTGCCATCAACATCGCCATGTTCGGTTTCTGCTGGGGCGTTCTGAGCAATTATCTCGCAATCTACAGCAAGGAGGAACTCGGAATTACGGGCGGAACGGGCACTTATTTTGCCCTTCTTTCCATGGGTCTGTTCCTGTCAAGATTGCAGGGAAGAAAAGCCTTGAGCCAGGGCAAACTTACCCAGAATGCGGCCGAAGGAATGCTGCTTTCGCTTGTTGGTTTCATCATCTTTGTTGCCGTCAAGCACCCGGTAGCCTATTATCTTTCGGCTTGTCTCATCGGCCTGGGCAACGGTCATCTTTACCCAGCCTTCCTCAACATGTTTATTAATGTGGCTCGTCACAACCAGCGTGGAACGGCAAACAGCAGCATTCTTACAGGTTGGGATTTGGGCTTCGGAATCGGCTGTCTGCTAGGCGGAGTTGTGGCAGAACATTTCGGTTACAACGGAACATTCTGGATGGTTGCTATAGAAAATGCAGCTTCCGTTCTCCTCTTCTTCGCCGCTTCAAAACAATTCTTTGAGAAGAGACGTAGAGAATAGAAAACAGTTAATAAAGAGAAATATAAGATTATGAATAAAAAAAGAGCACTTCATCCGAGACAGAAGAAAATCTCAGGCGAAGTGCTCTTATTTTATCTTACTTTTCTGTTTTTAGAAAGGAAGATCATCTGCGCTACCACCCTCTGCTGCAGGAGCTGCAGGCTGAACTGGAGGGAATGCTGCAGTTGCGCCATTAGCAGGAGCTGCTGGCTGAGCAGGAGCTACAGGAGCACCTACTGGAGGAAACGCACCTGGCTGCATTCCGCCCATAGCACCAGCTACGGCGTTAGGGTCAACACGCTGGATGTTCCAGGCACGGATGCTGTTGAACCAACGGCCCTGATACTCGTGAGCATCAATATCGAAAGAAACCAGGAGTTCCTCACCACTCTGAATGTTGAACTGAGCCAGACGGTCTGCTCCGAAAACATCAAAGCACAATTTCTTTGGATACTGCTCGTGGGTTTCAATTACGAACGACTGAGCTTTCCACTCTCCTCTTGCAGAGACGCCGCTTCTTTCAGGCAAAACGGCAATAACCTTTCCTTGTAATTCCATATGATAATATTTAAAGTTTTTCCTTTGTTTAAAGGGTGTTTTTTTCTTTCTGACTGCGAAATTACTAAAAATAGTTCAAAAACTAGAACTTTTCTCCAATTATTTTTGCTTATCAGCGATATTTTTTGTATTTTTGTGCTCAATTAGGTGATATTGCCTAATTAAATTAAGGTGAAACAGAAAACAAAATAAAATTTAAATAAAATACTCATGAGATTTACAGTATCAAGTTCTGCATTGAGCAGCAAGCTCAACATGCTCGCAAAAGTGATTGGAAGCAAGAATTCGTTGCCAATCCTCGATTGTTTCCTTTTCCAAGTTGCTAACGGTGAAATGAGCATCACGGCTAGCGATAGTGATAATGTCATCAAGAGTACACTCGCTCTTACCGACCACGATGGAGAAGGTGAGTTTTGTGTGCCTAACCGCGTTATCCTCGATGCGTTGAAGGAACTGCCTGAGCAGCCTCTTCACTTCGATGTGGATGCTGCCGGAGAAGCCGTTGCCATCAAGATTGTTTACCAGAACGGTCTTTACAACTTCACAGGTCAGAGCGCAGAGGAATATCCTCGCACACAGAGCATGAACGATGCTTGCACCACCGTTTCTTTGCCTACAGAAATGCTGATCAACAACATTTCACGCTCGCTCTTTGCTACAGCCAACGATGAGTTGCGCCCTGTCATGAACGGTATTTACTTCGACCTGACTGCAGATGCACTCGCTATCGTAGCAAGCGATGGTCACAAGCTGGTTCGCAGCAAGAACTTCACTATCAAGAGCGAATCTCCTTCAGCATTCAACTTGCCTAAGAAGCCAGCTTCTCTGCTGAAGAACATTCTGAGCAAGGACGGCGACGACGCTATCATCAAGTTTGATGACCGAAGCGCAGAAATCCAGTTTACTGACGGCGTTATGAGATGCAGACTGATTGATGGCCGCTATCCTAACTACAACTCTGTCATTCCAAACAACCCTAACGAGGTTACAGTAGACCGCAGAGGCTTGCAGAGTGCTTTGCGCCGCGTATTGCCATTTGCAAGCGAGAGCAGCCAGCTCATCCGTTTCCACATCGAGTCAGGCCGTTTCGAGGTTTCTTCTGAGGATATTGACTTCTCAACATCTGCAAAGGAACAGTTGTCTTGCGAATACAACGGCTCTCCTATCAGCATCGGCTTCAAGGGAAGCAGTCTGATGGAAATCCTGAGCAATCTCACCAGCGACAACATCATCATCCAGCTGGCAGACCCAAGCCGTGCCGGAATCATCGTACCAGCAGAACAGCCTGAGAACGAAGATATTCTGATGCTCATCATGCCTATGCTCCTTAACGACTAAAGGAGCACGGGCTTTCTCTGAAACAACAAAAAGAAAAGTATTTCTACAAAAATGAAACTCAATTTGACAAAGCCTCTGATCGTGTTCGACCTGGAGACAACGGGTCTTGACATGATCAAGGATCGTATTATACAGATTTCTTACATCAAGGTAATGCCTGATGGAACTGAAGACCGCAAGAACCTCTACGTAAATCCTTGCAAGGAGATTCCTGCCGAAGTAGTTGCCCTTACAGGCATCAGCAACGAAGATGTAAAAGATGCGCCAACCTTCAAGCAGCTGGCTGCCACATTAGAGAAGGAATTTACAGGTTGCGATTTCGCAGGCTACAATTCCAACCACTTCGATGTACCGATGCTCGCAGAAGAATTCCTGCGTGCTGGAATCGACTTCGATTTCAACAAGTGCCGTCTCATCGATGCGCAGACCATCTTCATGAAGATGGAACGCCGTAACCTGGCTGCTGCCTACAAGTTCTATTGCGGCAGAAAGATGGAGGAAGATTTCGAAGCTCATCGTGCAGATCAGGATACAGAGGCTACTTACCGCGTGCTCATGGGCGAGCTCGACAAGTATGCTCCAGGCGTGCAGGACGAACCTGAGCGCGTGCTCAACAACAATATGGATGAACTTGCCGATTTCTCTAAGCAAAAGGATAATGTAGATTTCGCCGGACGCATCGTTTGGGAAGAGGTAAAAGACGCCCAGGGCAACGTTGTAAACGATGAGAACGGAAATCCTTTGAAGCACGAAGTATTCAACTTCGGCAAATACAAAGGATGGGATGTGGCTGAGATTCTGACCAAAGACCCGGGTTATTTTACATGGGTCTTGGGAAGCGATTTCACCAACAATACCAAGCAGGTACTTACCCGCATCCGCCTTCGTGAATTCAACAAGAGAATGGGAAAATAATTGTTACCGGGCTTTCGCAAGCAGTTGGAGAACAAACCTCTTGCGAAACTCGGATTTATTTCTTAACAGTTAGAAAAATTCATGTTAAAAGGAAAGAAAATCGTATTGGGTATTACGGGTTCTATTGCAGCCTACAAGTCTTGCCTCATCATACGAGGTCTCATCAAGCGCGGAGCCGAAGTGCAGGTGGTCATTACGCCTGCAGGAAAGGAGTTCATCCCTCCCATCACCCTTTCGGCTCTTACGCATAAGCCTGTGGTAAGCGAATTCTTCTCGCAGCGCGATGGAACCTGGAATTCGCACGTAGACTTAGGTCTGTGGGCCGACGCCATGCTCATCGCTCCTTGCACAGCCTCTACCATGGGAAAGATGGCTCACGGAATTGCTGACAACATGCTCATCACAACCTATCTGTCGATGAAAGCGCCTGTTTTCATCGCTCCAGCCATGGACCTCGACATGTATAAGCATCCTTCTACCCAAACCAACATGAAAACACTTCTGGGCTATGGAAATCACATCATAGAACCCGAAGTGGGATTCCTGGCAAGCGGACTGGAAGGAAAGGGACGCATGGAAGAACCTGATATTATCGTAGAATGCCTTGACAGATTCTTCGATGAACAGGCTCAGCAGAATGCGAAGACCGATGAAGCTGCATCAGAAAACTGCAAGGAAAAAGAAAGCGATAAGCTCGATTTGAAAGGCAAGAAGATCATGATTACAGCCGGACCAACTTACGAAAAGATTGACCCGGTACGTTTCATCGGCAATTATTCTTCCGGCAAAATGGGCTTTGCCCTTGCTGAAGAGTGCTGCCGTCGTGGTGCTGAGGTTACGCTGGTTGCAGGTCCGGTTTCGCTCAGCTGTTCCGAAGCCATTCATCGCATCGATGTAGAAAGTTGCGAGGAAATGTATCAGGCTGCCACTAAAGCTTTTGCCTCAACCGATGTAGCCATTCTCTGTGCTGCTGTTGCTGATTTCAAGCCAAGCGAGATTGCTGACAGGAAAATCAAGCGCGAGAAAGATGATCTGGAACTCCGCCTCGTCCCTACTCACGATATTGCTGCAGCCCTTGGCAAGATGAAACAAAAACATCAGAGAATTGTGGCTTTCGCCTTGGAAACCAACGATGAAGAGGCTAATGCACAGAAAAAACGCAAAAAGAAAAATGCCGATTTCATCGTGCTTAACTCTACTCGCAATCCGGGAACCACATTCCGTACGGATGACAACCAGATAACGATTATTTCTGAAGAGGGTAAGAAAGAATATGAGAAGAAACCGAAAACAGAAGTGGCTCGTGACATTATCAACGAGCTGGCTCATCTCTTGTAGCCCCATCACATCAGCCGCTCAGGAGTTACAGGCTAAGATTACCATCAACCATGCCCAGATTCAGGGCACGGAAAACCGGGTATTCGATAATCTGCAGCAAACTCTTGAGCAGTTTGTAAACGACAGGCAATGGACGAATCTTCAATTCAGGAAGAACGAGCGCATCGTGTGCAACTTCAATATCACGGTAAGCAAGTATGATAAAGACCAGAATATCTTTACCTGCAAGGCGCTCATCCAGGCCAACCGTCCCGTCTACAATTCAGCCTATACGTCCACCTTATATAATAATGTGGATGAAAACTTCACGTTCAAGTTTGCCGAGTTCGACCAGCTGGAGTTTACCGAAGAGCGGATTGACAACCAGCTAACGGCTCTACTCGCCTACTATGCTTACCTCATCATCGGTTTAGATCTTGACAGTTTTGCGCCTAAAGGTGGTGAAGACATTCTGCAACGTTGCATGAATCTCACCAACAACGCCCAGAATCTGGATTTTCCGGGCTGGAAAGCGTTTAGTGACAACAGAAACCGGTTCGCCATTATTTCCGATTATCTCGACGGAGCCATGGAGCCTTTCAGAATGCTGCAATACAACTATTACAGAAAAGGGCTCGATGAAATGGCGAATAATGTGGAACGAGGCAGAACTGAAATCACCAACACCCTGCTCCAGGATCTGAAGAAGGCACGTACAGACAGACCGCTCAGTCTGCTGCCACAAATCTGGACCGACTATAAGAAGGACGAGCTTGCTAACATCTATCAGAAACATGGCACTCAGAAAGAGAAAGAAAGCATTTATGAGCTGCTCTTCTCCATTAATCCTTCTCAAAACTCATATTGGGACAAAATCAAGGAATAAGGCTACATGCAGAATGATTCGAGGCAACTTCCCGGACGATAAAGCAAAGATTCTTCATAGGTAGGTTAAGTTCCTTTAAAACAATAAGATAAGAAATTATGCTCAAGCAATTATACATCAAGAATTTCACGTTGATTGACGAGTTGGACATTCCTCTTTATCCAGGATTCTCAGTCATCACGGGCGAGACGGGTGCCGGAAAGAGCATCATTCTCGGAGCCATCGGACTGCTCCTGGGCAACCGTGCAGACAGCAAGGCCATCAAGGCAGGAAGAGACCGATGCGTGATTGAAGCCCACTTCGACCTGTCAAAATACGGAATGCAGGATTTCTTCGATGCTAACGATATTGATTATGATGCAGAAGACACCATCATCCGCCGCGAACTGACTGCTGCCGGAAAGAGCCGTGCCTTCATCAACGACACGCCCGTCCCCCTGAGCAAGATGAGAGAACTGGGCGAACAGCTCGTCGATATTCATTCGCAGCACCAGAACCTCCTGCTGCAGAAGGAAGACTTCCAGCTCAGCGTGGTCGACATTATTGCCCACGATGAAAAGCAGAAGAAGGCTTATCTTGCCGAATACAAGAACTATAAAAAGGCTAAGCAACAGCTGGAAGACCTGAAAGCGGAAATCGCAAAGAACAGGGAGAACGAGGAATTCATGCGCTTCCAGTTTAAGGAACTGGATGACGCTAACCTGCAGGAAGGCGAACTTGAGCAACTGGAACAGGAAGCAGAAACCCTGAGCCATTCTGAAGACATCAAGACTGCGCTCTATGAGGCAGATAATGCACTCTCGGGCGAAGACGGCAGTATTCTCGACAAACTGAAGAATGCAGCCCAGCAGATTGACAACATCAAGGAGGTTTATCCGGATGTGAAAGAGGTGGCTGAGCGAATGCAGAGCAGCTATATAGAACTCAAGGATATTGCCCAGGAAATAAGCGGAAGCGTTGACAATATAGAGTTCGACCCGAACCGGCTTGAAACCATCAATTCCCGGCTTGACCACCTCTACTCGCTCCAGCAGAAATTCCATGTGGAAAATGTAGAAGAACTCATCGCCACTCGCGAGCGAATCAACGAACAGCTACAGCACATTGATAATGGAGATGAAGACATAGAAGAGCTGGAAAAGCAAGTTGCCCTTCTGCTTGCCAAGGCTAAAAAGCTGGCTGGTGAACTGACTGCCATCCGAACAAAATCGGCTAGAAAGATAGAAGAAGAAATGAAGAAACGTCTCATTCCTCTGGGAATTCCAAACGTCCGCTTCGAAATTTCATTCTCCGCCAAGCCGCTCAGTTCTGATGGTGTTGACAAGGTAAATTTCCTGTTCAGCGCCAACAAGAGCACGCTTCTCCAGCCGGTGAGTCAGGTTGCTTCTGGTGGAGAAATCGCCCGCGTCATGCTTTCTCTAAAGGCCATGATCAGCGGCGCCGTAAAACTGCCAACCATCATCTTTGATGAAATCGACACGGGAGTAAGCGGTAAGATTGCTGAAAAGATGGCGGAAATCATGACAGAGATGGGCAACCTGAACCGTCAGGTTATTTCCATCACCCACCTGCCTCAGATTGCTTCCATGGGAACCCATCATTACAAGGTTCTGAAAGAAGAAACTGAAGAGGGAACTCTTTCTCACATGAAGGAACTCAACGAGCAGCAGCGCATAGAAGAAATCGCCCAGATGCTCAGCGGAAGCGACATTACGCCTGCTGCCCTGGCAAATGCTAAGGAGTTGCTCAATAAACACAAGCAACACAAATAAGATTATGAAAAAAATAAATATGATCATGATGGGACTGATGCTCGGAGCATCGTCCCTCTATGCCCAGCCGGGTTCGGTCCAGAAACTGGCTAAGAGCGTTTTCACCTTGACTACTTTCAATCAGAAAGGCGACATTATCGCCTCTACCCAAGGTGTTTTTATCGACAACAAGGGAACGGCTATCAGCACCTTCAAGCCATTTGTCGGAGCTGTAAAGGCTAGCGTTGTTGACGCTTCCGGAAAATCGATTCCTGTTGAGGCCATCATGGGAGCCGACGAACTCTACGATGTGGCTAAATTCCGCATCAACGCCTCTACAGTTGCTGCCCCTATTGCAACCAAGGAATCGGCTGCTGGCGACAAGGTCTGGCTGGTTCCATATTCTATCAAGAAGCCGGCTTACCAGCAGGAGGACATCAGCAGCGTAGAGAAGTTCAAGACTACGTACAACTATTACATCTTCTCGAATAGTGCTCCCGAAAATGCAGTAGGTTGTCCGTTTGCCAACAAGAACGGTCAGGTCATCGGTCTGATGCACAGCAATGGACAGGTTACGGCCATCGACGCCAACTACGCCAAGCAGCTGAAGGTAACCGGTCTTTCGAGTCTTGATGCAGCACTTCGCGAAACCACCATCCGTACAGCTCTTCCTGATACAGAGAACGAAGCGATGACGATGATGACTCTGAAGAAAGGCCAGACTACAGCTGATGAGTATGCGAAATATAGCGATGAGTTTATCAGCAAATTCCCAACTTCAGCCTTCGGTTACAAGGAGAAAGCCGCTTATCTGACGGATAAGGCCGAATATGATGCAGCTGCCAAACTGATGGAAGAAGGCATTAAGAAATCGGCTGCCAAGGATGAGGCTCATTCCAACTATGCCGACCTGATTTATCAGAAGATTATTTACAAGGGCGATTCTGTTTATAAGGATTGGACGCTTGATAAGGCCATAGCTGAGGCTCAAAAGGCATACGAAATCAAGGCTCAGCCTATTTACCGCCATCAGGAAGCGCAGATTAATTTTGTAAAGGGTGAGTATCAGAAAGCTTACGATACTTTCATGGATTTGACCAATACTTCACTTCTCAGCGGCGAACTCTATTTTGAGGCTGCCCAGGCTAAGAAGAATCTCAAGGCTCCAGCCAAGGAGATTGAGGTTTTGCTCGATAGTGCGGTAAGCGTTGGAAACAAGATCGGAATGGTTGCGAATTATTATCTGGCACGTGGAGAATTTCTGAAGGAGCAGGGTGAATTCCGCCGCGCTATTCAGGATTATAATATGTACGATTCCATTGCCCGTCCTGTTTCGCCAGCCTTCTTCTACACCCGTTACCAATGCGAAACCAAGTTACGCATGTGGCAGCCAGCCCTGCTTGATATTGCCCGCACCTGTTACCTGGCTCCTAAAGAGCCTACTTATTTTGCAGAATGGGCAAGTCTCGACTTGCGTGTAAAGCGTTATGATGAAGGAATCAGCGCAGCCACCCATTGCATAGAGTTGGCTCCTGAATATGCTGACGGCTACCTTCTCTTAGGACTGCTCCAGAAGGAGAAAGGAAATAAGGAAGAGGCCATCAAGAACCTGAAGAAAGCCCAGGAACTCGGCGATTCCCGCGCTGGAGAATATCTCAAGAAAGTGAAGTAATTATTTTAGTAATAAGTAAGAAAGTCCGTAGGCATTTTAACAGAACGCCTACGGACTTTCTTTTACATTTTAGTCATGTGGTACCCCAGCATTTTAAGCTCTACGGCTATTCCCATAAGGAACATCTGGTGAAGGGCGGCAACGAAACCACGGAAGGCTTCCTCGCTTCCAGGCTGCAGATTCAGATGAATCAGCTTGCTGTAAGAGCGCGAAGCACATTCTGCCACTACATTCGTAACAGCCTTATGCGCTTCCTCATTCAGCAGCAGAACCTTTTCGCAGATGTAATCATCCATGTGGTCGAAATCTATTCTATCACGAAGATATTCATAATGATTCTCTACCTTGCTGTAGAGTTCCCAATCCTCATCCCAATACTTGGCAAGCGCCATTCCTACATACATGATCCAACCCAATGAAACCGTAGGATATTTGGCAAACTCGCGAATCGCATCAGGCAGATAACTCTCGCCTACTTTCTGCCACAGCTCTTCCAAATCCGGAGCTTCCGGCAAATGAGCGTCTACCTTATCAATACCCAGCAGATATTGATAAAGATCTTCCTTGAAGACAGCTTCAAAATTCTTTTTCTCTTCCATTTATCTTTTCTTTTTCTAATATTTTTTTACTGAACTCTGCAAACCCTGATTCCTATTTGCACCGGATGTTTATGCATGTAAGTATAAAGTGTCATCGGTTCATCAATCACCTTCTTGTGAATGCTGCTGGCGTTGAGCAGATGCAATCCGTCTTTGTGCCAGGAGGCAATACCGATGTGGGTTGTGTCGAGACCCTTTTTGTTGGTAATGATGGCGATAATGTCACCATCATGAATAGCGTTGCGGAAAACTGCCGTGTTGGCAATCTTGCCCTTCGGAACATAACGGTAACGCTTGCCGTTCACACTCTGTTCCAGTTTTCTTATTCCCGATTTCCATTCCGGATGAGCCTTAAGCATCTTATAGCTCGAAACATGCGTACTCATCCAGTTGATGTTCACGGTCTGAACGGCCGAGAAAGGAGGATTGGGTGCAATATTCTTCACGATTCCCTCGCGCTCGTTTGCATCCATCCAAATCGTGAAATAATGCTGGCGCTTCACATAGGAAACCTCTCCGCCCACATAACGCACATTCCGGAGATGTTCACAGAAAGCCGAGAAAGAAGTCTCATTCTTCTTGGCGCATAGGGTGAGCGCCGTTACCATCTCTACGTATGTGGTGCAGTCCAGCTCACGGGTGTTCACGATGAGCACCTCTTCCTTCGTTCGGTCCAGCGTGCCGCCCACATAAGGAACGCCCACCATCTGCTTGCCGAACCAAAGCATCCAACTGGCTGGTTTCTTCTTCATCGCCCTTGCCTGCTGCAGCAGTCCTACAATCCGCAGACTGTCCTGCCGCTGATAAACCACATTCACCCTGGCTTCTCCCGGAACAGCCAGCACGCAAGCCAGCACGACAGCTGCCATTTTCGTAAATATTTTCATCTCTTCTCTTTTTATATGTTAATGATGACGTTTCCTGCCGAAGTTCACACCCACATAAATATTGAGTGAGCCAAACGAATTGTTGGTAGAAAACTGTTTTTTCTTATAGTTGTAGGAATGGATGATGGTGCTGGCGCCCGCGTACCAATGCGTGTTGTTCCACACAATACCGAAGCGGCCTATTCCATCCAGGTTCACATTCTTGAAACTGAAGTTGGTAATGTCCAGATGTTCCCTTTCATTATCCGATTTCGAGCGGTTGTAAGCCACACCTACCGAGAGCGAAGCGTTGAAGAGCCAGTTCTTGGCGAAAACCCAGTTGTAAGCATAGCCGCAGGTTACGTTCACATCGCTGTATTTCACCTTGCTGAACATCAGCGAACTGTCTATCTTGGCTTCCGGCGTTCCCCCGTTTGTCAGATTTTTATTCAGCTTTTCATCTACAAGATTGGTCAGTTTATCCCAGTTCACCTCCAGTTCATGCTCCGTGTAACCGATTCCCAGAAGCATGGAACCGGCACTTCTCCGCTGCACCGTACTCTGCGAATAGGCGGCAGGATAAGAGAAGCGGCGATGGTTGAAGATGTAATAAAGATTGAATCCCTTGATGCTCGATTTGAAACCGTCGAAAGGAGCCTTGCGGATAGGGGCACAATCGATGTGCTCACCCAGATTCATCCGCTGAACATGATAGTCATTTCCCGTCTGGCGCCAGAACAGGTCTATTCCCAGCAGACTGCTGTAGAGGCTCAGGTCAAACTCCTTTTTATTAGTGTGGTTATTCCTGAAATTAATGTGCTTCAGGTCGAACGTATAACCCAGAAACACCCATCGCCAGCCCAGATAAGGCCCCAGGCGGTAAGAAGGATCAGGCGAGAAGGAAATGCTCTGTCCTTCGCTGTTTCTGAGCGTATATTCCTCGTAGGTATTGGTGTTCTGCAGCATCACCGTATAATTGTAATGCTGGTCTTCTATATAAGCCGAATCCGTACTGTTGAATTCTCTGAAGAACCGGGTGAACACATCTCCCACCTGATGGAAAAAGGTTTTGCGATGGCGCTCTTTCACGAGGCTGTCCTGGGAATTGGACATGAACATCGTCTTGTTGAAGAGCGTTCCCAGCATGGTAGAATCCACGGACTCCCCTGCCCTTGCCGAAGTGCAGACAAGGGAACAGATAAATCCTACTATACAGAAACATCTCTTCATAACTTACGCTCTAATCCTGATGATGATTTTGTAAAAAATCAGTTCTTCCACAATACTCGGTCCAGCACCCAGTTGACAGCCGTAGCCGAAACGCTGGTGCAGTCGCATTTTCCTATTCCCTGCAGATGCTGAATCACACTCTTGATGAGCGGCAGCTGCACATAAGGCGGATTCGGAACCGTAATCAAGTTCTTTCCTTCGCTCGTAATCACTTCTATCGGCTGGTAAGTGAACACCGAGAATGAGAGCGAACCTTTCTCGCCAATCACCTCGATGCAGTCTTCCTTCGCACTCTCATGTCCCACGAAGCACCAGCTTCCGCTGCCCGGAATTCCACTCTCAAAGAAGAAGCACGCCGAGAGCGTATCTTCAGCCTGATAAAGATGCGCTCTGTTGGCAGGATAGCCGTGCGCACGGGTAATCACACCAAACAGATTCTGGAGCAAATCTATCTGATGAGGAGCCAGGTCGTAGAAATAGCCGCCGCCCGCAATATCCGGCTGCAGTCGCCAAGGCATTTCCTTGCCGCTCTGAAAGTCGAGATCGCGCGGAGGAACCGAGAAGCGCACCTGAACATTCACCACGTTACCGATGGTTCCGCTCTCGATAATCTCCTTCACCTTCTGGAAGTAAGGAAGATTACGGCGATAGTAAGCTACGAAGCAGGGAACACCCGTCTGCTCGCTGATGCGGTTGATGCGGATGCAGTCGTTGTAGCTCGCTGCCAGCGGTTTCTCTATATAGCAGGGTTTGCCCGCACGCATCGCCATGATGGCAAAGATGGCGTGAGAAGAAGGTGGCGTGGCGATGTAAACAGCATTCACATCGGGGTCTTCTATCAATTCCGATGCATCCGTGTACCATTTGCGCACATGATGGCGCTCAGCATAGCTGCGTGCCTTGTTCTCGCTTCGGCTCATCACAGCCACCACCTGCGAACCCTCCACTTCGTTGAAAGCCGGTCCGCTTTTCTTTTCGGTTACTTCTCCGCAGCCGATAAATCCCCAATTAATCTGTTTCATTCTCTGTTGGTTTATTCTCTCCCGAAAGATTATTCTCCGGCGAGCGATTTGTTGATTTCGTCAATATAGTCGAGCACCTCGTCGCGTCCCATCTTCTTTTCACTACTGGTAATGAAATAAGGTGGAAGTGCTTCCCAGCGGTCTTCCAGCGCATGCATCCATTTCTCCGCATTCATGCGAGCCTTGACCGGACCCAACTTGTCGGCCTTGGTAAAGACGATGCAGAAAGGAACGCCGCTCTCGCCCAGCCAGTCTACAAACTCGCGGTCTATCTTCTGCTGGTCGTGGCGCACGTCGATGAGCACAAAGACATTAGCCAACTGCTGGCGCTGCAGAATATAACTGCTTATCATTTGTTCCAGCTGCTTCTGTACGGTCTTCGAACGCTTGGCGAAACCATAGCCAGGAAGGTCAACCAGATACCATTCGTTGTTGATGATGAAGTGGTTGATAAGCAGCGTCTTACCCGGTGTGGCTGAAGTCTTAGCCAAACCCTTGTGGTTGCAGAGCATATTGATGAGGCTCGATTTTCCCACATTACTTCTGCCAATGAAAGCATATTCAGCCTTCGTATCTTTCGGACACATGCTCACTCGTGGAGCCGATATTGTAAATTCTGATTTCTTAATTTCCATTCTTTCTATTTTTCTTTTATAAATATTTATTATTAACGGCCGCACATCAACTAATCATAAAGTTCAATGTTCAACGCTCAAAGCTCAAAGTCTAGAGCATTTCAGCCAGTTCCAGCCATCTCATTTCCTTCTCATCAAGTTCATCCTTGATTTCAGGCAGGCGCTTGCTTTTCTCTGTCAGTTCCTCAACCGATAGATTTCCGCTGCAGAGTTCCTCTTCCAGCTTCTTCTGTTCCTCGGTCAGCGCATCTATTTCCTGGGTCAGCTGCTCATATTCGCGCTTCTCCTTGTAGCTCATCTTGCGCTTGTTCTCAAAATTGGCGTCGCGCTTGGCCGTGCCAGCTCCGTCGTTTTCTGCCGTTGCATTTCCGCTCTTTGCCGGTTTCGCCTGTTCCGCCTCGTCCTTCGCCTGCATCCGGCTCCATTCCCTGTACTGCGTATAGTTGCCTGGGAAATCCTGTATTTCGCCTTCGCCCTTGAAAACCAGCAGATGGTCTACTACCTTGTCCATGAAATAGCGGTCGTGGCTCACCACGATGACGCAACCCGCAAAATCCTGAAGATATTCTTCCAGTACCTGCAGCGTCTGGATGTCGAGGTCGTTGGTCGGCTCGTCCAGCACCAGGAAGTTCGGATTCCTCATCAGCACCGTACAGAGGTAAAGCTTGCGCTTCTCGCCGCCGCTCAGCTTGTAAACGTAGTTGTGCTGCTCCTCGGGCGTAAAGAGGAAGAACTGCAGAAACTGCGAAGCCGTCATGTGCTTGCCGCCGCCCAGATCTATATAATCAGCAATCTCCGTGATCACGTCAATCACCTTCTGGTCTTCACGGAATTTCAGTCCCTCCTGCGAGAAATAGCCGAAGCGAACCGTCTCGCCGATGTCAAACTTGCCGCTGTCGGGCTGAACCTCGCCCAGCAGCATCTTGATGAAGGTCGATTTTCCCGTTCCGTTATTACCCACAATACCCATCTTCTCGAAGCGGGCAAAGTTGTAGTAGAAGTTGTCGAGAATCACCTTCTTCTGTCCCCTGTCGTCGAAAGCCTTGCTCACATACTGGCATTCAAAAATCTTCGAACCTATATAAACGGTAGAAGCCTTCAGCCTTACCTGCCTGTCTTCGATGCGCTGCTTCGCCACCTTCTCCAGCTCGTAGAAAGCATCCTCGCGGTATTTTGCCTTGTGTCCGCGAGCCTGAGGCTGACGGCGCATCCAGTCGAGTTCCCTGCGGTAGAGATTCTTCGAGTGCTGAATTTCGGCTCTCAGATTGTCCATTCTCTCCTGCCTCTTCTCCAGATAATAGGCATAATTGCCGCGGTAGGTGTAGATGGTGCGGTCGTCGAGTTCCAGAATCGTATTGCACACCTTGTCCAGGAAGAATCGGTCGTGCGTAACCATGAAGATGGTCTTGTTGCCGCGGTTCAGATAACCCTCCAGCCACTCTATCATCTCCAGGTCCAGGTGGTTGGTCGGCTCGTCCAGCATCAGGAAGTCGGGTTCCGTTATCAGCACATTCGCCAGCGCCACTCGCTTCTGCTGTCCGCCGCTGAGCTGTCCCATCGGCTGTTCCAGGTTGGTAATGTGCAGCTGGGTGAGAATCTGTTTCGCCTTCAGCACCTTCTCCGGATCATCCTCATGATTGAAGCACGCCTGCAGCACACTTTCCTCCGGATCAAACTGCGGCGACTGCTCCAGATAGCCCACCTTCAAGTCGCGTCGGTAGATGATGTCTCCGCTCTCGTGTCCCTCTTTATCCATCAGCACCGACATGAGCGTAGACTTTCCCGTGCCGTTTCTCGCCACGAGTCCCACTTTCTGTCCTTCAGCGATAGAGAAGGAAATATTATCAAAAAGAACCTGTGCACCAAAGCGTTTGGTGAGGTTTTGAACGTCTAAATAGGGTATTTGACTAGCCATTTTTATTTTTTTTGTGCAAAGATAGGCAAAATATTTGGCAGAAACAAATTTTTTAATTATCTTTGCACACGAATTTATCAATCAATACCGTGTTTCCATTCAGAAACGCGACATTTCAGAAAAAAATCATTAATATACAATATATAATATATGTATAGCAAAGAAGAATTACAAGCAAAGAGTGTCGTTCTGTTGAAGGACATTGCCAAGGAACTGGGAGTCAAGGTAAAGAAGAGCGATAACAAGGAAACTATCGTCTATGCCATTCTCGACGCCCAGGCAGAACAGCCAGCTCCTGAAGCAGCCCCTAAGCGCAAGCGCACCCGCATTGCAACCAAGAAAGAAGACCGTGTCTATTCCGTACACGGTAATGAAGGAGAGAATTTCGACGTGCAGAAGAACCAGGTATTGGGTCCTAACGGCGGCGAGACTGCTCCTCAGGCTATGAACGAAACTGCCCCAGCCCCAGCGGTTGAGGAAGAAATCCAGTTCAGCCCGGCAGAGCAGAGTTTACAATCAGCTGCCCAGAAGCAGACTCTAAACCAATCAGGCGAAGACATCGAGGCTCAGGTACTTGCCAACTTCCCGAAACACCGCGGCAGAAGAAGCAAGGCAGAACTCGAAGCCATTGCAGAAGCCAGAGCAGCTGCCATCAGAAAGCATCAGGCAGTAAAAGCCGAGCTAGAAGCGCAGATGGCGAAAGATGCACAGGAGACGGCTAACCAGCAGGCTGCTACTGAGGCAGAACAGCAGGAAGAGGCAACAGCCGATAACCAGCAGACTGCTCCTGAGCAAGTTGCCGTTCCGGAAGAGCAGTTCTCTGCCGGAAACGCTGAGAGCGCTAACATCAGCGGTGATTTGCAGGCGATGCTCCAGGCTAAGATGAATGCACAGAACGCAGTAGCTCCGGCTCCGGCAGCAGCTCCGGCTCCAGCTGAGGAGGCAAAGGAAAAAGCTACTGAAAAAACTGCAACCGATAAGAAACAGGAGTCAGCTCCTATCCACTATACTGAAGGTATGAAGGTAGAACTCGATGCAGACGGAACCTGGAAGGGTGATCCGGGCGATGGAACCGATTTCATCCTGGTAGTCGACATTCCTATCGAAGACCAGGCTGCCATTCCTACTGTCGATATCTTCGACCGTCCTACCACTCCGCAGACTTCTCACCAGCACACACCTGCTGCTGCCCCTGCAGCCAAGAACAAGCAGGAAGCACCAGCCTACGATTTCAGCAATCTCGTGAAATCCAACGGTGTGCTCGAAGTGATTTCAGAGGGCTACGGATTCCTGCGCAGCAGCGATTACAATTACCTTTCTTCACCGGACGATGTTTATGTAGCATCCAGCTTCGTCAAGAAGTTCGGTCTGAAGACTGGCGATGTCATCGAGTGCAAGGTGCGTCCGCCTCACGAGGGCGAGAAATACTTCCCGCTCACCAGCATCATCAAGATCAATGGCCGTGACCCGTCAGAGGTTCGTGACCGTGTTCCTTTCGAGCACCTCACCCCACTCTTCCCTGATGAGAAGTTCAATCTCTGTGGCGACCGCCGCACCACCAATCTCAGCACCCGCATCGTAGATCTCTTCTCGCCAATCGGTAAGGGTCAGCGTGCGCTCATCGTGGCTCAGCCTAAGACCGGTAAGACCATCCTCATGAAGGATATTGCCAACGCCATCGCAGCCAACCATCCTGAGGCTTACCTCATGATGCTGCTCATCGACGAGCGTCCTGAGGAGGTTACCGACATGGCCCGCACCGTGAATGCAGAGGTTATCGCCTCTACCTTCGACGAGCCAGCAGAGCGCCATGTCAAGATTGCCGGAATCGTGCTCGAGAAGGCTAAGAGAATGGTAGAATGCGGACACGATGTTGTCATCTTCCTCGATTCTATCACCCGTCTCGCCCGTGCCTACAACACCACAGCTCCTGCATCTGGTAAGGTGCTCACCGGTGGTGTGGATGCAAACGCCCTCCAGAAGCCTAAGCGTTTCTTCGGTGCTGCGCGTAACATCGAAGGCGGCGGTTCGCTCACCATCATCGCTACTGCCCTCATCGATACAGGTAGTAAGATGGATGAAGTCATCTTCGAGGAGTTCAAGGGAACCGGTAACATGGAGTTGCAGCTCGACCGCTCACTCAGCAACAAGCGCATCTTCCCTGCTGTCAACCTCATTTCTTCGTCTACCCGTCGCGACGATCTGCTGCAGGACAAGACAACGCTCGACCGCATGTGGATTCTGCGCAAGTATCTGTCCGACATGAATTCTATCGAGGCGATGAGCACCATCCACAAGAATATGCAGCATACTCGCAACAACGACGAGTTCCTGCTCTCTATGAATTCATAACCCCTCATCCGGGTTTACCCATATCTGAATATCCGGCAAAAGGCTCCGTTCATTGGCAGTCTTTACTAGATATAAAAGAAGAGAGATTTGAAAGAGAAGGGCAAGTTCCATTTTCGGGATTTGCCCTTCGTGTTTTTTTACTGTTTAAAATCATTAAAAAAATATCGCATTTCATTTTTTATTCGTATCTTTGCTTATCTTAAACACAGAGGGGGCGCAAAGCCCCAATATAAATAATGTATAACTTAAAATCAAAAGAACCATGAGCAAATATTTTGCAGAATCAGAATTGATTATCAATGAAGACGGAAGCTGCTTCCACCTTCATCTTCGCCCGGAACAAGTGGCTGACAAAGTAATCCTCGTTGGCGACCCAGGTCGCGTAGCCCTCGTAGCCTCCCATTTCGATGAGAAGGAATGCGAAGTTTCAAGTCGGGAATTTCACGCCATCACCGGCACATATAAAGGCAAGCGAATCACTGTGCAGAGCACCGGAATAGGATGCGATAATATCGATATCGTAGTCAACGAGCTCGATGCGCTGAAGAACATCGATTTCAAAACCCGCACCGAGAAACCCGAGCACACCACGCTCACCCTCGTGCGCATCGGAACCTGCGGCGGCCTGCAGCTCAACTGCCCTGCCGGAACCTTCGTAGCCTCGCAGAAGAGCATCGGTTTCGACGGACTCATCAACTTCTATGCTCGTCGCAACGAAATCTGCGACCTCGAAACAGAGGCAGAATTCAAGCGCCAGGTAAAATGGAACGACCAGATTGGCAACCCATACTGTGTAGACAACAATCCGGAACTGCTCAACCAGATAGCCGGCGATGATATGGTTCGTGGAATCACCATAGCCTGTGGCGGTTTCTACGGACCTCAGGGCCGCGAGCTCCGTGCCCCACTTGCCGACCCGGAACTTAATCAGAAGATTGAAGCATTCGAGTATAACGGTCTGCGCGTCAACAACTTCGAGATGGAGAGTTCAGCCCTCGCCGGTCTTTCCCTTCTCCTCGGTCATAAGGCATTAACCTGCTGCATGGTCATCGCTAACCGCCGTGCCCTCAGCGCCAACACCGGCTACAAGAGCACCATCGACAATCTCATCAAGGTTGTATTAGATAGAATTTAAACAATAAAAAAATGAATCAAGAAGAATGTATCTGCGCCCTGGCAACCCCAGCCGGCGGTGCTATCGGAATTATCCGACTCAGTGGCTCCGACGCCATTACCCTCACCGACAAAATCTTCCAGTCTGCCAACGGCAAATCCCTGGAAGAAGCCAAGCCCTACACTCTGCATTATGGCGAAATCAAGGATAAGGATGGCAACACCATCGATGATGTACTGGTGAGCGTGTTCCGTGCACCCCACAGTTATACAGGCGAGAACTCCACCGAGATTTCCTGTCATGGCAGCCGATACATTCTTCAGCAGGTTCTCCATCGCTTTACAGAGGTAGGATGTCGCCAGGCAGAACCGGGCGAATACACCCGTCGTGCATATCTCAACGGCAAGATGGACCTCTCTCAGGCAGAAGCCGTAGCTGATCTCATCGCCTCTACCAACAAGGCAACCCACAAGATGGCGCTCAGCCAACTGAAGGGCCATTTCAGCAACGAACTCTCCCTCCTTCGCGAAAAATTATTAAAGATGACTTCGCTCCTGGAGTTGGAGCTCGACTTCAGCGACCACGAAGAACTGGAGTTTGCCGACCGCAGCGAACTCCAGGCACTAGCCGAAGAAATCAATCACAAGATTACCACCCTCGCCCACTCCTTCGAAACCGGCAATGCCCTGAAGCAGGGAGTAGCCGTAGCCATCGTAGGCAAGACGAATGTGGGCAAGAGCACCCTGCTCAACCGTCTGCTCCACGAGGAGAAGGCAATCGTGAGCGACATTCACGGAACCACCCGAGATGTAATCGAAGACACCACCCTCATCGACGGAATCACCTTCCGCTTTATAGATACGGCAGGAATCCGCAAGACGGATGATGTGGTAGAGAACATCGGAATAGAGCGCACCTTCCAGAAGATGGAAGAGGCGAAGATAGTAATCTGGCTATTAGATGAGCAGCCGTCAGCCTCAGAAATCGAGGAGATGAAGCTGAAGAACCAAGGCAAGAAGCTGCTGGTGGTATTTAATAAGATGGATAAACTTGAGAATGATAAACTAGCGTTCGATAAATTCACCCATTCCTGTGGCTCAGATTCCAGTGAATCAGAAGCCCCACTCTTCATCAGTGCCCGCACAGGCGAGAATGTTTCATCCCTGGAGCAGGCATTAGTAAAAGCCGCTGATATTCCTGAGATTACCGAGAACGACGTCATCATAACGAGTGCCCGCCACTACGAGGCCCTACTCCGTGCCCATGATTCCCTCTCCCGAGTATTGGAGTCGATGGAAATGGGCATGAGCGGCGACATCGTCGCCGAAGACCTGAAAATGGTGTTGGAAGAACTGGGTGAAATCACTGGCGGACAGATCAGTAGCCAGGAAACGCTAAACAATATCTTCAAGCACTTTTGCATCGGAAAATAAGTCGTGATAAACAACGATTAATATCGACAACAAATGATAGTTAAGGTGCTCAAAATGAGCACCTTTCTTTTTAGCCTTACTATTGGTTATAATCAATGGTAAGGCTTTTTTAGCACCTTTTTGTACCGCTCTTGTACCTCCACTTTTCAAAAGTAATAATATGAGACTCCATTTTTGGCAAATGAGTGCAAGATTGCCGAGAGTTTTGGACAATGATGGACGATGATATAAGACTATTGAAAATAAACGGAGTAATGACAGACGACTTTTTCTACAATAAATTAAGTAAAAAAGTATAAAAAGCGTACAAATGACAGCAAGCAAAGAAAGAATTCTAAAAATTTGCGAGTATTGTGGGAAGAGCTTCTATGCATTGAAATCCACAACTCGTTATTGCTCCAAGCAATGCAACAGTTATGCCTATAAGGCAGCAAGACGTGAGGAGAAAGTAAAGATGGCTGAGACAATGAGCCACCGAAAAGCTTCCGAGAAATCCATGTCTGAAATCCTCGTGAAAGAATACCTCACTATTCAAGAGGTCGCTATACTTTCGGGACTAAGCAGACAGACCATATATAATATGGTGTATAGTGGTAAGTTGCGAGCATCCAAGATTACTTCTCGTTTATCTTTAATCAGAAAGCGAGATATAGATTATCTTGTTGATAGTTTGCCATACACCACAAAAAAAGTGCTTCAAAAGAAGCTGTTCATGCAAACCGAGAGCTACCTGTTCCAGAATATTACTCTGCCAAGGAAATTGCAGAAGTCCACAACACTTACGAAACGGCCATCTATGAGATAGTCAAGATTTCAAGAATATCCATACAAGGAAGAGTATATTGGAACAAGAAAGAGGTGGATGATTATTTTGCACACCTGTCTCCAGATCCAACCATCAGTGAATGGATGACTGTTATGGACATTCAACAGAAATATTGTATGACGAAAACAGCCGTATATAGTTTCGTTAGTCACAATGCTATTCCAAGAAAAATGGAAGGTAACAATGTTCTGTATTCCAAGCGTCATGTACAATTGGCAAAAGGTGAATCCGTAGAAGACCAACTTTATTATACAATACCGGAGGCCATGAAGTTGTATGGTTTAAGTCAGGACCAGATTTATAAGCGTATCAAGAAATACGCTATTGAAAAGGTGAAGTTTGGCAAGTATATCAAGATTTCCAAGCGAGATTTAGAGAAAGCTATCGGCAAGCCTAAGGTTATTTAGCGGTTATCAAAAGGTTAAGTTGTACCCCATTACATAACTCTATTATTTTGCAATCGATTTCAAAGATCTCTTAATACGGGATCATATATGAAACATAAGTATCACATTATAAAAAGTAAACATCATGGTAAATACATGTACAAGAGTTTCTCTTCGCCAAAGAGCGATTAAAAACGACCGTATTTCTCTTTATTTGGACTTCTATCCACCAGTACGCAACCCTGAGACTATGCAAATGAGTCGCAGAGAATATTTAGGTATCTATATCTATGCTCATCCAAAGAATGAGATGGAACGTGAGTTTAATACAGATATGCTCAACAAAGCAGAGGCCATCCGTTGTATCAGAACCCAATCACTCATCAATGAAGAATTTGTTTTTTTGGACAAAACACGACAGAAAGCTGATTTTTTTGCATACTTTGAGAAGATGACACATAAGAAAGATGACAAGTGGACATGTGTCTACAAGCATTTCTTCAAATTTGTTGTAAGCGGCTCCGCGTTTATACCTTTCCCTTTATCGTAAAAGTTCTTACCTTTGCACCATAATTTTAAAAGCAACGCAATT
>ENA-OPCM01000071-OPCM01000071.1-human-gut-metagenome-genome-assembly--contig:-NODE-71-length-71513-cov-4.654846_pt1 | contig 71513 bp, 73 predicted proteins | sample MGYA00241252_ERZ501484 | MGnify/ENA primary metagenome ERZ501484 (study PRJEB25962, sample SAMEA2042583) | human gut metagenome | biome: human gut; feature: human-associated habitat; material: faeces...
CTTCATTACTGGCATTTTTCTTTTCAAAATAGATTTTAAAGCCTGCATTACTTGTAAATAATACAACATCTTTAGTTTCTATTATGTTTTTTATATTCGTATATTTTATGGACGCTCTATTTTCTACTGAGTCTACCACTGTAGTTAGTTTATCTTCATAAAAGACCAAGTCATAGATATATTCATCTGTCTGGAGTGACTTATTACGATTTTTTATGATTATTTTTGATAGCATTCTTGGTTGAGAACATATAAGTATTAAATTAATAACACTTATTACACTGTAAATAACATGTCTTGCAGATAGATTCATAAACAAAGTAATCCATGAAAGACAGAATGCAACTATTAGGAATAATGTATAGAATGTAGGAAAGAAGTGAAAGATGACTTTTTTGAGAGTTGGATAATCTAATTTATTATTTTTGACAGTTAATATTTCCATTTTCGATACCTCGCTATTTATAATATATTAAATTTTAACATGGATAAGTAATAATTGCACCAAATAGCGATGATATATATTACTAATTATGATCAATATAAAGTAATTCAAATCAAAGGTGATAGAGTAGTAATTGGGGTAAACGGTAAAGTAACAGGAGCAATTTCATTAGATAGCTTATATTAATGAAATGCGAAAGGCACAATGGTGCTTCTGAATGAATGTATGATAAAAATGTAGAAAGAATACCGGTATGAATTCTACGTAAAGTAGTTAACAAAATAGGAGGATAGTAATAATGGCAGATGAAAATGTTAGAAAGGCACAGAAATATTTAAACAGCATGTATGGTCATCGTTCTGAATGGGTAAAGCTGGATGAGGACGGTATGACTGGTACAGGTACATGCAAGGGGATTATCAGAGCCTTTCAGATTGAAAATTGAATCTCTCCAGTAACAGGAACAGTAGGAAATATCACTTTAAATAAAATGAGATCTTTAAGTGATATTTCTAAAATGAATGCTAATGATCCAGGAAATCCAAATGTATGCATTCTACAGTGCGCATTGTTTGTAAAGGGGTATAATGCTGGAGGAATTACAGGAGTTTATTATACGACTGGAGTGAATGCTGTAAAGCAGTACCAGGAAGATGCAGGACTTCCAGTAACAGGCATCATTGACTGGAAAGTTTGGATGGGACTAGTATCAATCAACTGGTTTAAAAAGACAAATGATGGAGACAAGATGATTGTAAAAATCCAGCAGCAGTTGAATGCAGACTGGTCTGATATCATTGGTGTAGGTCCATGTGATGGTATTGTCTCAAGATTTACTTCTTATGCATTAATTGCAGCACTACAGGCTGCTGAAGGTATTTATACAAGCTTTATTGGCAGTATTGACAAAAGAAATTTTGGTGATCAGACAGTGGCAAAATTTCCTGGTGTATTAAAACAGGGAAAGAATGGAAGTTATGTAAAGTATAATAAGCTTGTTCAATACGGCTTGTACTTGAATGGATATGATGCTGGAAGATTTGATGGTAACTTTGACAGTAGCACTAAGTCCAAGGTTGAAGCATTCCAGGAGTTCTATGCATTAACGGGAATTGGACTAGTGACATCTGGAGAAGTAAACTGTGCAACAATGAAATCACTTTTAACAAGTAAAGGTGATACAGGAAGAAAAGCAAAGGCATGTGACTGCTCAACAGTATTAAATAAGCAGCAGGCACTAGATATTAAGAATGCGGGATATCAGGTGGTAGGTAGATATCTGACAGGAACAGCAAATGGAAAGAGAAAGTTCATCACATTTGAAGAAATCAAAAACATTGAAAGTGCTGGATTAAGAGTATTCCCTATCTATCAGGATGGAGGATATAAAGTACAGTATTTTCAGAATGTGAAACAGGGCATTGAAGATGCACATACAGCAATTACAGCAGCTAAGAGAATCGGTGTTCCTAAAGGAACAACCATCTATTTTGCAGTAGACTTTGACTGCTATGATTATCAGATGAAATCATTTATTGTCCCATACTTCGAGAAACTGAATTATGTATTTAAGAGTGAAACAAATAATAAAAAGTATAAGGTAGGAATTTATGCACCAAGATATATCTGTTCTTATATCAGTAAAGAAGGCTTAGCGGAATATTCATTTGTAGCTGATATGTCAAGCGGATACAGTTGCAATTTAGGTTATCGTATTCCGAAGAACTGGGCATTTGATCAGTTCTTTGAATTTAATGAGAGAACAGGTGGGCAATTCCCTTCAAGTCCTTCATTTGATTTAGATAAGGTAGGCTATTCGGGTAGTGATAAGGGTATTACAACATTTGATAAAGTGGATTATATGTCACCGGATGAACTGGCAGAGAAAAACTCAGATCAGATGATAGAAGAACAAAAAGATCAATTCGTTTGTAATATTCTAGAAAAATTAGGATATTTAAATAAAGTTGTGAAGTCAAACATTGTATACGAGAAAGAGTCCACAGTTGCTGCAATTCCTACAGATGGATGTACAATTTTTGTATCTTATAAAAGTTCCCATACTTTTACACCTGATAATGAGCTTGGTAAAAAACCTATTTATATTGAAATGGATAATACAGGATTGTTAACTACAACATGCGATAATCAAATTAAGAATTTAACTGCTGGCTTGGAGATTCAGGAAAAAGACATCGTAAGAATACTAAATGGAACAGTAGATGGCCTAAGGGAAGTGGCAATCTCTATGAAGGCTGGGAAAATAGGTATGAAGATTGGAGTAAAAGATAATTTGCCTGTATATACAATTATCTTCACAACAAAAGATATTCTTCCTGATATAGATACAGTAGATTATGAAATGACAACTGAAATTAATTTTAAAATTATGCCTAGTATTTCAGATGGTGGGAAGCAGCCAAAATACGAAATCAATTGGGAAAGAGCATTAGAAGTAGATCCAGGTGAAACTGCTACTTTAATGTTATCATTAGCAAATGGAACTACTGTATGCTTGCTTGCTATAATTGCCTATTTGTTAAAAAGAAAAATTTTCGTTTCTGCAAGCAATTAATATTTCTGTATTAAAATATGATATGCTATAATGTAATACATATGAGGGGGGGAATAAGTATGGAGATTACAATAAAAAATAATAAGCTAAATTATGAGATATTAAAGAAGAATGGCCAATATTTTTTCCCATCGAGTTTTGTATTAATTTTTAAACTGGTTTCATTATATTATATTGTATTGATATTAATAAGCATTTTTAGGAATAGATTTAAGCTATGGACAATATTTATTGTACCGTTAGCAATTATCATTGTTAAAATACTAATCAATTATTTTGCTAGAAAATTAATAGATATTTACAAGGAATTATTTAATAAAGAAGAAACCTCTTTTGATTTAGTGTTTTTAGATAACGGCATAGATGTAGTAGAAGAAACACAGCATTATTTAACGGAATATAAAAGCATAAAAGAAGTAATAGATGCAGGAACACTTATTGTGATTCAAGTTAAAGAAGATGCACCTATTTATTTTGAAAAGAAGAACGCTACAAAAGATCAATATGAGGAAATAAGGAATATCTTCGAAAAGAATAATATACTTTGTAATATGAAAGAACTCTAAATGATCAATCTATTTTTATTTGATAGCGAGTGACTTAGAAGATAGTAATACTTTTTCTTTTCATAAATAGAATAATAGTACATGGGAAGCTACCAAAGAATATAATAAAGTGGTAGCTTTTTTGTTGAACAAAGCAACAAGATTTAATTGATAGTATATAATTATTATTTATTATGTTAGAATATCTATAGTTGTAAATATTCTTGGTTTGTGAGGTTAGATAGAATGGAACTATTAACTGTTAAAAATAACATAATAAATTATTCAAATTTAAAAAAAGTAAGATTCTTCTTTTTTCATTTTATATACAAATTATTTGTTCTATGCGGAGCAGTCTTAGCATTATTAGCCGCATTGATGAGCGTATTTAATGGTGATATGTTTGATTTTATTAAATCTTCTCTATTATTAGTTATTTTGTGTATATTACCTTTTGTTCAATCAGAAGTTATGTTGAAAAGATTCATAAAACTTCAAAAAGAAAAATATGGATCAGATCAGGTAAGTATCGATTTAATATTTGATAATGATGGAATTATTTCAGTTGAACAATCTACTCAAAATAAGAGTAAAATCATGTATAAGGATATTAAACAAGTTATAGAAACAAAAGAAATTATATTAATTATAAGTAAAGCTGGATATACAACATTTTTTGAAAGAAAAAATGTGGAATCAAGTGATCTCGAAAAATTAAAACAATTCTTTGATAAACAGAATATTTTATGGGAAAAATCAATATTAAATATATTTTAAACTTGATAGTTTGACTTCTGAAATAACTATAAGTAGGACAGTAAATGATGCAAGATGGGCTGTTCATTACTGACAGCCCTTTACTAATAGGGGTTTATTCCCCTGTTTTTTTTATGTATACTTGTTTAAAAGCGAGGTAATAAGAAAAAATGTTATTTAATACACATACACATTTAAATAGTGAACAATTATTTGAAAATCGTGATTTATATATTCAGAATGCAATAGATAGAGGTGTGAAGTACTTTACTGTTGTAGGTTATGATTTAGAGTCTTCACGTCTTGCAGTACAGATAGCGCATGAGTATGACTTTATTTATGCTGCAGTAGGTATTAGTCCTAATGATTGTAAAGAGACGACAGATGAGGATTTAGAGGTAATAGAAGCACTTGCGAAAGATCCTAAGGTTGTTGCTGTGGGTGAAATAGGATTAGATTACTATTGGGATGAAGTATCTAAAGAAAAACAAATTGACTGTTTTAAGAAACAGTTAGAAATAGCCAAGAGATTATCTTTACCTGTTACTATTCATGCCAGAGATGCTTATGAAGATACATTTGATATACTTTCTAAGTCAGGTGTAAAGGGTATTATGCATTGTTATAGTGGAAGTTATGAGATGGCTTTAAGATTCATTAAGATTGGTTATTATATTTCTTTGGCAGGTCCTGTTACTTTTAAGAATGCGAAGGTTCCTAAAAGAGTCGCTGAAGGCGTAGATTTAAACTATCTACTTGTAGAAACAGATGACCCTTATCTCACACCAGCACCTTATAGAGGAAAACAGAATGAACCAGGTAATGTCTATTTTGTTGCCCAAAAGATTGCTGAACTAAAAGGATTAAGCTATGAAGAAGTCGCAAAACAGACAACAGAGAATGCACTTGAAGTATTCCAGTTAAAGAAATAGTAATTAAAATAGGGTATAATGTAGTCTATCAGGAGGCTTTTTATGAACATTTATGATAAGCTCGAACAATTATCACTTACAGAAAGTGAAAAAACACTTATAGATTATGTTATAGAACATTCAGAAGATATTATGAATATGTCTGCTTCAGATATTTCTAAAAACAGCTATGTGTCTGTTTCTACTATTTATCGTATTATTGATAAACTAGAACTTTCAGGTTTACAGGCATTTAAATCCCATATTCATTTTGATCGTGAAAGATACCAGAAAGAACTTGTTTCAGTGGACTATAATTATCCTTTCAGGATCAATAATACAAACCATGAAATCATGACTAAAATGTTGAATCTCTATGATCAAACACTTCATTCTACATTGAACCTAGTGAATCTAGATGAATTTGGTAAAATTGTCCAGAAGATGTATGGTGCGAATGTTATCGCATTATTTCCGTCTATTGGTAATTTCTTCATGGCTGAGTGTTTTAGACAGAACATGTTAGAAATAGGTAAGGATGTCATAGTAGAAAAACAGATCTTTTATCAAACAAAGGTGGCTGAAACATTAAAAAAAGGAGACCTCGCAATCGTGATCTCCTATGCCAATAGAACACCTCATGTAGAAGACTTCATCCGTGTGATGAATAAGAACCAGGTGACAACTGTTCTTATCTCTTCTACTAAAGAGAGTGAATTATCTAAACTTGTTGATTATCATCTCTATTTTGCATCTTATGAAGATTCAGAAGAAAAGATTGCCTCTTTCTCTTCAAGAGCTTCATTACAGTTCTTATTAGACTGTCTCTATGCATGCTATTTTAATAGAGATTATGAAAAGAATATAGACTATCGTATTGAACACTATATAGAACTCTCATAGTTCTGTGTTGTACTTAATATCATAGTCCCAAGAAGAATATATTCCTGCATGTTATCTACTTTGGTAATAGGCGGAATATATTTTTTTGGTATAAGAGTAGCCATTTCTTCATATAAAGGAAGTACATGAGGAATAAAATCACAATAAAGAACAAGTTCTTCTGGACTTAATAAACTGATAATAGAAACAAGAGTACGTGATACAACCTCAATACATCCTTCAGGAGACATACTCAATGTCATTTTATCTTCTGTTAAATCTAAAGGAAGAAATTGTACTTCTCCTACTAAATTATGCATACCATGGAGCAGACAGTTATCCACAATAATACCTGCACCACTTCCTGCATGTATAGGCTGGAATAAGAAAGCCAATGAACTTACCTTATCTTGAGAAGAATAATAGCCTACTGCAGCTGCATTCACATCATTACATATACATATAGGCAAATGATAACGTTCAGTGAGGACATCTTCTAATCTTTCTGGTGTTTCCCATCCGACTAAACTTGTAGAAGACACATAACCATCATCAATAATACCTGGAGTCGCAATACCAATATAACGAATACGAGGATAATGAAGACGGGCAATATCAATAACGTCACAAATATCCTGAAGATTAACTATAGGCTTAATTACTTCGTTATCTAAAAGTATTTCTTGATTCTTATCATATACACGATAAGCAACATGAATGGATTGTTTATTACGGAAAATAGAGAGAGCCAATGTCTTATGTTTAATTTCTACATCCAACATAAGAGGTAAAGGAATCTTCTGGTCTGATTGGTTCTTTTTAATCTCTAATGATTCTTTTACAAGTGTAAAGATGGCTTTTACATCATATTTCGCAAATACTTCAGGGGGTACATTTAAGACAATTTTATCTTTAAGAATATCACATGCTTTAGCATGTAAATAAGAAATCTGTGGTGCTAAAAGAACGACATCATAATCCTGTGCTACATAGTATAAATTATTATAACCACTTGCTTCTGTCACATAAGGAAGACTCATTAATTTAGATGCTTCATTCATCTTCATCGCAAAATAACTGGTTGTTAAACCACCACTACAGCACAACAATATCTTAACAGTAGGTGTATCACCAATATGCTTCATATAATGAGTGAGTTCTCTAAATAACTTCATTGCATGATTCAATGTTTTCATCTGGAAATGTAGATAATATTCAATCTCACCAGATTGTGTATTGGTTGCTTTAAACTCTATGATATTCAATGGATTAAAGACAATTTCAATATCGGCATGCTTATTATAGAAATGAATCTCTGTATAGTCTTCATTCACTTTTGTTTCAAAGTCAGGCACTTCCTGCAATAGAATCCATTTCGCAAAGAGTATTGTATAAATATCACTTAAGAAATCATCCATGAACATCACCTCCATGTTCATATTTTAACATACTCCCAATCTCTAAATACAGTAACTCTTGAAAGATGAAAAATATATATCACATAAACTAAATTAAAGGTGATAGAAATGAAAAGAACCTTGCGAATGCAAGGTTCTAGATATCCATCTCAAAGATGAATTTAGTATTTGTGATATTGTTTCCTGATAGACCACTGTAATGGTCTTTTTCTTTTAACTTCTTAATTGTAGTCATATCAGTGATTTTTTGAATACCTTCTTGATCAAATAGACGCATTCCCTCAGATAAGCTTTTTGCACCCGTTACAAGTGTCTGGTATTGTTGAGAAAGTTCATTCCCAGCCTGACTTAACTCTGATAAGCTAGAAGATAATGTCTCTAATTGTTTTGATACAGGACTTTGAGAAAGTAATTGTGAGAGTTGTTCAAGACTCTTCTTATTTTGTATTAAGCTTTCCTGAACACCTTCACTAATCGCTCTGTTTACTGCAGCACGCTGTTCATCAGTGAGATCAATATTATTTATTTTAGATTGAATCAGTTCTGTAGGATCCTTCATAGAAGATATTAAGTTTTTAATTAGTGCCTGTGTAGACGCATCATATTGTTTAGACCCTTTTAATAATGCATTGGCTCCATCACTCACTTTAGACACATTAGACATATATGTATTAAGATATTGTCCATATGTTGTACATCCTGCCAATAATTGTGCTGAACCCTCTACAAGTTTCTGTGATGATTGATTTAATTGGTCTGTTGTCTTAGTTAGATCACTTAAATCTAAATCTTTAAAGATACCCTCAGTAAATACAGTACTCATATAGTCACATTGGAAGTTCTTGATCTTCATAGTCACTTCCATAGAATCCTTAAATGGTTCATAACCAGGACAACCTAATCCAACAATGGCTTGATAATCATCCATCAACATACTCTTCCCATTCTTCACTTCAATATCACTGACTGACTCTTGAGGAAGAAGCATAATAGTAGTCGCAACAAAAGGTGTCTCAGTACTATTCTTATATTTAAATACAGCCTTTAATGTCCCTGTTTTACCTTTGATATCTGTCACTTTCTGTCCATCTAAATAATAAGTCACATCCACACCAACAGGAAGAGTCGCATCTAAAGTACCTTCATACTGAATACTATTCTTATTATTCTCTATCAATAATTGATGATTATTCAAGGTGATATTCTCATCACCCTTATTACTGATATCTTTTAATATAGTTGTATCTTGAATAAGATCACCTTCACTTATAGAAGGAATAGTTACTTCCGCTTTAGTACTTTTTGTTTTTACAGTAATTGTTTCACTCTTATTCACGGCTTCCTTTACATCATGTCCTTTTGTGGTTAAGACAACAGGTGTTTCTTCTTTAATAGTCTTTGTTTTATTAGTTTTTGTCTCTGTTGTACATCCTGTAAGCATGATACAACATAGTATCGCTATTAACTTCTTATTCATGCAAGTCCCTCCTATTCCACATTCTTCAATGCATCCTGCATTGGAATCTTCTTAATCTTCTTATACTCAACCAACATCACTATAAAATAACTTATAAAGCCAATAACGATTGTCTTTAAGAAAGTAAGGTTACTTACCGTTAGAGGCATCCATCCTGCCATCTCTTCTTTCATCATTGCCTCAAATATTGGCTTTAATATTGCGTAATCGAGTGGTACAGTGAGAAGAATAAACAGAGATACAATAATAGATGTCGATACAATATAAATAGAACTTACTTCATAATTGGTATAACCAAGAATCTTAGTCATAGAAATAGATTGCGCATTCTTTTCAATAATTGTTTTTGTAAGAAGATAAATAAGCACAATAAACATGATGACAGCCATTCCACAAAGTAAATAAGCCATACTTCCCATAGAAACATTCAATTGTCGAGACACTTTACTTAATGAATCATAATCAATAGTTGTACCTATATACTTTTCATTCATATCAGTAATAGGATTCTTTGAGAAATAACCAGAAAAATAATCATCATCTAAATCAAATAACTGATTCATTTTTTTCTGATTCATGAATATCGCAATCGCACCTGGATAGTTATATTCACCACTGACCTTTAATGTATACTTCTTATTTGTATACTCTGTCTTTAAGTGAAGTACATCGCCCTTATGTATATGATATTTATCCGCATAAGCACTTGATACATAAACACCATCATTAATAGAAATATAACGACTATTCTTCTTTACACCATATACAGTCACTGTATCTAAAGTATTGTCTTCCATCTTTAAGCTATAAGCACTAAACTTCTCAGCTGTCTTTTCTTCTGTTTCTATTCCTTTTGTGAAAGTATAAGCTTCTATCATATTAGAAAAACTCTTTTCACTAGACTGCAAGCTTGCTGGTACTTTAAGAATATATTGATAATCCGCAAACATATTCTGTTTAATATTAGTCCCATATGAATTGATGATATCAGGCATTGCAAGTCCAAATAATAAGATCATGTTCGCAAACATTAATCCAATAAACATCACAAGATAATGAGCTTTATTTTGAAGAATAATACGTGTTCTAAAACGTGTAATAAAAGGAATATGTGTAGACAAAGGCATGACATGGGACTGTTTATGTCTCTTTAAATCTCTTCTTAAGAACTTAAGAGGAGATAAAGACAATTGTCTATTGAGTATAAAGAGATTAATAATAAACATGAGTATAACAGGTACAACTGTTGTCTGGATAAAAGCACTCGCATTCCAGATTGTTTGATAAGTCGTCAAACTATAGCTGGCATAATATAAATTCGCCATAGTCGTTCTAAAGTAGGTATAACCTAGTATATTACCTATCAAGGCACTCACAAGTGTTACAATAATAGGAAGTGTCATATAGTGACTGATTAATTCTTTTTTTGTATAACCAGATGCAAGTAATGTCCCAATCACATTGGATTCTTTCTGGATTGTATTGGTCATAGTGACCGCAAATACAAATGCGATAATCACAATCATGATATATAGAAGCATTTTGACCATCACACTATCACTACCCATATCATCACCAGTAAAATGAATGGCCTGATTCTCATATTGAGGAATATATTCTTCTAGATGTACTTTTTTATTCAATAACTTCAAGAATGATTCAGATTTCTTTTCTTCATTTTTTGGTTTATTTGTATAAAGCCATGAATAGCTATAGGTCATATGTGCTGTATCCCATTGATTAAATAAAGAAGGTTGTACAACAGCCACACCAAACTTGATGGCATCAAACATCGTATCACTATTATTCTCAAATAAGGCAGAATAATCAGGTAAAGCCACCAAACCACATATCTTTAATGAATGATTATTACTTTTAATAGTATCCCCGATAGATAGTTTATTATTGACATCATACATACGATCTATCGCAATTTCTTTATTATTTTGAGGAAGTCTTCCTTCCATGACACATACTTTATTCACACTTTGAGGTGTCGCAAAGATACGTAATTTATTCCCATTGATCAATGTTTCTTCTACATAGGAATGGTCATAAAGATGCACACCGGCTTTAGAAATATTGATCAAAGACTGATTGTTCAGCTTCTTATCTACATTAAAGTGACCATCCTCTATCGTATACTTCTCAAAGCTTTCATTATAAGCCTTGATCATACTCTCATCCGCCACAATAAAACCAGATACAAGACCAATCATACCTGTCATCAATAAGAAGATGACAAGATACTTACTCCAGTCTTCTTTTAATTCACGTATAAAACGTTTATTTAATGGATTCTTCATATTACCAATCCACCTCATTCACTCGTTTACGATCTGTATTGATATAGTCTTCTTTAATTCTTCCATCATGTAATACAAATATATGATTCGCAATATACTTAATAGATTCATTATGAGTCACCATGATGATTGTATTTCCAAATCTTTCATTAATATCACAGATCAACTGTAATATATCCTGTGAAGTACGATAATCCAAAGCACCTGTTGGTTCATCACAAAGAAGAATATCTGGATTCTTTACAACTGCGCGTCCGATTGCAGTACGTTGCTGCTGTCCACCTGATAATTGATTAGGTAATTTATTTTGATGCTCATATAAACCAAGTGTATGTAGTAATTCATCAATATCCAAAGGCTTCTTACTTAAATAAGCACCGACTTCAATATTTTCTCTGACTGTTAAGTTAGGAATCAAATTATACATCTGGAATATATAACCTAAATGATCACGTCTATATTGACTTAATTCCTTCTCTTTCATTGTCTTTAAATGATGTTTATTAATAATAAGTTCTCCCTCATCTAAACTATCAATACCCCCAATAATATTAAGTAGTGTAGATTTACCAGAACCAGAAGGACCAAGCAATACACAGAATTCTCCTTTATTAATAGTCATATCAATCCCCTTTAATACATCAATATGGCTTTCTCCTTGTCCAAAAGACTTTTTTAACCCCTTAATCTCTAAAAAATTCATAACATCTCCTCCTGTGTTAGTTTTATCTAACTATATTATAGCCTAATAGTTAGTTCGTGCAAACTAAAAACTATGTTATAATGAAGAAAAAATGAGGTACATATATGAATTATACAGAAGAAGAATTATGCACATTAGTAGATCAATTACCAGATATTCAATATAACTTACAAATGCCTGTGACTTCTATTAATCTATTAGGCTTAACACCTGATTTATTTGATGAAGAAGTCTATGAAATATTAAAGGATTACTTTACTGAACAGAAATACAATGTCCTTACAACATTCTTATATCATGATACATCACTTGATATGGCCGGTTATGCAGATGTAAATATTGTAGTATCAGTCAAAGGGTTAAAGATTGCAGAATTATTAAAAGAGAAGTATGGCACACCTTATGTTGTAGGATTCCCTTATGGTAAGTTCTCTTCTTATTTCTTTATGGCTGTTGAGCAGGCATTAGAAACGGGCATTGATCAGATTCCTTATCAGAACTTTTTTAGATTACAGACAGAGCAGATGATTCAATTACATGGTGATCCTGTGATTATGAGTTCTATTGGTTTCTCTTTATCACAACAATATGATTTTGGTTATCAAGTGATATCAGATAGAAAAGAAACATTAGGTACAGTAGATTTAAAGGATACTAAAAAAGATGATATCCAAGTAGATATCACCTTCCCATTACATGAAACTATATTTGATTTAACCATTCATGACTTGTAATACACAATTCTCTATTGTTTCTATTCCCTGATCATGAAAAGCATGAAGTAAATCTTCATCATAAGTCCCTGGCTGCATCCAGGCATACTTAATACCAAGTTCTCTCATTTCTCTAATATAAGTCATACCAATTGCTTTATTAACGACAAAAACAACAACATCGACAGGATACTCTATATCTATCAGAGATGTATACATCTTATCATTGTCTATTGTGTCATATTTAGGAGATATACCATAAACATGCTTACCTGCATTCTTTAAGCACTGATATATTTGATAACTGTACTTACTAGGATCAGGACTCATCCCAATGATACAATAATTATTATAGATCTTTAAAATATCTCTTTCTTTCATCGTTCATCACCGTTTTCATTATATCATACCACCAACATTTTTGATTGAATTTTACACCATAATAATGCATTTGTGGTATAATGACAAACGCGAATTGATGTGTTAATATAAACACGTATTAAATAAGAAAGGAAGGTCGTTAATAGTGTACGATATTATAGTTGTAGGTGCTGGCCATGCAGGTATTGAAGCATGTCTCGCTGGCGCAAGAACAGGAAATAAAACATTACTTATTACAAGCAACTTCTCTAATGCAGGAAGCATGCCTTGTAATACATCCATCGGAGGACCTGCAAAGGGCATTATTGTAAGAGAAATAGATGCACTTGGGGGACAGATGGGTAAAACTACAGATGCGACTTACCTTCAGATGAAGATGTTGAATACTGCAAAAGGACCAGGTGTTCAGTCTCTTCGTGCACAGGCAGATAAGAAAGCTTATCCACGCTATATGCAGAAAGTATTAAAGGGACAAGAAAATCTTGATATTGTAGAAGCAATGGTAGAGGATTTGATTGTAGAAGGTGATGAGTGTAAGGGTGTTATCCTTGCGGATGGTACTCGCTATGAATCTCGTACTACAATTCTTACTACAGGAACTTATTTAAAGGCTGAAGTCCTTGTCGGTCATTCTAAGACTCCTAGTGGACCAGATAAACAGAAGGAAAGCTTATATTTATCAAGTAAGTTAAAGGATTATGGATTTAGAATCCAAAGATTAAAGACAGGTACACCACCTCGTGTAGAAATCAATTCTATTGATTATTCAAAAACAACAGTACAGCCTGGTACAGATGCGAAACTTTCATTCTCATATGAAACAACACATTTCACACCAGTAGAAGATCAGACTGTATGTTACTTAACATATACAACGGCCCAAACACATAAACTTATTAGAGATAATCTAGATAAATGCGCGATGTTCTCAGGACTTATTAAAGGTATTGGACCACGTTATTGTCCATCTATTGAGGATAAGGTTGTTAAGTTTGCGGATAAGGAAAGACATCAGATCTTCCTAGAACCAGAATCTAAGGAAATGAATACAATCTATGTACAGGGTTTCTCTACATCAATGCCTCATGATATTCAGGAAAAGATGGTGCATTCATTACCAGGACTTGAAAATTGCACTATTTTAAAATATGCATATGCGATTGAATATGATGCGATTGATCCATTACAGTTATGGCCTAGTCTAGAAACAAAGGTTTTAAAGAATCTCTTTACTGCAGGTCAGATCAATGGTACTTCAGGTTATGAAGAAGCAGCAGGTCAGGGTCTTATTGCCGGTATTAATGCGTCTAAGAAGGTAAAGGGTAATAAACCTTTAATCTTGAAACGTGATGAAGCCTATATTGGTGTATTGATTGATGACTTAGTGACTAAAGGTACTAAAGAACCATATCGTATGTTAACAAGTCGTGCTGAATATAGATTATTATTAAGACATGATAATGCGGATGAAAGATTAAGAAAATATGGCCATGATGCAGGTCTTGTAAATGATGAAGTCTATTCACTTTATCTAGATAAAATGAATCGTATCCATGCTGAAATAGAACGTCTAGATACCATTCATTTCTCACCTAAGAGTGAAATCAATGACCTCTTAGAAGAGAAGGGTTCAACACGTTTAAAAGAAGGTGTCACTGCCCGTGCTATTCTTCAAAGACCAGAATTAGTTTATGAAGACTTATTACCTTATATTGAACATGTTGACTTAACTGAAGAAGAAATGAGAAGAATCACTATTCTTATTAAATATAAGGGATATATTGAAAAAACATTAAGACAAGTAGAAAAAGTAAAGAATATGGAAGAAAAGCAGATTCCTGCTGACTTAGACTATGATGATGTATTAAACTTATCATTGGAAGCAAGACAGAAACTAAAGAAAGTGAGACCTGTAACTATTGGTCAGGCAACACGTATTTCTGGTATTAATCCTGCAGATATTTCAGTTTTACTTATTCACTTAAAAACACAATACGGAGATTAATATGACACAACAAGAATTTATTGTGAGCTTAGAAGAAAAAGGCATTGTGCTTTCAGAAAAACAGATTGAACAGTTTGAAAAGTATTATGAAATACTAGTAGAATGGAATGAGAAGATGAATTTAACCGCTATTACAGATAGAGAAGGTGTTTATTTAAAACACTTCTATGATTCTCTTACAATTGCGTTTGATTTCCCATTCTCTAATCAAACAATCTGTGATGTAGGTGCAGGTGCTGGATTCCCTTCAGTTCCACTTAAAATCGTTTATCCAGAATTAAATGTCACTATTGTAGATTCTTTGAATAAGAGAATTACATTCTTGAATCATTTATTTAAAGAATTAGAATTAGATCATATTCAAGCAGTTGCATCACGTGCTGAAGATTTCTGTAAAGATCATCGTGAATCATTTGATATTGTCATGGCACGTGCAGTTGCAAGATTAAATATCTTAGATGAACTTTGTCTCCCATTAGTGAAGAAAGATGGTTACTTCCTTTCATTAAAAGGACTCAAAGCCCCTGAAGAATTAAAAGATGCGAAGGGAGGCATAAAGGTACTTGGAGGAGAAGTGATGGATGATTTTACTTTTACTTTAAGTGATCAGAATGATCATCGTCATAACATTGTGATCAAGAAAGTGAAATCAACACCTGCAAAGTACCCAAGAAACTATGGACAAATTAAGAAGAAGCCTTTATAGAAAGAAAAAGAACGTTATTAAAGATGCTTATTGTTTCTTAGACATCAATGATATTGTTGCGAATAAGGAACAGCCAAGAACTCATTTTGAAGATGAGAAGATCCAGGAACTCGCTGAATCTATTATGCAGAATGGTCTCTTACAGCCTATCGTAGTCAGAGAATATGAAGGTAAATATCAGATTGTTGTAGGGGAAAGAAGATACCGTGCCTGCAAACTAGCAGGTATTACAGAAGTGCCATGTATCATTCAGGAACTCGATGACAATCAGACAGCTAACGCTGCATTAGTAGAAAATATTCAAAGAGAAAATCTTTCAGCAATAGAAGAAGCTTTAGCTTACCAGCAGATTCTAGATACACAGGGTTTAACACAAGCCCAGCTCGCTGAAAAAGTAGGTAAGAAGCAGTCTACAGTTGCCAATAAACTTAGACTCTTAAAACTTCCTATGACAGTACAGGAATCAGTTAAGAAAAAAGAAATCTCTGAAAGACATGCCCGTGCTTTATTAAAACTAGAAGATACAGCACAACAAAATAATATGTTGAAGGAGATTCTTGAACAGAATTTGACTGTCGATGAAACAGAAAAAAGAATTGCGAAACTATTAACACCTAAAAAAGAAAAACCACGTGTACGTAAATTCTCTCGAAGTGTTAAAATCGCACTTAATACAATCAATCAGGCAGTAAAGATGGTCACTGATGCAGGAACTGATGTAGAAGAAAACATTGATGAAACAGATGACGAAGTCATCATTACTCTAAAAGTAAAGAAGTAGATCCTAATTATTAGGACCTACTTCTTTTTTAAATCTTTCTGGAATTCTATTATGGAATACAATATCCATAACTTCATCATAACTAAATTCATAACATTCATCTGTTTCAGTCACATGTATTCTTAATACATCACCTCTCTCTGCTTCTGTTAAGAATAAATATAAATTTTTCATCAGTTCTTCCATAAGGGACCTCCTATATATTTATTCTCAAAGAATCTTTAAATTACTTAATATTTACTCAATTATGTATGTTATATTGTTTTTTTTTGACGATTTATATATAGTTTAATTAAAAGATATATTCAGGTGTATTGAAAGGAGAAACTATGAAGAAAGCACTTATTATAATAGGAGAAGTCGTTGCATTATTTTTTGTCGCTCTCTATGTAGGATTACCATTAGCGAGTCTTGTGACAGGGTTGATAAGTTATCATGACAAAGAAGTAGAGTTTTTGATAATCTTCCTTATTATCCTATTTGGAATCTTAATCTTGAATAAGCTCAACAAAGAATGAGTATATCCTCGGATATACTTTTTAAGTATAAAAAAAGATTGAGCTAAGCTCAATCTTCAACACATACGCATACAGGTGCAGGAATCTCTAATTCAGAATCTGTCATCAATAGCTTTTCATTCTCTTCATCAAAAGTAAGTACCTGAAGCTTATTATCTTCCTGTGCACCTACAATAACATACTTATCATTAATAATATTAAAGTCTCTAGGTTCTTTACCAGTATGTACCATATAAAGTAAAGAAATCTTACCATTCTCTTTATTGACTCTATATAAGGCAATAGAATTATGACCTCTATTAGAAATAAGTAGATGTTCTCCACTCTTTGTGAGATGAATTGCGGCAGCTGCATTAAATCCCTTAAAATGACGTGGAACACAATGAATAGCCTGAACTAAACTCATACGACCCTCATTATATTTAAAGACCATGATCTTATTCGCAATCTCATTAATGAGATAACCATAACGTCCATCCTGTGAGAAAATCAAATGTCTAGGACCAGAACCAGGTACAACATTTACTGTATAGTCTGTATTTTCTTTGAGAACACCATCTTTATAATTGTACATTACAATCTTATCAGCACCTAAATCTACAGCATATAAGAAACGTCTGTCAGGTGTAAAACCAACATTATGTACATGAGGTGCAGTCTGTCTCTTTAATAAATCAGGCCCCATACCAGTATGTCTCACAGCCCCAATCTTATGATCAATACGATAATTTTCTAGCTTATAGGCAGCTGTTGCACCAACATGATAATTAGCTGCAAAAATATACTTATTATCATCAGAGATACATAAATGTGTATAACTTCTACCAGAAGAAGAATAGTTATTATTAAGAATCAATTCATTCTTATGAATACTAAAACTTCCTAATCCTCCACCTTCATTATTAGATCTTGCATTCTTATAAGATACATAAAGTTCTTTATTCTTCGCAATCAGATATGATGGAAAATCTTGAGTTAAGATCTGTTGTATTTTCTTTAATTCCAATGTTTCTTCATTAAAAGAAACGATATAGATTCCTTTATCATCACCTTTACCATAGCTTGCAACATAAAACGTTTTCATAGGACACCTCCACATGAAAATATTTTATCACAATTATTCTCTATTTACTAATGAGTTTCATTATTATAAAATGATTGTACAATAGTCAAAGGAGGACAAAAGGTTGGATAATAAGGAACTTTTATCTATGAGTGATGGTCTTTTAATTCAATTATTACAGAAAAATGCAAGATATAAGGTTTCTGACCTAGCCGCCGCGCTAGCAGAATCTAAAGACAGCATTGTAGAAAGATTAAATAGACTAGAAAAAGAGAAGATTATTTGTGGTTACCATACTATTGTCAACTGGGACAAGACAAATACTGAACTTGTGACTGCGATGATTGAGATTAATGCTATTCCTGAAAGAGAATATGGTTATGATCGTATTGCATCACACATTTATAAGTACGAAGAAATTGAAACAATGTATTTATTATCTGGTGATTATGATTTTATGTGCATTGTAAAGGGTCGTACTATGCAGGAAGTCGCGCACTTTGTTGCATCTAAATTAGCATGTATTCCTGGTGTTACAGGAACAAAAACAACATTTGTGTTAAAGCCATATAAGACAGATGGACATGTCCTAGTAGATGATGAAGATGGTAAAAATACGCGACTGGTGGTGACTCCATAAAATGGATTATGAGAAGAAATTAAGTACTGCAGCACAAACTATTAAACCAAGTGGTATTCGTAAGTTCTTTGATCTTGCAAACCAGATGGAAGGTGTTATTTCATTAGGTGTAGGGGAACCTGATTTTGCGACACCTTGGAAGATTAGAGAAGCTGCAATCTATTCAATTGAAAAAGGACGTACTTTCTATACCGCAAACAGAGGTTTATTAGAATTACGTCAGGAAATTAGTAATTATTATTATCGTCGTTTTGGTGTACATTATGATCCTGAAAATGAAATCATTGTGACTGTAGGTGGTTCAGAAGGTATCGATATCGCAGTAAGAGCCTTAATGAATCCAGGTGATGAAATGATTATCTTAGACCCAGGATATGTTGCTTATGAACCAAGTGTTATTCTTTCAGGAGGAGTACCTGTAAGAATTCATCTAGAAGAAAAAGATGAATTCAAACTAACACCTGAAAAGCTTAAAGCAGCTATTACACCAAAGACAAAGGTCATGTTAATCAACTTCCCATCAAATCCAACAGGTGGGGCAATGACAAGAGAAGACTATGAGAAACTTGTACCTATTATTAAAGAATCAGGTATTATCGTTATATCAGATGAAATCTATGCAGAATTAAGTTATGAAGAACCATTTAGTACATTGGCTTCATTCCCAGAAATCAGAGATCAGATTGTTGTCATCAATGGTTTCTCTAAAGCTTATGCTATGACAGGCTGGAGATTAGGTTATGTCCTTGCAAACCCAGTACTTTCTAAGGCAATGTGTAAGATTCATCAGTATATTATCATGTCAGCACCTACTGGTGCACAATATGGTGCAATAGATGGACTGAGACATTGTGATAAAGAAGTAGAAGAAATGAGAGCCTCTTATCTCTCACGTAGAAACTTCCTTGTAAAAACATTTAATGATATGGGACTTCATACATTTAACCCAATGGGTGCTTTCTATGTATTCCCATGTATTCGTTCTACAGGACTCACATCTGAAGAATTCTGTGAAGAACTATTAAATGATCAGAAGGTAGCCTGTGTACCAGGTACAGCCTTTGGTGATGCTGGAGAAGGATTTATTCGTGTCTCTTATGCATACTCACTAGAAGAATTAAAAATTGCGACTGAGAAGATTAAACTATTCTTAGATAACTTAAAAAACAGATCTCATTAGAGGTCTGTTTTTTCTCTTTCTAGCATCTCCTGATAGCTATAAACACAGCCACAGTAGTTCTGTCTATACATATGATATTCATCACTCATACGTGTTGATTTTAAATAACCATTATCCTTCTTAAAATCACTATGAAGGAATTTTGGCGCTTCTAGATCTAAATCATCACCAATCTCATTAATCCATTGGCTATTCTTATGAGGAGAAACAGATAACACAGTTGTCCAATAATCAAAACCATGCATTCTAGCATAATCTCTTGCTTTCTCCATTCTTACTTTATAACACACATAACAGCGGTAGCCTTTTTCTCCAGTATCCTTATATGGCGCAATATGCGTCAAATATTCTTTAGGATCATAAGTATCTTCTACCACTTGTACATTCTGGTTCTCTTTATCATTGAACTCTTTCACAAATCTTTCTAACTCAGATTCACGACGATGATACTCATCAGCAGGGTAGATATTACTATTTGTATAATAAATAGTAATATCAAAGTACTGACATAACTCCTTAATTACATTAGAAGAACAAGGGCCACAGCATGCATGAAGCAATAACTTTGGACGTCCTTCTAAATGTTTAAGAGTCTCCAACATCACTAAACGATAATTCTGTTTCATTAGTGAATAAACATTGCATCACCAAATGAGAAGAAACGATACTTCTCATTTACTGCAATCTTATAGGCATTTAAGATATGTTCTCTACCTGCAAGAGCACTTACAAGCATCACTAATGTAGACTTAGGAAGATGGAAGTTTGTGATCAATGCATCAATACCAGTAAATGTATAACCAGGATAAATAAAGATATTTGTATTTTCATGAGTTGCTTTGAAGCATCCATATTTAGAATGGTTGGCTTCTAATGTACGGCAAGAAGTAGTACCAACCGCAATAATACGTCTACCTTCTTTTTTAGCCTGATTTAATTTTTCAGCTACTTCTTCACTTATTTCATAATATTCACTATGCATATGATGTTCTAATACATTTTCTACCTTAACAGGTCTAAATGTACCTAAACCAACATGTAAAGTCACATCTAGGATTTCAACCCCTTTTTCTCTTACTTTCTGAAGTAATTCTTCAGTAAAATGTAAGCCTGCAGTAGGGGCAGCGGCACTACCTTCTACCTTTGCATAGACTGTCTGATAACGATCAGGATCATTTAACTTTTCTTTAATATATGGTGGTAAAGGCATAATACCTAACTGATCAAGAATTTCATAGAAAATTCCATCATAAATCATCTTGAAGATACGAATACCTTCTTCTCTGATTTCAGTACACTGAGCCTTTAAACGACCATCACCAAAAGTAATCACAGTACCTAGCTTTACAATCTTCGCATTACCTACTAAACATTCCCATAAATCATCATGAAGATCCTTTAATAAAAGAACTTCTACATGTCCACCAGTTTCTTCCTTAAGACCATAAAGACGTGCTGGAATAACCTTTGTATTATTTCTTACAAGCACATCACCTGGCTTTAGATAATCTAAAATATCATAGAAATGTTTATGTTCAACATCTCCTGTTTCTTTATCTAGAACCATTAAACGTGAAGTATCACGTTTCTTTAATGGTGTCTGTGCAATTAATTCCTCTGGAAGATCATAATCAAATAATTCAATATCCATAAAACTAAAACGCCCTTTCATAAACATCACGACCATACTGTTCTAAGAATTCTTCCTTAAAATCAGCTAAACGGTCTTCTTGAATTGCTTTTCTAATATCTGCTGCAAGATCTAATAAGAATGCAACATTGTGAATAGATAATAAAGACTTACCAAAGATTTCATCACACTTATGAAGATGTCTTAAATAAGCTCTTGTATAATTTCTACATGCATAACAATGACACTTATCATCAATAGGAGTAAAGTCACGTTTATACTTTTCATTATTGATATTCATACGTCCATGATGTGTCATAAGTGCACCATGTCTTGCGACACGTGTAGGAAGTACACAGTCAAACATATCAATACCTCTCATAGCACCTTCAATTAAATCAATAGGATTACCTACGCCCATTAAATATCTAGGCTTATTTTCAGGTAACCACTTAACACTATCTTCAATCATCTTATACATGATTGGTTTAGGTTCACCTACAGAAGTACCACCAATAGAATAACCAGGGAAATCCATGCCAACTAAAGTCTTAGCACTTAGTTCACGTAAATCCGCAAACTCACCACCCTGGACAATACCAAATAAAGCCTGGTCTTCTCTCTTATGTGCTTCCTGACCTCTCTTAGCCCATCTTAATGTTCTTTCTACAGAGTTCTTCATATAATCATGAGTACATGGATAAGGTGCACATTCATCAAAACTCATAATAATATCAGCCCCTAAATCTTCCTGAATTGCGATAGACTTCTCAGGAGATAAGAATAGCTTAGAACCATCCACAATACTCTTGAAGGTAACACCTTCTTCTTCAATCTTACGTGTCTTACCTAATGAGAATACCTGGAATCCTCCAGAGTCTGTAAGAATAGGTCCATCATAGTTCATGAACTGATGAAGCCCTCCTGCATCTCTCACAATATCACTTCCTGGTCTTAACCATAAATGATAAGTATTCGCAAGTACAACCTGAGAACCCATTTCTTTAAGCTGTTCAGGAGAAATACCTTTTACTGTTGCCAGTGTTCCTACAGGCATGAACATAGGTGTTTCTACATCACCATGTGGTGTATGAAGAATCCCATATCTTGCGCCTGTCTGTTTACATACGTGTTTACATTCATACCAAAAATCTTTCATAACATCACCTCGATAACCTTGCCTATTATACGAAAAAATAGCCATTAAATCAATAAAAAAGGGGAAAGCTCCCCTTTCTTAAGAATATTATTTGTGTTTTAAGTCATCTAGTTTTTTAAGGATTAGAAGACCAAAGATAATAATCAGTCCAATAATCACTAAGCCATAGGCTTTAATATCTGTATCATAAGGTGATATAATATAGACTATTTGTTTAACACAAACTAAAGCGAAAAGTGATATTAAAAACCAAATGAAAAATTTTACTACAAGACTGTTTTTCATATATGTTCCTCCATCTAAATTATAACAAATTTTGTTATAAAGAATGAATAAAATAAGGTAAAATAAAAAAAGAGGTAAAGATCATGCTACTTAAGCAAATGAAATATTTTATCACTGTTGTGGATTGTCATAGCTTTACAGAAGCAGCAGAACAATGTTTTATTTCTCAATCTGCCATTTCTCAACAAATAAAGTGGTGGAGGGTTGTTTTTATGAATAATGTTGTCACTTTAATATGATTCTAGAAATCAATCAATTACTTAAAGAAAATAATATAGAATATTCAATTCATGGTGTTGGTGGATGTACATGCTGTGGGTTAGAACTTAGACAAGATGGTAAAAGTTATCCTACAGATAATATTTTAGAAATCATAAATGGTTCTTTAAAAAATCACTGGATTTCTTACAGTTCATTCAAAATTTGATAAAAAACCTTGACTATAAAGTAACTCTATAGTGTTAGATAAAGTTAAGGAAAGGGGTGTTATCTATGAAAACACACGAATTAGAAAAAGAATTAGGAATCTCAAAACATACCATCTTCTATTATGAAAAGGAAGGAATTGTTACACCACAAAGAGATGACAATGGTTATCGTAGTTATAGCCAAGATGATTTACAAAAACTCATCATGGTAAAGTTCTTACGTAACTTAAATATTTCGGTTGAAGATGAAAAAGCAATCTTAAACAATGAACTTGATTTTAAAGAATGTTTAGAAATCAATCAGATTCATTTAGAAAAACAAATTAAAAGCTTAGAAGAAGTCCAAGAAAATATCGAGATGTATGTAAGAAAAGATCTACCAATGTTACCAGCTTTACAACAAATCCAAAGAGAAGCGAAGAATTATAAATTAGGTTATCAAAAAACAACAGATACTGTATCTCTTGGAAGAAGACTTACAAAGAAACTTGCATTAAGAAAATTCTTATATAAGATTCCTGCCGCAATCACCCCATCATTTATTATGTGGATTTGTGCTGCTTCCTTTTTTGATGAAAACCTTGAAAAGACAACAGCTTTAATCATTATCTTTGTTTTATTAATGATTCTTTTTATAAATATCTTTGTTGCGACAGAATTTTAATTTTCACAAATATGGTTAAAAATGCCATTAGATCAAACAATGAATCAATCGGTAGAATTTTTAAGTGATGGGATTCGTTATTATCAATTTCATGGATATCTTAATAATTTAAAATATTATTACGGTGTTTTGTTTAATAAAGCGGAAAAATATATGCAATCTTATAAGTATGAAGATATTCAAAGTGTTGAATTGATTCTAAATCATCGTTATGAAAGTTATGGAACACCGATTGCTAGAGATTGGTATGTTCTTGATTATCGCTTTGAATTTAAAGATGGGAATCATTTCTATTTCTATTGTCCTTTTACAATTGATGATGATGCCCGCTTTATTGGAATGATTTTAGATGAAAAGGTAGAAAATTTGATCGATAAAGATCATGTCATGGATGCTTTGAAAAATGGTATTCATTTAAATGATTATATGAAAAAGACTGAAGATTAAAAGTCTGTAATATTCTGTATAAATATAGTACAATAAAATTATAAGTACTAATTATTTTTAAGGAGGAAATAGTACAATGAAAAATAAAATGATTATAAAATTTATTGTCTCCATTCTTTTAGCCTATCTAATGGTTTATATTATTGATTCATTGCTTAGTAATAGTTCTTTATCTCAACCAGGAATTGATCATATTGTTATCCTTGATTTTATTTTTGCTAGTTGCATTGTTATTATTGCGCTTATTATCATATTTGGTTTTTTAATCTTAAATAAGCATAAGTAATTCTAGAATTTAACTTATGTATTAAATGAAATCGTTCTTTTTAAGTGAATTGTTGCTTTGGGTGATTATATTATGCAGCAAAAATATCATAATGATACTCATGATATGCTTCCTTAAGTGAAATAGGCAATGGTATTAAGATAAAGAAAACTAATGCCTTCGTGTCATTAAGAAAGGGTGTTTGCTATAAATAACAGACACCTTTTCTATTACCGCTAAAGCATTTGAAAATAACATGGTTTATGAACTGCTCTTAAAGAATTATTACATAGTTCTAAAAAATACATTCCTAAAACAATAGTGCATAATAAATTATGTTAGGATGCTCTATAATTTAGAGGCTTACATGATTGATCTTTTATGACACATTTAAATGATTTTTATGGTCTTTTGGGAATAGAATTAATGACTTTTGTTAAATACATGGAATGTGTGAAGTAGTACTATTTACTATACGTAATATCTAATTTTATAATACGAAAAAATCCAGGAAATAATCCTGGATTAATCAAATGTAACATATTCGTTGTCTAAAGGTTTAGCCCCTTCAACATGATTTACATCAAGAACACAGATATTCGCATTCATAGATGGGTCATATTCAATATGTGTATGACCTTCTAATAGAAGCCATTCATTAGGTATGAATTTAGACGCATATTCACTTACGCAAAGCATACCAATTAATGAAGTATCCTGTTCACAGCATACCATTGCATAACGACCAAGAATAAAACCATTAGGAATCACTTTATCACGACCGATGAATTTACCTTTGATTTTAATTGTCTTTTGATCATAACGTTCTGGATGTTCCATCGCATCATAACAGAAGATACCAAAATCATGATCAGCAACTTCTAAATGATCCTGTGTATAATCATATGGTAATTCATCATCCTGCATAGTATTTACAGAACCATCTTTATTTTCATAGATGATCTGACATACAGGATTCATTGCCTTGATGTTGTTTCTTAAAGTAGACTTCTTCATACCATCTTCAATACGGTTAAAGATGACTAAGTCACTCTTAGCACAATGCTGGAATAAGAGTGCACGCATATTATTCACATAAAGCTGGAAAGTAGAGGCATTGATAGTAGTTAGAATCTGTACAACATCCCAGTTTTCAGGGAATTTTGATTCTACAAACTGATCTACATTCCACATACCATTAAATTCTACAAGAACCTGTGTAGGATGGTATTTCTCCTTTAAATCCTTAAAGAAGTCGGCAGTCAAGTCTTCTTCGTTCTCTACATAAACGATTTCACAGTTATGTTCCTTAATAGCTGCTTCATTATATTCTACTTCACCTTCTTCTGTCACAATAAGCACAGATGTCTCATAATCACAGAAGTCAGTATTAATAATTGTATCGTTGATAAATGTTGTTTTACCACTTTCTAAAAAGCCAGTAAATAGATAAATTCTTGTTTCTAAATTATCCATACATTAACCTTTCATTAAATCATAGATTTTATGTGCATCAAGCTTTTCACCAATTACACACATTCTTCCACCAACATCTGGTGTACATTCACGGATTTCATAATCACCACTTACAAAGTCAAACTCAAACCACTTACCATCAGTACCCTTTACAATACCCTTAGAACGAAGAATATGACCTAAAGATTCATCAGTACCTAAAGTCTTTAACTTATCATCAAGTTCTTCTTTAGTAAATGGATGTGCTGTTTCAATACCAATACTATTGAATACTTCATCTGCATCATGCATATCTTCTTCATCATAGTATAATGTGCTGTCTCCATCATGGTGATGATGTTCATGATCGTGATGATGACCACATTCACATTCATGATCATGTTCATGGTGATGTTCACATTCGCATTCGTGGTCATGATCATGATGGTGACCACATTCACATTCATGGTCATGATCATGGTGGTGATGATGTTCATGATGATGTCCATGAACACTTTCCTGATGTTCCTTTTCAGCCGCAATCAATGCCTTTTCTAAAGCATCCTTATGATTACTTGCTTCAAGAATCATATCACCTGTAATCTGATCCCATGGAGTAGTAACGACTGGTGCATGAGGATTTAATTCTCTAATAATATCTAAACATTCCGCAATCTTTTCTTCAGACACATCCTGTGAACGGCTTAAGATTACACAGCTTGCTGCACCAATTTGGTTATTAAAGAACTCACCAAAGTTCTTATGATACATCTTACATTTCTTTGCATCTACTACAGTAAAGAAACGATCAAGTGTTAAATCAGCGCCATGTACCTTCTGCACAGCCGCAATAATATCAGATAACTTACCAACACCTGTTGGTTCAATAATAATACGATCAGGATGATATGTATCTACAACTTCCTTTAAAGCTGTTTCGAAGTCCCCTGCAAGACTGCAACAAATACAACCCTGACTTAATTCATTGACAGTAATACCTGCATCACGCATAAAACCACCATCAATTCCAATTTCACCAAACTCATTTTCAATGAGTACTAACTTTTCATCTTTTAAAGATTCATTTAATAATTTTTTAATAAGTGTTGTTTTACCAGCACCTAAGAATCCAGAAATAATATCAACTTTTGCCATTTTATTGACTCCTTTCTTAACCATCTCACATTATATCATTTTTCTTAAAAAACGCTCATAAAATGATAAAAAAGCTTATATAAACTTTTCAATAAATACACCTATTCCATTAGAATCTTTATCATCTGTGATATAGTTAGCGACAGCTTTCGCATGAATAGACCCATTTCCCATTACTACACCAACACCTGCTTCTTCCAACATATCTATATCATTATCTTCATCACCAAAAGCCATACATTGAGATATAGAAATATCATGAAGAGCTAAAGCCTCTTTTAAACCATTAGACTTAGACACATGAGGATTCATATATTCATATAAGAAACTGGTAGTCACTAAGGCAGACGCTTTATATTCTTTATTCTTAAATGATTTAGAACGTTCTACTATTTGAGGCATATAGCTTGGATTACATATAATCATCAATTTACGATAAGGACGTGTTAAGAACGTATCAAAATCTACAACTCTATATTCAATTCCATCACCCTCAGCCATATCTCTAATATAGTCATCATCCTTAGGTGCATATAAAATACCTTCATGACAGATTGTAAAGTTACAATCCATATCTTTATAATGATTCATGATTTCTTTAATCAATTCAGGACTTAAAGTATGATTCTCCTGATATATATCAAGAATATAATCATCAATCTCAGATCCTCCGGAACCCACTACAAAATCTATACATCCTTCAATACCCCATGACTTCATATGATTTCTAACACTATCTGCATCTCTACCTGTACATATTCCAAATAATATACCTTTACTTCTTGCTTTCTTGATAGCTGCAACAGTTCTTTCATCTACGACCTGTTTACTAGTCAGTAATGTTCCATCTACATCACATACAATAGCACGTATATCCATATTTATTCCCCCGTCATTTTTATTATAGTACTTTGTCTTCTTTTCAATATTCTCTTCATAATGTCTCGTAAATAAGCTGTATAAAGAGCATCTAATACAAATAATAGACTTAATCTTGTACTATAGGAAGATATTTTCTTATAGTGATTTTCTTTTAACGTAATCTCAATTTCAGGATCATATTCAGTAGAAGAAATCAGTAGAATAGGGACATGATTCTTATGCAAAATTGAAGGAATCTTATCTGATAACATCCCACGTCCATTAAATGTAGTGACTATTGCAAGGCGAGAAGAATCATTTCATGCAAAAAATAATTGTGATTGATATTCTTCTTTTAAGAATTCAATCTTCCTTTTATATTCTGATGTATTACTTTTAGTCGCTAAGTGATAAATAGAAATCACCAAAACATGCTTCACTTATTTCCTTGTCAGACATATGAATCACTTTCTTAGAATTATCTAAAATATTTATTATATTTCTATAACTATGTATATGTATGTGTTATAATCCCAAAAAAGGAAGGTGATATTTATGATAGATGGACATATGCATCTAGAATATGGGGATCTCTCAAAAGAATATGTACTACAGTTTGTGGAAAGTGCAGTAAAGAATGGTATGGATGAAATACAGATTCTTGATCACACACATCGTTTTAAGGAATTTAGACCTGTTTATGAAGGCGTAAGAAAAGCATCTCCTTATCAAGAAGAATGGTTAAACAATAAAGAAATGAAGTTTCATAGTACTTTAGACGAATATTGTGCTTTAATTAAAGAAATCAAGGCAATGGATTTACCTATTAAGGTGTCTTTTGGTTTAGAGGTATGTTATGTACCTGAATATGAAGAAACAATTCGAGAAATATTAAAACCTTATCATTTTGATTTCTTAGTAGGAGCCATTCATTCTATCGACGGTAAACTCTATGATATGAAATGGTCAGAAGAAATCTTATGGAACAAGTATCCTATTAATGATATCTATAAAAGATACTATGAATGTGTCTTCTCACTTGTAAAATCTGATTTATTTACACAGCTTGCACATCCAGATACGATCAAGATGTTTGGCCATTATCCAACTTATGACTTACAGCCTACATATGATGAATTGGCTGAATTATTAAATGAACATCATATGAAAGCAGAAAACAATGTAGGATGTTACTATCGTTATCATACACCTGATATAGGCTTATCAGACCAGTTATTACAGACCTTTAAAAAACATCATGTTCAGATGATTACGGCAAGTGATGCGCATCATCCAGAAGATGTAGGTCGTAATATAGCGGATGTCTGGGAAAAAACAATGAAGTGAAGATTTTGATGTTTTCACTTTTTTGATATATTTTTATCACAAAAGTACTTAAATAATATATAAATATTGATAAGTTTCTACCTAAATTTGTATTGAATAACTCGACATAATTTGAGAAATATATAATAAATATACAGGAAGGAGAGAAACTTATGAAGAAAATCTTATTGGTATGTAATGCTGGTATGTCAACAAGTATGCTTGTACTCAAGATGGAAAAAGCAGCACAGGATAAAGGTATTGAAATGGAAGTAAAGGCTCTCCCAGTAACAGATGCAGAAAAAGAACTCAATGACTGGGATGTCATTATGTTAGGTCCACAAGTTCGTCATATGGAAAAGAGATTAAGAGAATTAACATCTACACCAATTGAAGTCATCAATATGCGTGACTATGGTATGATGAACGGTGAAAAGGTATTAGATGCTGCTCTGAAAATCCTCGGATAATATTTGATAATTGTATTACTCCTTAATGAAAGAAGTGAAGATGGGTTTCATCTTCACTTCTTCTTTTTCTCCAGTCTTTCTAAATGTTTCTGATGGAGTTCTTTATAATGATTAAAAGCGTGAGGGTTTAATTCCTGTAGCTTCTTTTCATATTTATTTCGGTATTGTTTTAATACACGTAATGTTTCAGGATTCATTTCCTGTAACCTTTCTTCAATACGATCACGATATTGTTCGAGTCGTTCTTCTACATACTGCTCATTTTCATGAATCTTTTCCATGATTTCTGGAATATGCATTTCTAGTCTTGATAAGAATTCATCCGCTTCAATTAAACCTAGTTCACCAAAGTCTGTATGATTTTCAATATCCTTTAATAGATCAGGAGATAAGTCTGTTTTAGAATGAATCTTATCCAACATTTCTTGAGTCATCTTCTGTTTATACTTTTCAGCCTCATCACCAAAAGCCCATTCTAATTCAGGCTGTATAAATGAGATATGAGATGTTTCTAGATCTTCTAATGGATAAGGAGGGACAAGCCCACAATCTAATAATGCCTGCTGCATTGTACGTCTTACATGACCACTTGTAATAATTTCTATACCACCATTTTCTCTTAATGCCTGATTAAGATGATCCATATGACGTGTTAGATAGAAATCTATATTTCTTTTCTGTAGATCATTATAGAAGATAATCAATCGATCAATTGCAGTAAAATCAATATTACTAATACCAGAAGCATCTACAATAACCTGCTCAGTATCTTCTTTAATCGCTTTTTCTATATCTTCCTGGAACTTATCAATATTCGCAAAGAATAGATTTCCTGGGAAACGATAAATAATAGTATGTCTAATTGGTCTTGCATTCGCATTCTTCTCTAGGTTAAAGAAACCTGTCTGTCCAGGAATAACACCTAGGAAATGGGCTGGTGGAGTGACTGCCTTAATAACTACAGCGAGGAATGATAAGACAATACCGATTACTACACCATAAATAGTTCCAAAGATGAGTACTCCACAACATGCTGCCATAAAGATATAGAACTCATTTCTACTTTCTTTAAATAAACGTTTACCTAACGCAAAGTGACAGGCACCAAGTAAGGCGGTAATAACGATAGCAGTTAAAATAGGAACAGGAAGATATTCAATAAATCCTGTACCAAATAATAGAAGAAGTGCCATAGTCGCAGCAGCTGATAAGCTCATGACCTGAGTCTTACATCCATACTGCCTTGCAAGTCCAGTTCTAGAAACAGAACCATTCGTTGGACAGCATCCTACAAGTGAAGTAGCTAGTTCAGCCATACCATAGGCAAATATTTCTTTATTTCCATCTAATTTATAGCCATCTTTCATTGCATTACCCTGTGCAGATAGTAAAGTCTGTGCGAGTACAACTATCGCAATAGATAATGTAGTAAAGAATAAAGCAGAAATATCTACATGAGCCACAGAAGGAATCATAAACTTGGGTAAACCTGGATCAACATGAGGTAATAACTTCACTCCATATTTTTCTAAAGGGAATACGGCAGTCAATAAAGCACCTATAAACATCATAAGAATAGGCATAGGAATCTTTTTATTTATTCTTTTTACAACAAGAATAATGACAAGGGTACTCATACCTAATACAAAAGATAAACCATTAAAGAGTGGTAATTCTTTAATAATATGATTGACTAATTCAAATATTTCACCTGTTCCTGTTGTCCCACCAAATAGTTTGGGAACAAGCATCATAATAATAGACAAACAGATACCTGTTACGAATCCACCCATGACAGGTGTAGAAATATACTTAACAGCACATCCTGCTTTAATGATTGAAAAGAAGATCAACCATAAAGCGACCATGAGTGCAATAACAGGGACCACCTGCATTGCTTCCTTTGTCCCGGCAGTAATGCCAAGAGTCGCCAACGCACTTCCAGTAAGAGCTGCAGGGGCTGCATCTACACCAAATACAAAATCATGACTCGTAGTAAATAAACTAAATACGAGAATAGGAACCAAAGAACCATATAAACCATAGACCATTGGTAGACCTGCAACCTGTGCATAACCCATGGATATAGGAATAGATATAAAAGCAACAATAATACCTGCAAAAATATCATTCATTGTCGCATTCTTAAATTTCTTCATACGCCACCTCTTTCTTAATTCTAATTATAATGATTTATCAAAATGAGTCTATCTCTATCAAAATACATCTATATTGTATACAATCTAGAATAATTTTCAAATTATTTGTATATTTTAATAATATCAGTGGACAAATTTGTATTTATCTAATATAATGCATATAAATTAACAAGGAGGAAATCGAAAATGACAGATAAGAGGGTTTATAATTTTTCTGCAGGACCATCTCAGTTACCTGTAGAGGTATTAAAGGAAGCAGCAGATCAGATGCTGAATTATAAAGGCTCAGGAATGAGCGTAATGGAGATGAGTCATCGTTCCTCAACATACCAAAAGATTTTTGATGATACAAAAGCAACTTTAAAGAAAGTTTTAAATATTCCAGATAACTATAAGATTCTATTATTACAAGGTGGGGCAACACAGGAATTCACAAACATTGCCTTAAATCTTATGGTAAATGGTAAATCAGATTATATCGTTACAGGAAGCTTCTCTGGCAAAGCTGCAAAAGAAGCTGCTAAGTTTGGGGATGTTCATATTGCCTATAACGGTAAGGAAAACGATTTTACAGAAATTCCTACACAGGATCAGTTAGATATTCGTGAAGGTGTTGATTATGTACATCTTTGTAATAACAACACTATCTATGGTACAGAGTGGAACTATGTACCAGATACAAAGGGCGCACCATTTGTAGTAGATATGTCTTCTGATATCTTATCAAGACCTGTAGATGTTTCTAAATATGGTGTTATTTATGCCGGTGCACAAAAGAATATGGGTATTGCCGGACTAGGTGTAGTTATTATTAGAGAAGATCTAGTAAAACCACATCCAGCTAATATTCCAGTTCTTTCTGAATTAGATACTATGTTAGAAAAGGATTCTATGTATAACACACCACCATGCTGGGCTATTTATATGTTAGGTCTAGTAGTGAAATGGATTGATGAACAGGGTGGACTAGAAGTGATGAAGGAAAAGAATGAAAAGAAAGCTAAACTTCTTTATGACTACTTAGATCAGTCTGATTTCTATAAACCACATGCAAAGAAAGATGCACGTTCTAATATGAATGTGACTTTCACAACACCATCTAAGGAATTAGATGCTGAATTTGTAAAGGAATCTATTGCAGCAGGTATGACAAACTTAAAAGGACACCGTAGTGTAAGTGGTATTAGAGCATCTATCTACAATGCAATGCCTTATGAAGGTGTAGAATATTTAGTTAATTTCATGAAAAAATTCGAGGAGAAACATAATTAATATGTATAAGATTAAAACTTTAAATAAGATTTCTGAACAGGGCTTAGAAATCTTTGATGATAATTATGAAGTCGGTGATAATTTAGAACATGAAGATGGAATCTTAGTCAGATCAGCTAAATTACATGACTATGATTTTCCAGCTGAATTAAAGGCTATCGCAAGAGCAGGTGCAGGTGTCAACAATATTCCTGTAGATACATGTACTGAAAAAGGTATCTGTGTATTTAATACACCAGGGGCTAATGCGAATGCGGTTAAAGAATTAGTATTATGTGCTTTAATCTTAAGTTCAAGACAGGTGATTCCTGGTATTGAATGGGTAAAGACATTACCAGCTGATGATTTTGGAAAAGCTGTAGAAAAAGGTAAGAGCCAGTTTGTTGGTCCTGAAATTGATGGTAAGAAGCTTGGTGTTATTGGTTTAGGTGCAATTGGTGTGAATGTAGCCAATGCAGCTGTTAAATTAGGTATGGAAGTATATGGTTATGATCCATATATCAGTGTCAATGCAGCATGGAAACTTTCTAAATGGGTTCATAAAGCAGCTACTGTAGAAGAATTATTCAAGGAATGTGACTATATTACTATCCATGTACCAGCAACTCCTGATACAAAGAATATGATCAACAAGAAGTCACTTGCAATGATGAAAGACGGTGTACGTATCTTGAACTTTGCACGTGATACATTAGTAAATACTGCAGATATCATTAAAGCATTAAAATCAGGAAAAGTGGCACGTTATATTACAGACTTTGGTTCTAAAGAACTTGTAGAAACTGAAAATACAGTTGTATTACCACACTTAGGTGCTTCTACTCCAGAATCAGAAGATAACTGTGCAACTATGGCTGTAAAAGAAATGATTGATTACTTAGAAAATGGTAATATCCAGAACTCTGTTAACTTGCCTACAGTTGTAGAACCACGTACTACAACATATCGTGTATGTATTATTCATAAGAATATTCCTAACATGTTAGCTGTATTTGCGAACGCATTTGCGAAAAAGAGCATGAACATTGAAAACATGGTCAATAAAGCACGTGGTGAATATGCATATACTGTCATTGATACAAATGATTTATCAGAAGATATCACTAAAGTGATTGAAAATCATGAAGGTGTTATTAAAGCTAGAATTATTGCGAAGATTGTTTTCTAAATCCTTCTTTTTGAATAGTCCATCTTAGTGATGGACTTTTTCTATTGAAAAATGTAAGATGGGAGTGCGAAGGGGTGATGGAATGAATAAATTGGTAGATGCTTTATCCTGGGTGGCTATGAGATGTACTCAGAATAAATACTTAAATGCAATTAAAAATACCTTCCAGAACTATATGCCAATATCTCTTACAGGTGCTGTTGGAATATTTTGGATAAATGTACTAGTCAATGATCAGGGAGGATTAGGTACTGTTTTTCCACTTATTATGGATTTTAAAATTTTTAATCCAATCTTTGAAGCATTGAATTATGCAGCCATTTCATGTATCTCTATCGTAATTGTATTATTATTATCTAGTGAAATTGCTCAGGCAAATGGGGATCATGATATTTATCCTGTGATTGTCAGTTTCTTAAGCTGGCTGGTTGTTACACCACATACAATAGATGGTTTACATATCAATGTACTATTACACACAGGTGGTGGGGCTATTGTACATACAAAACTATCCACCTTTGTGCATATACCACATTCTATAGGAATCACTTTGAAAGATTTTACTGCGCAGGGAATAGGTGTCGGTTATACATCTTTATCAGGACTCTTTACCGCAATGCTTGTCGCTATAATTGCGACAGAACTCTATCATTTATTAAGAAACTGCGATTGTCTCTTAATTAAGCTTCCTAGTCAGGTTTCTACCAATCAGGTATTATCATTCATGAATATCGTACCAACATTCCTGACACTCTTAATTATGGGTTCTGTCTCTTATCTTTGTATCCTAAGCACAGGTCATACACTTAATACAAATATATATAATCTTGTACAGTTTCCGTTACAGCTGATGGCAGGGGATAATTTAATTGCGGTTCTTGTTTTATATTTTATTATCTTATTGTTCTGGGTTGTTGGCTTCCATGGGAAGAATCTTATGTTGCCTATCGTTGAATCTTTGTATAGACCATTACTCTATATTAATATGGCAGCATTTAATGCGGGGTTCAGAGGAAAAGATATACCCTATGTATTCAATTCAACGATGTTTCAGATGTTTGGAGAAGTTGGTGGCTCAGGATGTACATTAGGGCTTGTGATATATATACTTGTTTTTTCTCAAAGACATGATAATCGTCTAATAGCAAATATTTCTTTATTCCCAAGTTTAGCGAATATCAACGAAACAGTCATCTTTGGTATGCCCATTGTGCTTAATCCTCTATTATCTATTCCATTTATTCTTGCACCACTTGTCTCTCTTACAGCGGGTTATTTCCTTATTTCAATAGGATTCTGTCCACATGTGATCATGGAAGTACCTTGGGTTATGCCACCTATTTTAATGGGCTTCTTAGTTACTGGAGGAAGTATCTATGGGGCAATATCACATCTCATATGTATATGTATCTCATTACTTGTGTATGCGCCATTTATTTATATATATGAGAGAAAACAGAAGAAAGAAGAATATATCTATTAAAGTGACAAAAAGAGTGGATTTATGCACATAAATTTGCTTTTTTTGTAACAACTATACAATATCCTTAAGAATACTTGTTTAATCATTTTGTTAGATTATTATAAAGATGCAAAAAGAAAATAAATTTTTGCTTCCCAAATCGTCATGAGACGTCCAGCTCATGACATTTTTTTATTATTATCATTGATAAAATACCAATAAGATGATAATATATTATCATCTTAAGATTAAGGTCTTAAGATAGGAAAATCTAGTTATACATATCGTGAGGTGTAGGGACCTCATGATCTTGTGCAGATATATCTGCATCTCCTGTACATTCTTATTCGGGTGCGAGGATAAGAATGATCACTGCTCGTAAGAGTATTGCTAATAATTAAATCCCTTATTGAACATGGATATAAAGTGAGTAATTAATGAAACCCTCATACTTTTAACTCATTATAACTTTGATTTTCCTAGGAACGCTGATCCTTTTAATCATTAGGGCATTGATTGAAAAACAGCCACTGCATTCATATTTCATCCATATCAAGCCAAAAGAATATTTATGTAGTGCATGATCCTCCTTATGGAGGATTCTTTTTTTTTACCAATTATTAATATACTCTTCACTCGATGATAACCATACTTATTGTATAAGGTGCTATACTTGTGCACAGAGAGGAAGTTATATTAGAGGAAGGCGGTATCTTATGTGGTTATCGTGGACATCTAATCACAAATTTAGTTGCAGGCAAAGAAAACATTATTCACAATCTGATATCTCAATGTATTAATAAGTAGGGTGACCTACTTATTTTTGCATTTAAAAAACCTGGAATAAATCCAGGTTAATCAATAGGTTCCTGATAGAACCTTCCTTTAACAGCATTTGTTTTGACTATATTCACAAAAGCCTGTTTATCAATACTTTTAATAATTTCATAAACATCATTGACTTCTGCAGCACTGACAACTGTATAAAGCATGACACGATCTTCATGTGTATGAGATCCTTCGCCAGTAAAACGAGTCATACCATGATGTGTCTTAACTAATAATTCTCTTTCTAATTCGTCTGCTTTATTAGATATGATGAATAAAGTCATCTGCTGATCTGATTTGTGGAAAGTATCTATTGCCTGAGTAGATACGAACTGGAAGACAATAGAATACAGAGATGCTTCAAATCCAAATAACATTCCAGAAGTTAATAATAGAATGATATTAAAACCTAAAATGATATTCCAAGAAGAGATATTCCACTTACGATGAATATAGACTGCAATAAAGTCTGTTCCTCCGGAACTTGCTTTACCATATAAGGCAATAGAAATAGCCAAACCATTTAATAAACCACCAAATAAAGCAATTAATAATGGATCAGTTGTCACCTTATAAGAAGGAATCAAATCAACTAAGAATGAGTTTAAAACAATCATTAATACACTATAACCAGTAAAACGTTTTGAAATAAGTTTAAAACCAATGATAGCTGGTATCGCATTTAATGAAATATTAAGCACAGAATAAGGTACAGAAATGTTAGCATACTTTAACATTATTCTCTGTATTAATAGAGTCATACCGGTAATACCACCAGGGACTAATTCACCAGCACGTACAAACGTCTTAATATTAAAGGCCATTAAACATGACGCAAGAATGACGCATACGAATGATTTGAGGGCTTTTATTGATCTTTTTTGTTGTATTTCCTTTTCATATAACATAAATTTAACATTCACCTCCGAAAATTCGACCAAATTGTACTATTGTTTATACAATAAAACAACCGTAATTATGTAAAAAGTGAAAAAACACATTTACATAATCTTAAGATAATACATACACAAATATGATTTTTTTGTTAAGAAGAAAAATTTATGATGTAGGTGTCTTAAGAAGACGGGAGGAAAAAAGTAAATATGAAAAAAATATTAACGCTTGTACTTACATGTGTACTTGCATTCTCACTTGCTGGTTGTGGAGGATCTAAAGATTCTTCAACTACTGGTTCAGGAGATTTATCAGGAAAGATCTCACTTGATGGTTCTACATCAATGGAAAAATTTGTAACTGCCTTAGGCGAATCTTTCAAAGAAAAGAACCCTAACGTTACAGTTGAATCTCAGTTTACAGGTTCATCTGCTGGTATTGCTTCAGTATTAAGTGGTAAGGCTGATATCGGTGATTCTTCAAGAGCATTAACAGATGAAGAAAAGAGCCAGGGTCTTGAAGAAAACATCGTAGCTATTGATGGTATCGCAGTTGCGGTTAATAAAAATAATACTGTTAAGAATGTAACTAAAGAACAGTTAACTAAGATCTATACTGGTGAAATCACTAACTGGAAAGAACTTGGTGGTAAAGATGAAAAGATCGTTGTTATTGGTAGAGAAGCGGCTTCTGGTACGAGAGGTGCTTTCGAAGAATTATTAGAAGTAAAAGATAAATGTAAATATGCACAGGAATTAGATAATACTGGTGCAGTTGTTGCAAAATGTGCTTCTATTGAAGGGGCTATTGGTTATGTATCACTAGATGCAGTGGATAAATCAATCAATACATTACAGTTAGATGGTGTTGATTGTACAGTTAAGAACATTAAAGCTGGTAAATATGCATTACAGAGACCATTTGTAATGGCTACTAAAGGTAAAATTGAAAAGCAGTCTAAATTAGTTCAGGCATTATTCGATTACATTGATAGTGATGAAGGGCAGGCTATCATTAAAAAAGTAGGTCTAATCAGTGCTAAATAGCATTGTCGGTACCAATAAAAGTAGACAAGCATCAGAAAAGGCAGCCGCATTAATCGTTAGTGTATGTGCTGCTTTTTCAATAGTTGCAGTCGTCGCTATTACTGCCTACATGATCTATAGCGGCACACCTGCACTTGCTAAGGTTGGTATCGGAAATATCTTATTTAAAACAGAATGGGTTCCTTCTCAAGGAAAGTTCGGTATTCTTTACATTATCTTAACTTCTATTGTTGGTACTTTACTTGCAGTCTTAATCGCAATCCCTGTTGGTTTATTTACCGCAGCCGCATTAAGTGAAATGGTTACTGGTACTCCAAAGAAGATTATGAAAGCAGCTATTGAATTATTAGCTGGTATTCCATCAGTTGTTTATGGGTTACTTGGTATCTTAATCATCAACCCACAAATGTATAAGTTAGAAAAGTTTTTTTATCATACATCTCATTCACATCAGTTCACTGGTGGGGCAAACCTCATTGCCGCAATTATAGTATTAGTGATCATGATCTTACCGACATTAATCAATGTCTCTGAAACAGCTCTAGAAACTGTTCCAAATCATTTAAGATTAAGTTCTTATGCACTTGGTGCAACTAAAATTCAGACAATCTTTAAAGTCGTTATTCCAGCGGCTAAGAATGGAATCATGAGCGCTATTGTGTTAGGTGTTGGACGTGCTATTGGTGAAGCAATGGCTATCTTACTTGTTGCAGGTAACGCAGTTAATTTACCTGCACCATTCAATTCAGTACGTTTCTTAACAACAGCTATCGTATCTGAAATGTCTTACTCAAGTGGTGTACATAGACAAGTATTATTTACAATCGGTTTAGTATTATTCATCTTCATTATGATTATCAATATCGTATTAATGAAGATTCTAAAGAAGGGTGAAGAAAATGGATAAAGCAGATTCTAAAAAAGTATCAGCTACGTCCCCATTAAAGGAAGTGAACGCTGTGGATAGAACGTTATATCATAAAAAGAAAAGAATTGGAGACACTATACTACGTGGACTTATTTATCTATGTGCTGGTTTCTCTAGTATCTTAATTCTTGTCATTATTGGTTATGTATTCTCTAAAGCCATCCCACATTTCCATTTCAAGAATTTAATTGAACCAATGAGTCAGTTAATGAACCCTGAAGGCTTATTAGGTAATATCATCAATACTCTTTATGTTGTCGTAGGTACATTATTATTTGCCTGCCCAATTGGTATTGGTGCAGCCATTTACTTAAATGAATATGCAAAGAATAAGAAGTTCGTTGCAGCTGTCTCATTTACAACAGAAGTATTATCAGGTATTCCATCTATTATCTTTGGACTATTTGGTATGATCTTCTTTGGTGAAATGTTAGGACTTGGTTATTCAGTTTTAAATGGATGCTTCACACTAACTATTCTTATCTTACCAATTATTATTAGAAACACTCAGGTTGCCTTAGAATCAGTTCCTTCTTCATATCGTGAAGCCGCATTAGGTATTGGTTCAACTAAGTGGTATATGATTCGTACTGTAATCCTTCCAAGTGCTATGCCTGGTATCTTAACTGGTGTGATTCTTGGTATGGGACGTATTGTGGCTGAATCAGCTGCCTTATTATTTACAGCAGGTAGTGGTTACTTTATGCCAAGAGGATTCTTCACTCACTTAATGGAAAGTGGTGGAACACTTACTATCCAGCTTTATATGGCAATGAGTAACGCAGAATACGGACAGGCCTTTGTGATTGCGATGATTTTAATTATTCTTGTATTAATCATGAACTTTATCGCTAAATGGCTATCAAGTAAGTTTAATGTAGAAAAAGCAAAATAATGAGGTAAATATATATGAATAAAATGAAAATTAAGAATTTAAACTTATGGTATGGTGAAAAGCATGCCTTAAAGGATACAAGTCTAGAAATCCCAGAACATAAGATCACAGCATTCATCGGTCCTTCTGGATGTGGTAAATCTACATTCCTTAAAACATTAAATCGTATGCAGGATTATGTAAAAGGGGTAAAGATTACTGGTCAGGTGACACTGGATGGTGAAGACATCTTTGATCCTAGAGTAGATACAACTTTATTAAGAAAGAAAGTAGGAATGGTATTCCAGCAACCAAATCCATTCCCAATGAGTATCTTTGATAACATTGCCTATGGACCTAGAATTCATGGTATTAAGAATCATGCTGAATTAGAAAAGATTGTGATTAGATCATTAAAGCAGGCTGCTTTATATGATGAAATTGCAGATCGTCTAGATACGAGTGCATTAGGTTTATCTGGTGGTCAGCAGCAGAGATTATGTATTGCGAGATGCTTAGCTGTTAACCCAGATGTTATTTTATTAGATGAACCTACAAGTGCCTTAGACCCAATTTCTACATCTAAAATTGAAGACTTATTAATGGATCTTAAGAAAGATTATACAATTGTGATTGTAACTCATAACATGCAGCAGGCTTCACGTATTGCAGACAATACAGCATTCTTCTTACAGGGTGAAATTATCGAAACTGGTGATACAGAAAAGATCTTCTCATTCCCTCAGGATAAGAGAACAGAGGATTATATCACTGGTAGATTCGGTTAATATTTAATAATCTAAATCAATATATTATAATGAAGGGGTAAATATTATGAGAAGTCGTTTTGATAGAGAATTAGATACGCTTAATGTAGATCTTCAAAAGATGAGTGGTCTTGTAGAAAATGCGTTAGAAAATACTATTGCTGCATTTAAAAACAAGAACACTAAGCTTGCGAAAGAAGTTATGGAAAATGATCGTATGATCAATGATATGGAACGTTCTATTGAATCTATTTGTTTTAAATTAATGTTAAGACAGCAGCCAGTGGCAAGAGATTTACGTATTGTAACTACTGCATTAAAGATTGTCACTGATCTAGAAAGAATTGGTGACCAGTGTTCTGATATTTGTGAAATCATCTTGGATTTATCTGGTGATCATATTTATAGAACAGTAGAACATATTCCAGAAATGTTAAAGACTGCAAAAGAAATGGTGCATAAGTCTATTGAAGCCTTTGTAGAAGGTGATGTAGATAAAGCCCATAACATTTCTAGAATGGATGATGATATTGATGCATTATTCTTAGATATTAAGAATGAAATCATCCAGATTATGAAAGAAAATAGTGAAAATGCAGATGACTGTTTAGATTACTTCATGATTGCTAAATATCTTGAAAGAATTGGTGATCATGCATCTAATATCTGTGAATGGTTAGACTTCATGGAAACAGGATCTATCAACCAGCAGCGTATTATTTAAGGGGGATATAACCAATGAGCGAACGTATATATGTAATAGAAGATGATGAGAATATTCAGGAAATTATCAAGTTATCTCTTGAATCAAGTGGGTATCAAATTACCCTCTTTAATAATGCGATAGATGCAATTGTCGCAATTCATGAAGATACACCTGATCTTGCGATATTTGATGTCATGTTACCGGAATTAGATGGTATTTCAGCTATTAAACAGATTAGAAAGACTAATACAACTTTACCTATCTTAATTCTTTCTGCAAAGGATCGTGAAATAGATAAGGTAAGAGGTTTAGATTCAGGCTGCGATGATTATATGACGAAACCATTTGGAGTGCTGGAACTTGCTGCACGTGTTCGCTCATTACTTAGAAGAAGTCAGCATCATTCAAAGGTTATTAAGACAACATCTTTAGAAATTGATAAATCTAAGCATATTATTTTAAAGCAAGGTGAAAAACTTGAATTAACTCATAAAGAGTATCAGTTACTACTCTATTTAGTAGAAAATAAAGAACGTGTTGTAGAAAGAGAAGAACTTTTAAATAATATTTGGGGTTATGATTTTGTAGGCGAATCAAGAGCTCTAGATGTTCATATTCGTTCTTTACGTGCAAAACTTGGTGATGATGGACATCATTATATTAAGACAATCAGAAGTGTAGGTTATCGTTTTATTGAGGATGGTCAATAATGAGACAATCTATATTGAGATATTTTATCTCACTTTTATTAGTATCTCTATGTATCTGTAGTGCAACGAGTATATTTATTATTTCTGGTTCAATGAAAGAGGATTCCGAAAGAGAAATGATGTATTCTGTAAAACTTATAGAATATAATCTAGACTACTCTAAGGATCTCAATACACAGATAGAAACACTTAATCCACTTGCTTTCTCTGATGATACAAGAATATCTGTTATAGATGAAAAAGGTAAAGTTCTTGCAGATACATATAAGAATTACATCTCTTCTAATCATTTGAAAAGAGAAGAAGTGCAACAGGCACTTCATTCTTCAAATCATGAAGGGTATGCAATGAGACGTTCTGAGACAACCAATCAGCCACTTCTCTATGCTGCATATTATAAAGATAACCACATTATAAGATTGTCCATCCCTTATTCAGGTGTATGGGGTTATTTCCCGGAACTTGCTCCTGCATTTGCGATTTCTATACTAATCAGTATATTATTTTCATACATAGTTGCACGTAAACTCTCTAAGAGAGTCACTCAGCCTTTGACAGAAATCAGTGAGTCTCTTAATAACATGACTGAAGACTATCGTTTTGAACTCCCAACAACAGATTATGAAGAATTCACACCTATTATTGATACGCTAGAAAATCTCTCTCATCGATTAAGAAAATCTATGAGAGAGACAAGATTTGAACAAGATAAGATCAATGCGATATTAAGAAAGATGGAGGAAGGCTTCATCTTACTTGATGAGAATGGCATGATCTTAAGTGTCAATGATAGTGCTATAAAGATTTTAGGACCTTTAAAAGAAAAGGACAACTTAATAGATCATATTACTTATCCAAATCTTATAAATGCGTTAAATAGTGCACCTAAGAAACAGCGTATAGAATTAAAGATTCATGATTTTGATTACCAATGTGCAATCTCCCGCCTTCCATTTGGTACAGCACTCTTCTTTGTAGATATTACCGCAATGAAGAACTCACAAAAGATGAGAGAAGAATTCTTCTCTAGTGTATCTCATGAATTAAAAACACCTATTACAGCTATTAGAGGTTATAGTGAATTATTGTCACAAGGATTCATCAATGATGAAAATCAGAAGAAGATGATGCTTTCTAAGATTCAAACTGAAGTGACTAATATGTCTTCTTTAATTAATGATATCTTGATGTTATCTAGGCTAGATAGTGATGATCTCATTGTAGAAAAGGTTCCTGTAAAAATGCAGGCATTAATGAAGGATATATCAGAAGATTATGAAGGTCTATTAATGAAATATAATGTAGAGCTTCATACAGATGTAGATCCTATTACTTATATTGGAAATGGATCTCAAATAGAAACATTGATTTCTAATCTTGTAAGTAACGCTATTAAATACAACAAAGAAGATGGTCATGTATATGTTCATATTTATAGTAAGAAAGATAACATGATCATTGAAGTCAAGGATACAGGTATTGGTATACCTTTTGCAGACCAAGGCCGTGTCTTTGAGAGATTCTACCGTGTTGATAAGGGACGTAGTAGAATCAAGGGTGGTACAGGTTTAGGGCTTGCCATCGTTAAGCATATTGTTTCTTATAATAAAGGAACAGTGAAATTACATAGTCAATTAGGAGAGGGGACTTGTATTACGATTACTCTTCCTAACAAATCATAAGCTGTCATCGTACAGCTTTTTTAATTAATTTTTCTAGACACCTATTAATAGGCGCTCTCCAGTGCTTACTCAATACATCTTTTGATGGATAGTACTACAATATAGATATCCAAGGAAGGGGATGTTGATATGATTTTGTTTCTATTATTTTTAGTTTTACTTGTACTAGGTATTGTGTATTTCATTAAATCAAAGAAAAGCAATGAACCAAATGATAAGGCGAAAAAGACATTACTGGCTTCACTTGTTTTCTTTGTATTATTTGTGATTCGCTGTGTATCAGTGGATGCATTTATGATGCTTGGCTTCATCGCTTTTGTATTAGGCATCGGTTATTTTGTTTATTGTTTATTCAAGAAACAGCCTAAGAAAAAAGCATTATGTATGATTCTTGCAGGTTTCTTGGTTTTTGCATATGCAAGCAGTATCAGTAATCCAGAACCAATTGATTCTTCACCTGAAGTGTCTACTACAAAGAAAGTCAAGAAGAAGGAAGTAGAGAAAGTAGAAGTAGCTGATTTGAGTCAAACAGATGCACAGGCTTGGTGTGATCAAAATGGATTCCAGTTAAGTAAAGAAGAAGATTTCTCTGATAGTATTGCACAGGGAGGATTTATTAGTCAATCACCTCAGGCAGGTACCAAATTAGAAAAGGGAAGTACTGTCACTGTTCATTATTCAAAGGGTAAAGAACCTACTATGGAAGATAAAAATGCACTTGCGAAAGCAGAAGTATATTCATCTACAATGCATATGTCTAAATCACGAATTTATAGACAGTTAACTTCAAGTTATGGGGAAGGCTTTCCACCAGAAGCAGCACAGTATGCAGTGGATCATTTAGTAGCTGATTATAAGGCAAATGCATTAGAGAAAGCTAAGGATTATCAGACAACAATGAATATGTCTAAATCACGAATTTACAATCAATTAACTTCAAACTACGGAGAAGGTTTTACTGCAGAAGAAGCACAATATGCGGTTGATCACCTACCACAGTAACTCTTTTAATAAAAGTATGAATGAAGCACAAATAAGTGCTTCATTTTTTGAAAATACACAGTTATTCCATAAGTAATCAGTATAATGCTTACAGGTGATAAAGCATGAAGATACTCTGGTTAATCGCACTTTTGTTGACAAGTGGATGTTCAACACGTGCCAATTCAAATTATATTGCACAAGAAGTAAGAACATTCTATTCAGGTATGTTGAATGGGGAAGAGATTTCTATTACATGTGAAGATAGAGATTATAAGACAGCTTTCTTTAAAGAAATGAATAAGAACCTACATAAGAAGGAATTTAAGGATATTGATTCTTATGTAGTAAAAAAGAATTTAGATATTGCTTATACAATGAAGAAGGATAATAAAATCATGCGTTGTTATCATGGAAATATGAAGACAGGAGAGAATTCTTCTCTTAAGTATTTTCTTACTATTTCAGTTCCTAATAATGATTTAAATAGTCCACGTGTAGAAAAGTCTACATTTACTTTTTCAGATAAGCGAAAGGTTGCGATAAGTATAGAAGTAAACCAGGGTGATCATTATTGTAATGCTGTAGTGAAGAATACAAAAACTGAGAAAACTTATAAAGAATTTAAATATCGTTTTGACTCACAAGTCTAGAGTAAAATCTAGGCTTTTTGTGTATAATATATATAAGAGCGAAAGGAGATTAGAATGAATAGCGCTAAATTTTATAAAGTATCTTATGAACAATTTCAAACAGGAATGGAAAAGGAAGATGTAAAGGACATCTATGATGCGATTAAGCTTCCACGTCGTGCAACTAAAGGATCTGCAGGATATGATTTTTATACACCTATTGATATACATTTAGAACCTGGAGAAACTGTAAAGATTCCTACAGGAATCCGCTGTGAAATGAATGAAAGATGGGTATTAATGATTTATCCTAGAAGTGGTTTGGGATTTAAATATCGTCTACAGTTAAATAATACTGTAGGTGTTATTGATAGTGATTACTTCTATTCAGATAATGAAGGTCATATCTTTATTAAGATGACAAATGATTCAAATGAAGGAAAAGTAGTTGATGTTCAGGCTGGCCAGGGTATTGCCCAGGGAATCTTCATGACATATGGTATTACTGAAGATGATGATGCCACTGAAACACGCAATGGTGGATTTGGATCAACAACTAAATAATTTATGAAATATAAATTTCTTCTTGCAGTTATGTTACTTCTTTCAGGATGTAGTACACCTCCTAAAAAAGAAGTAAATAAAGAGACACCAAGTGTTTCTTTTGTTGCTGTAGGAGATAATCTCTATCATCAATGTATGCTTGATGAAGCCGAGACTTCTAGTGGTTATGACTTTTCAAACTATTATAAGAATATTAAGAAGTATATCCAGGCGGATTATTGTTTTGTGAATCAGGAAACGATATTGGGTGGAGGTGCACCTTCTGGTTATCCTCTCTTTAGTGCACCTGATAGTGTGGCAGATGATTTAGAAAAGGTAGGATTTAATATAGTGAATGGTGCTACCAATCATGCATATGATCAAGGGGCATCTGGCATACTACATTCCATTCAGGTATTTAATAAACATCCTCAGATAACTTATTTAGGACTCTATGAGAATGAGGAAGAGAAACAGAATATAAAGATAGTAGAAAAGAATGGTATTAAGATTGCATTTCTATCTTTTAATCAATATGTGAATGGTGTGACTTATCAGAAACAGTTACCTTATATGATTAATTTTCAGGAATCCACTATGATGGAGAATATAAAGAAAGCAAGAGAAAATGCGGATATTGTGATAGTATCCTGTCATTGGGGTATTGAGTATGATTATCATCCTAATACATTCCAGAAGAATATGGCTAAGCAGCTTGCAGATGCAGGCGCAGATGTGATTATTGGAACACATACACATACATTACAGGATGTAGAATATATTCAAAGAGCGGATGGTAAGCGTACATTAGTTGCTTATAGTTTAGGTAATTTTGTGAGTGGCATGTTGGAAGAATCATGTCAATTAGAAGGTATGCTTTCTTTTGATATAGAAAAAAAGAAAATTAAGAATGTGGTATTCACACCACTTGTGAATTACTATACTTTAACGGGCAAAAAAGAAAGACATGATTTTTCTGTTTATCGTTTAAAGGATTATACGAATGAGTTAGTAGAGAAGCATGGTTTTCCTAATCTGACTATTCCTCATATGAAAGAAGAAGCGAAACAGAAAGTAAAGAATATCAAAATTGATATGTAAGGCATTCTTTGGAGGTTTATAATGAAGGATTATAGACGTTACCACTGTGATGAGAATAAACTCATTGATTATGGATTTAAGAAACAGGGGCATAATTATATATAGGAAAGATATACTAGATGGTGATTTCAGGATAGAAGTCATCATAAATAGTATTTTAGATGCTAAGGTCTATGACACTGATACAGATGAAGAATATACAAATATTCATTTAGTAGGTAAGCAGGGAAAGTTTGTACAAAAAGTGAGAACTGCATATGAAGGCTGTATTGAGGATATATTGAATCATTGTTTTGTATATGATTATTTTATTTTTCCTCAATCTAAACGTTTGATGCATCTTATTGAAGAAAAGTATCATGTTCTTCCAGATTGTCCTTTTACTAATGGTGATTCATTTGTATTTAGAAATAATGATAAGTGGTTTGGACTTATTATGCATACAGACTATTCTAAGTTTTGTGACAAACAAGGAGAAATAGAATGTCTGAATATTAAGGTTCCTATAGATACAGTTGATCATCCTTCTATCTATCCAGCTTTTCATATGAATAAGAAACAATGGATCAGTATACTATTAGATGAAACATTGAGTGATGAAGATATCATGTCTCTTGTTGATCAAAGCTATCAGACTACTGTGATATGTGAAGATTGGGTTATTCCTGCTTCTCCTAAACGTTTTGATTTAATAAAGGCATTTAATCAAAGTGACTATATACAATGGCATCAAAAAGGAAATATTCAGCAGGGAGCGAATGTATATATCTATTATGGTGCTCCTTATTCTGCAATTATGTATAAATGTCAGGTAGTAGAAAGTAATGAAACAAGTATGCTTCTTAAACGTTTAAAAACATATGATCCTACTCTTTATCCATTGGAAGTACTTAAGACATATCAATTAAGAGTTATAAGAAGTGCTAGGCATATTCCTAAAGAATTAAAGGAGTATATAGGAAATACCGATAAATAAGTGAATTATCTAGTAAATGTGATATAATAGGCAAAGGCAAAGGGGGCTTTGGGAATGAAAGTAGAATATTATAAAGAGTACAGTCCATGTCTTGAAAGAGATATGGAATATAAGGTGTATGGACATGCAGGAACACCTATACTTGTATTTCCATCACAGAATGGTAGATTTTTTGATTTTGAAAACAATGGTATGGTCGCTACAGTAGAAGACCTTATTGATAATGGGAATATACAATTATTCTGCTGTGATAGTATTGATTTAGAAACATGGAGTGAAGAAGGCGGTCATGATGTTGGATCTCGTTCACATATGTTGGAACAATATTATCATTATATTGTAGATGAATTAGTACCTAGAATTATTGATATTAATGCGATGTGTGGTACACATGCAAAGGGTATTTATACTACAGGATGTTCATTAGGTGCATCACATGCAGCTAATTTCTTATTTAGAAGACCGGATATTTTTAGTGGATGTATCGCATTAAGTGGATATTATGATAGTGATTTATTCTTCCATGATTATGTGGATGATAATGTTTATCGTAATAGTCCTATTAAATATATTGAAGGTATGAGTTATGATCACCCATATGTAGAAATGTATAGAAAACGTCGTATCGTATTATGTTGCGGCCAGGGTGCTTGGGAAGACGAAATGGTTCGTTCAACTAGTAGAATGAAAGAACTATTGGAATATAAGAATATTCCAGCATGGATTGATTTCTGGGGATATGATGTAAACCATGATTGGGATTGGTGGAGAGTACAGTTCCCATATTTTGTAAAGAGAGTAATCTAGGAGGAGAAGAATAGATGAATGTCGTATTTATATCACCACATTTTCCAGAATATTATCATAATTTCTGTTCGCGTTTAAAAGATCGTGGTGTGAATGTATTAGGTGTTGGAGATTGCCCATATGATATGATCAGTGATGAAACAAAGAATTCATTGACTGAATATTACTATGTAGGTTCTTTAGAAAATTATGATGAAGTATATCGTGCATGTGCTTATTTCTCTAGTCATTATGGAAAGATTGACTGGATTGAATCTGAAAATGAATACTGGCTAGAATTAGAAGCAACATTAAGAAGAGACTTTAATGTGACTACTGGTCCACAGATTCAGGATATGCGCTGGATGAAATTTAAATCAGCTATGAAGAAAGTATATAAGAGTGCTGGTTTAAAGGTGGCTGACTATATTAAGCTAGATACACTTGATGAAGCTTTAGAATTTACTAAAAAGAATGGTTATCCAGTGATTGTAAAGCCTGATAATGGTGTAGGAGCAACTCATACTTATAAATTAAAAGATGATGAAGAATTAAAAGACTTCTATAATCATAAACAGGATTATATTGATTATATTCTAGAAGATTTTGTGCCTGGTGATGTTGTAACATTCGAAGGTGTGACTGATAAGGATAAGAATATTTTATTCTCTACAAGTCATTATATGGATACTTCTATTATGGATACAGTCAATGATGCATCTGATATCTATTTCCATTCTGAACCAGTAGAAGGTAAACCTATTTATGAAATTGGTGAAAAGGTCGTTAAAGCATTTGATACAAGAAGCCGTTTCTTCCATTTTGAATTCATTAAGTTATCTGAAGATAAACCAGGATTAGGTAGAAAAGGTGATTTAGTTCCTCTAGAGGTGAATATGAGAGCACCCGGTGCTTTTATTCCTGATATGATGAATTATGCTTATGATGTAGATACATATACTATTTGGGCAGATATGATGATCTATAATACTTGTTTTTATGAAATTGAAAGAAAGTATTATGTAGGTTATGTAGGAAGACGTCTTGGTATTGATTATGAATTATCTGACGCAGAAGTTGCTGATAAGTATAGAGAATATATCAAGATTGAAGCAGATATTCCTCAGGTTCTTGCACAGGCTGAAGGTAACCATATATTTGTTTTCCGTGCTAAGACTAAAGCAAAGTTAAATGAAATTACTAAGGCGATTATTGCACATAAGAAGAAAAAGGCTGCACCTAAGAAAGCAGTAAAGAAGACAGTGAAAGCTGTGGCTAAAAAGGTAGAAGAAGTAAAAGAGCCTGTAAAGGAAGCAGTGAAGAAACCGGTAAAAAAGACTGTAAAGGCTGTAGCTAAGAAGGTAGAAGAAGTAAAAGAACCTGTAAAAACAGTTGTAGAAGAAACCGTTAAGACTGTAGAAAAGAAAAAAGAACCGGTTAAAAAGACCGTAAAAGCTGTGACTAAGAAGGTTGAAGAAACTAAAGAACCTGTCAAAGCAGTTGTGGAAACAAAGAAAGCAGAAGTAAAAGCAGCTGTAGAAGATACAGTAAAGGTAGTAGAAGAGAAGAAAGAAGAACTAAAAGAAGTAGTTAAGAAATCTCCTCGTGCTAGAAAAGCTGTTAAGAAACCTAGACATAAATCTAAAAAGCGTTAATTAAGAAACTGTGATGAAATGATTTCATTTCTGATCAGTTTTTTCTTTATTTGTTTTCTGTATATACAATGTGTTGACTGTTAATAGAGTGATGTTTATAATAGTTGAGAAGGAGTTTATGAACTATGAAAAAAACAACACTAACAGTGGCGACAGCACCCAAAACAAGCACTTTTCAGATGCGTATTAATCCAGAAATCAAAGCACAGGTAGAAGGAATCTATGCACAATGTGGTATGACACTTACTGATGCTATTAATGCATTTATTCAGCAGTCTATTAATGTAGAAGGAATGCCTTTCTTAGTAACCGCAAATAGTAAACAGGCATTAAGAGAACAGGCAATCTCTCAGTTAATGATTGAATTAGATAAAGGTGAAAAAGCACCTGCAGATGATAGTATTTCTGAAGAAGATATCTTAAAAGAATTTGGAATTGAACTATGAATCTAAGATATACAAGACAAGCACGTGCTGATTTAAGAAACCCTATGCGTTTGAATCCAAAGATAGTGAAACTATGTGCTGTATTAAAAACACACCCTGAAATAGGTGGTCAGCTATCTAATAGAACTGGATGGACAACAGATCTTTATTATGTCATTGCAGGAAAATATAGTATTTTTTATAAATATGATCATGACACAGTAACAATCATCCGTATTCTAACAAATGAAGAAAAATATATGAATGTCATCTTTGGTGATAAGTAAAAAAGGATTGGGGCTCAATCCTTTTTTAATGCTTCTTCCATTGTTTCTTCACCAAGAAGATTATCAGATACCTTGATCTTATAGACAGAACTTAAGATACATTTATTATATATGTCTGGTAGTTCTGAGTCTAAATAATTTGTCTTAAGGATACGCTCAAATACGTCACAATACATATTATAGAATTCAGATAATTCTTTCTGACTCTGTTGTAATTGAATAAGCTTAGAAATCTCATCTAATGAAAAGACAGACTTTAATAAACAAATTAATGTGAAATAAGCAATCTGTTCTCTTTCATATTTCTTCTTTATAGGTGCTTTTACTAGCTTGTGTTTGACATAATTATTGATCATTGTTTTTGTGATAATAGTGTCATCATTATTTTTTAAGAAAGACAAACTCTTTTCTATAATAGATACAACCTGATCTATATAGAGTGGAAAATCTGGTATTTCTTCCCATCTAGAAATATGTACATTATCGTAATTCATTTTCATCACCTACTTAAAAACTATCATTTATTGTATTCGTTGTCAAATCATCTAGACTATAAAACAAACTGTATATATTTTTCCTTATCTGTTATAATCTAGGTGGTGATGAAAATGAAAAACAAATTTAGTTTAAGATCAATTATAGTCATTATTGTGTTAGTTATTGTTGTGTTTATGGGTGGTATGTACTTTGGAGGACGTAGTACACCATCTAAAGAAGAAATCACTTCAACAGCTTTAACGCAGAAAATAAGAGACATTAATGAATTAGCTGTATCTGAATATGATTATACAAAAGTAGGGAAGTTTTCTAATTCATTAAAGTTTAATGGCTGGACTGTTCCTTTAACACAGAAGTCTTTCTTGATTACTTATGAAGGTAAGATGAAAGCAGGTGTTGATCTTTCTGATGTACAGGTAGAAAAAACAAATAATAAGATTATCGTGAAAACATCTGCAGTAAAGATCTTATCTAATGAAATCGATGAGAATTCTATTAAGGTTTATGATGAAACAAAGAACATCTTTAATCAGATTTCTATTACAGACTATAAGACTTTCGCAAAAGAACAGAAGAAGAAAGTAGAAAAAGAAGCAATCAAGAATCAGTTCTTAGAAAAGACTGAAACTAAAGTGAAGAAAACCATTAAAGATCTTGTTTATATGACAGTAGATCAAGAACAGTATGAAGTAGAGGTAGAAGTGAGTGAATAAGTTAGAAGTATGTTGTGGCAGCTATGAGGATGCAATGAATGCATATCATGGTGGTGCGAAAAGAATTGAATTAAATAGTGCGTTAGCGTTAGGTGGATTAACACCTACTATTGCATCATTAGAACTTATTAAGAATAATACAGATCTAGAAGTTATTTGCATGGTAAGACCCAGAGGTGCAGGATTTGTATATAATGAATTACAATCTGAACAGATGATTATCGAAGCAGAAGAACTATTAGAACATGGGGCTGATGGTATTGCGTTTGGGTTCTTGGATCCTGATGGTAAAATCAATAGTGCACGTACAAGTGAAATGGTCTCTATTATTCATAGTTATGGTAAGACTGCAGTATTTCATAGAGCCTTTGATGTATGTGATGATCCAGATGCAACAATTCATAGATTAATTGAATTAGGTGTGGATAGAGTACTTACAAGTGGTATGAAGTCTACTGTGAGTGAAGGAGTTCAGCTTATTAAGGAACTGCAGGAGAAGTATGGCAATCAAATAGAAATATTGGCAGGTTCTGGAATTAATGAAACAAATGTTGTAGATATTATTCACTATACAGGTATTCATCAGGTTCATTCTTCATGTAAGAATTGGAGAGCAGATCCTACTACAGCCAATGATCATGTATCATTTGGCTATAATGGTATTAACTATGATTATGTAGATAAAGAGAAAGTGAAGAGAATGGTTTCACTTGTAGAGGAGGCTTAATTATGCAGCAGTATTGTGAAATTGCGACACCTAAGGGTGTTATGAGAGGATTCTTTCATGTGCCTCATAGAAAAGAATTCCCTGTATTATTAATATTCCATGGTTTTACAGGACAATGTACAGGAACTAAGTTTTCCTATGTTTCTTTATCACGTTTATTAGAAGCACATGGTGTTGGTACTTTAAGAATGGATTTTCTAGGTAGTGGTGAATCAGATCTTACCTTTAAAGAAATGACATTTGATGATGAATTATCATGTGCACGTATTCTATTAGAAGAATTAAAGAAGATGCCTCAAGTCACTGATATATATGTTTTAGGACATTCTATGGGTGGTGCAATTGCGAGTGAACTTGCTAAGATTTATCCTGAAGATATTAAAAAACTTGTATTATGGGCTCCTGCTTTCTGCTTGCCAGATGCTTTAGATTATCTTACAGGAACAGTAAAAGAAGCACCTGTTTATGATCATAGTGGATTTGAAATCAGCGATGCTTTTGTAAAGGATATGCTTCAAAGAGATTTCTATAAGAACTTAGATACATATAAGAATGATTTATTAGTTATTCATGGAACAGAAGATAAAACAGTGCCTTATGCAATTAGTGAAAGATATACAAAGCTATTTGGTAAGCAGATGATCTTCCATCCAGTTGTTGGTGCATCTCATAATTATGATAATGCGGATCATATTCATGAAGTTCTTTCTACAACTTATAAATTCTTAACAGAACAGGCTATGTAAGCCTGTTCTTTTTTTAAAAAGAGTTGAGTTATTCAATATTTAATAAATTTTCTCATCTTGAAAACTATTCTTTATTGAAATGAAGACGAACTATGATATAATCTAAAAATTGAAAGAGGTGCGATTATGAATATTAGAAATATAGCGATTATTGCTCACGTTGACCATGGTAAAACAACATTGGTTGACCAGCTTATTAAGAAATCTGGAACACTTGAAGCACACGAAGAACTAGCTGAACGTGCTATGGATAGTAACGCTTTAGAAAGAGAACGTGGTATTACTATTTTAGCAAAGAATACAGCTATTCATTATAAAGACTATAAGATCAACATCATGGATACACCAGGCCATGCTGACTTTGGTGGAGAAGTAGAACGTATCATGCACATGGTGGATGGTGTTTTACTTGTAGTTGATGCTTATGAAGGTACAATGCCTCAGACTCGTTTCGTATTAAAGAAGGCATTAGCTGCTCATGTTAAACCTATCGTTGTTATCAACAAGGTTGACCGTCCAGTTGTAAGAATTCAGGAAGTTATGGATGAAGTTCTTGAATTATTTATGGAATTAGGTGCTGATGATAATCAGCTTGATTTCCCAACTGTTTTCGTTTCAGCATTAAATGGTACAAGTTCATTAGACCCTGATATTAGTACTCAGGTTCCTAATATGGACTGTTTATTTGATATGATTATCAATGAAATTCCTGCACCAGCAGTAGATGTTGAAGGTGGTTTACAGTTACAGCCAGCTTTATTAGACTACAATGATTATGTAGGAAGAATTGGTATTGGTAGAATTCAGAGAGGTTCTATTAAAGTAAATGAAAATGTTGTATGTTTAAGAGCAGATGGTTCTAAGACACAGTTCCGTGTTCAGAAACTATTTAGTTATTTAGGTATGCATAGATTTGAAGTAGAAGAAGCAAGTGCTGGTGATATCGTAGCCGTTGCAGGTTTAGCTGACATTGGTGTTGGTGAAACAATCTGTGAACCAAGCTGTGAAGAAGCATTACCACTACTCCATGTAGATGAACCAACTATCCAGATGATCTTTGGTACAAACACTTCACCATTTGCTGGTCAGGATGGTAAGTTTGTGACTGCATCTAAGATTGAAGAACGTTTATTCAAAGAAACAAACAAGGATGTATCTTTAAAAGTAGAACGTATTCAGAATAAAGAAGAATGGATGGTAAGTGGTCGTGGTGAATTACACTTATCTATCTTAATTGAAACAATGAGAAGAGAAGGATATGAATTACAGGTATCTAGACCTCATGTTATCTTAAAGGAAATCGATGGTGTAACATGTGAACCATATGAAGATGTAGAAATCGAAGCACCAGATGATTGTATTGGTTCAGTTATTGAATCATTAGGTTTAAGAAGAGGTATCATGGAAAACATGGATTCTATGGATGGTATGACTAAGGTTCATTACATTGTACCTTCTAGAGGTTTAATTGGTTTCATGACTAACTTCTTAACAATGACTAAGGGTTATGGTATTATTAACCACTCATTCTTAGAATATCGCCCATTAGAAGGTGAAGCAGTAGGTGAAAGACAGTTAGGTGTTCTTATTTCTATTGAAACAGGACAGACTACTGCTTATGCACTTGGTGGTGTAGAAAGCCGTGGTGTAATGTTTGTTGGTCCTGGTGTAGATGTATACGAAGGTATGATTGTTGGGGAACATGCAAAGGACAATGACTTAGTAGTAAACGTTACTAAGGGTAAACAGCAGACAAATACACGTTCATCTACAAAAGATACTACAGTAGTATTAAAGAGACCTAGACACTTCAACCTAGAAGCTTGTCTTGACTATATTAATGAAGATGAATTAGTAGAAGTCACTCCAAACAATATCCGTTTAAGAAAGAAATATCTTTCTGAACTTGATCGTAAGAGAGCTTATAGAGCTAAAAATTCAGCATCAGAATAAGGGGAGTAATGAGAATTACTCTCTCTTTTTTTAAAGGAGTATGTTATGAAGATTAAAGAACTCACAACTATTGGTTTTAAACCAACCCCTAAAAAAGATTATTATTACTATATTCAAGATCATTTCTATCTTTTATTACAGGTATTACCTCATCATAAAATAGCTTTATTATTGACTACAGAAGATAGTAAGCATCAAAGAGATATACTAGAACAACTCTTTATAAAAAGAGATGATGTAGAACGTATATATTCTAATGAGAAAGGTGCTGGACTTGTATTATCTAAGCGCATTAAAAAAGAAGAGTTAGAGAATATTATCTTAACACTCAAGAAAGAAATTAATCAGTCACCACAATGTCATCACTGTCATCAAAGCAAACCATTAAATGTCTATTTATTAGATGATGAAATAGATATATTATGTTCTGACTGTTTTGAAAAACATGAACGTATTACCAAACACACTGCTTCACCACTTGGAATACTTGGTGCTTTTATTGGTGCAGTTATTGGAGGTGTTATATGGGCTTTTGGTTATAACCTTGGTTATATCATCTGTCTAGATGCCATACTATTATCATTGCTTAGCTTTATTGGATATAAGAAGCTAGGACACTATATTGATCAAAAGGCAAAGATTATTATTCCTTTAATAGATATTCTTGTATTATTCTTTGCACAATATGCTTCATGTGCATTCTCTGTTCAGGCAGCCTTTAAACGTATTGGTACATCAAGTGTTTCATTTATTCAGGCATTAGTTGTTGTACCAGGGATGATGTTTGATTCAAGTCTGATAGTATTACTTCTTGTGTATTTACTTTATGGTCTTATTTTGATGATCATTACTTTGATTATTTTGTTTATATATGACAAGCGTAAAAACAGTTACTATTTTACATATAAATGTATAAATGGTGAAAATAGTTGATATTTTCAAGAAAAAATGGTTGATTGTAAAAGGAAAAGTGTTATATTAAAGGTGGTTTTTATCATACTAGGAAATGGAGGATACAAACATGAAAACAAAAATTGAAGTACAGTTCATGAATAAAGATGTTAATGTGTCTGATATCGAAAAATTAGTTAAAGAAGATATCAAAGCTAACGGAATCAAGCTTAACACTCTTGAAACTTTAGAAGTTTACTATAAACCTGAAGATAGCGCAGTATATTATGTAGCGACTACAAAAGATAAGAAGGTTTATGGTGTAAACAACGATCCATTACATATTTAATGTGAAAGAGGCCTTTATAAGGCCTTTTTTGTTGCTTAGTATATAATAAGAAAAAAGAGAGGGGATACGCTTATGAATTATAATGACTTATATTTAATAATTTCCATCGTGCAATTAAGAAGACAATCAAAAAGTCTCGTGATGTTACTCATGAGTTTCTTGATTACAGTACTTTGTATCTTGTTTTTCTATTGTGGTGTAAAATATAAAACACTAGTCTCTTTTGGTATGTTAGTCGTTGTATTTCTTCTGTTCCTATGGAATGTAAATTATCGCTTCAGAAAGATTCTAAAATGAGAGATTATCTCTCATTTTTTTTACGTAAAGAATTATGTTATAATGATGTTGTAAAAAAAACAAGGAGGCAGACTATGAAGAAGGTAATAGGAATCCTGGCTGCTGCATTAATATTAAGTGGCTGTGGATCATCATCTGATAATCATGAAATTAAGAAGACTTCTTTCATGAAAGAAGGAAAGAATAGTTTATATGCTCTTTATAATACAAAAGGGCAGCGTTATACCAAAGATATGTATAAGACATATACACCTTTTGAAGGTGGATATTTAGTGACTAATGAGAGTGATCAGACTGGTTATATTTCTAATACAGGTAAAACAATTATTAAACCAGGACGTTATACAAGCTTAAAGACACAGGGTAATATGCTTGTAGGTGAATCTCAGCCACAGACTGGACTTTATTTAAGTGCATCTTCTCTTAATATGACAGAAAACACTTTAACACAGGTATTTGCGAATGATGCTGTTGTATGGTCTACAAATGATAATGATGTCATTGATATTAATCAGGAAGGCTATGTTTATGCAAAACATGCAGGGACTGCAACACTTACTGCAACTAAAGATAATGCGTCAGTGACTTGTGTGATTAAGGTAGAAGCATTACATCCATATCTTTCTCAGGAATCTTTAGATGTATATACATCAGAACCTGCTACACTTACAGTGAATGATTTTGGTGCACGTACAATTGAATGGAAGTCTAAGGATCCTAAGATTGCGACAGTAGACAATGGTGTCATTCAGGGATTAAAGCCTGGTAAGACTACAATAATCGCAAAAGTAGGGGATGATACTTTAAAGTGTAAGATTAAAGTAAAACGTAAGACTTTAAAGATTTCTCAGAATGAAGCAACACTTTATACAGGTGAAGAAGGTCAGTATGGCATTGAAAATGCATATCCTGATATTAAGTGGGAAACAAGTAATGCGAATGTAGTGACTGTTGCTGATGGACATATCTGGGCTATTAATCCAGGTAAAGCGACTATCAAGGCAACAAGTAATGGTCAGACAGTTAAATCTAAGGTGACTGTAAAGAAGCGAACACAAAGACTTGATCAGACTAAGGTGACTCTTTTAACTGAACAGAAGGTTGTATTAAATGTATTAGATAAGAAGAATCCAGAAGAAGTTGTACAATGGAGTTCTAATAAGAAAAAGATTGCTTCAGTCAATGAATTTGGTGAAGTAACAGGTTTAAAGAAGGGTAAAGCTGTTATTACTGCAAAGGTAGGCAAGAAGAAATATAAGGCTGCTATTACAGTAAAGAAGAGACAGATTAAGATTAATCCTTCTAAGACTACTATTGAAAAGGATCAGCATATCTTCTTACAGGTATTAAATAAGAAGGATGAAGATCAGGCAGTATGGACTACAAGTAATGATCAGGTTGTGATTGTAGCACCGGATACTGGAGAAATTGCAGGTGTAAAACCTGGTAAGGCTACTATTACTGTTCAGGCTGGTAATCAAAAGGCTAAGGCTAAAATTACTGTAAAGGCTAAACCTCTTTCTTTAAGTGAAACTAAGATTGAGATGGATGAAGAATCTGATTATGGTCTTTCTATTAATAACTATGAAAATCAGAAGGTTAAATGGACAACTTCTGATAAAACAATTGCGACTGTAGATAATGGTACTATTCATGCGAAAAAAGCAGGAAAAGTGACTATTACTGCAACGATTGATAAGAAGGACTATACATGTGATGTTACAGTTCATAAGCTTATTAAAGTGATTGATCAGAAGGAAATGACTGTTATTAAAGGTGGACAGGGTCAGCTTTCTGTGACTAATGTAAATCCTGAAGAGGTTAAATGGGATTCAAGTGATTTGAATATTGCGACTGTAGAAAATGGTACTGTATATGGTATAAGAACAGGTAAAGTAACTATTACAGCTACTGTAGGTAAGAAGAAGCATACAAGTGAAGTAACTGTTATAAGAAATCCAGAAACAGAAACTAAAACAAGAGCAGCAGATATTTCTTTAGGTGGTATTGAAGTACTCAATACAAAAGGTAAGGTTCTTTATAAATCATCTACTAAGAGCGGTTTATTAAAGACTGATCTACCTGTTATCGTAAAGGGTAAGACTTATAAAGTTGTAAATAATGGTAAGACTCTATATGCTGGTAAGAAGAAGGTTTACTATGCTTCTAGTATAGATGATGCATCTATTGTAGGTTTTGAAGATTCTATTAATGTTTATTTAAAGAATGGTAAGAAATCTTCTATTAAGGAAGTAGGTAACTATTCTATTCTTGCATCACGTAAGAATCAGGCTATTTTATATGATGCAGATAACCAGAATACATTAGCTGTAATTGGTACTAAGATTTATTCAAATGATTATGCACTAACTGGTGCAGAGATCACAAACAAAAACAATATCGTATTAACTGCAGATGATACTGTCAGTCTTTATAGAAAGGGAGAGATTGTTCCTACAAACTCTAACTTTAAAGACAATACACATTTCATTTCTAGAAATAAGAAGATTGCCTATGGACCTCATACAGTTTATAACGGTAAGAAGACAAGTGAATTAAAGAATGTACAGGTTTATCCATATGCACATGAATTAACGGTGTCTCGTTATCCAGGTTTTGTAAAGGGCAAAGGCTATGCTTATTATGACTTCAATGGTAAGAAGGTCAGTCCTTATTACCAAGAAGCTAATCAGTATGATGAAAACAAGTGTGCTATTGTACAGCTTAAAAACGGTAAGTATGAATTAATTAATGCGGAAGGTGAAAATGTATTAAAATCATCATATCCACGTTTAGAATTCATCGGCAATTCATATTATGCAGCATATAATAAGAATGGCCAATTTAAGGTCTATGACTGTAATGGAAAAGAAGCACTTTCAGATGTTTATACAAAGATTCCTGAAAAGGCAGCAATTGTCTTTGATGGACATCCATATCTCGCATTAGAAAAGAATGGACGTTCTTATATCTATGATGTAGATAATGATATGAAGGAAATTTACTCTATTGAAAAAGAAATCGTTCTTCATGATGAAGGCTATTTCACAATTGGAGATCAATACTATACTCTTACAGGTCAGAAGATCAAATAAGGGGGAATTCTATGGCAATTTTACTCGCAACTTTATTAACGTTTGTTGGATTGATGTTAATATTCCAGCTGATTTACTTTGAAATCAGCCGTAAACGTGCATTAAGAGTGAATAACTTAGTGTGGTTTGAACAATTCAATCGTCCTTTCAACTATACAGGAACAGCAAGCATGGTTGTATTATGTATTATCTGTTATATGATTGGTGGTACAGATGCACCATTCATGTCAGCACAGTGGTTCTTAGAACTCATTATCTTTGTGGCATGTGGTGTGATTGCGGATGCAATCGTACAATTTATTATCATTAAGTATGGTAAGTTCAGATGTCGTCAGCAGATTCAATCAGCTACACATTTAATGAAAGAAATTGAAGAATTAAAACGTGGAGATGAAGAAGACTATGGTTATGAAGTCTCTGCACCACTTTATGATGAAGTAGCTATTACTAAGAGCTATGTTCATCCAGAAGATCATTTAGCTTTTATGACGGTGGATAAAGGACAGTTTGTAAAGGATTATAAAGATTATCCTGCAGCAACATTTGATATTGAACCTTATACTGAAACAAGTGAAGTAGAAGCAACTCTAGAAGGATTACCTGTTAAGGCAACTAAATTGACAGAATCTAACCTGCTTCCATTTAAGGATGAACGTATCGATGTATTAATGGATCAATTTTCTAACTATGATAAGAATGAAGTATTACGTGTACTTAAACCAAATGGTACTTTCATTGTGAATCAGAATGGTAGTGAAAATCTTCATGAATTCTTATCTATGTATATGCCTTTTAAGATGAGAGGTGTATGGGATATGAACAGCTGTGCAATGACTCTTGCTGAGGCAGGATTTGAAGTTGTAGAAACTAAAGAAGACAAAGGATACATTCGTTTCCATAATCTTCGTCAAATACAGACTTACTTCCGTAAGGTGGCTCCAGAAGTGGCTGAAAATGTCGCACAATATAAGAGCTTCTATATGAATGCATTAGATCAAATTAAACAGAATACATATTTCCAGTTGACAACATATCGTTTCTTAGTTGTCGCAAAGAAGAATTTCTAATAGGCTTTCTTAATTGAAAGCCTTTTTTAAATAGGGGGTTTTTATGAATACATATGAGTATAAAAATGATGTAAAAAATAGTATTGTAAGAGTAATAATTGCAGCACTTCTGATTATTATTCAGGTATTTATGATTGTGAATCTTGCGATACATCTTTCTGAATACTACGCAGCTTTTGATACAATCATGAGTATAATTGCGTTTATATGTGTACTACGTATTTATGGTAGACCGGATAATAGTGCTTTTAAGCTATCTTGGATTGTTTTGATTCTCATCTTTCCTGTCTTTGGTTTAGCTATATATATCTTGTTTGGTAGACCTTCATTGTTGAAGACAGTACAGAAGAAGTTCAATAAAGTAAATGATGACCTCAACAGTTATAAGATTGAAACACAAGGTTATGAAGAACTTCAACAGAATGATCCTCTTCATGCCACAGAAGCTTATTATCTACAATCTTTAGGCTTTCCTGTTTTTAATCATACAAAGATAAAATTCTATAGTTCTACAAATGATGCATTGGAAGCACAACTACATGATTTAAATAACGCTAAAGAATTCATATTCATGGAATATCATGCGATAGAAGATTCAAAAGCATGGAGACAGATAGAAGATATCCTTGTAGAGAAAGTAAAACAGGGTGTGGATGTCAGAGTCTTTTATGATGATATGGGAAGTATAGGATTTATTAATAATAAGTTTAGAGCACGTCTTCATGATGAAGGTATACAGTGTCGTGTATTTAACCCTATCTTTCCTGTTTTAAATCCCTTCATGAATAATAGAGATCATCGTAAGATTACTGTCATAGATGGTCTAATAGGCTATACTGGTGGTTATAATCTTGCAGATGAATACTTCAATTACACACATCCTTATGGACTATGGAAGGACTCTGGAGTAAGATTAGAGGGTGATGCAGTAGATTCTCTCACAAAGATATTCTTTGAGATGTGGCAGACATCAAGTAAAGAAGATTATGAAGACCTCACACTTTATTTAAAAGGTCATAAAGTATCAGGTGAAGGATATATCATCCCTTACTCAGATACTCCTTTAGATGATGAAGAAACAGGTGAGAATGTCTATTTAAATATGATTAAACATGCTGTTGATCATATCTATATCACTACACCATATCTGATATTAAGTGACGAAATGCAAAGAGAACTTATTCTTGCATCAAAAAGAGGTGTTGATGTAAGAATTATTACACCAGGTATTCCTGATAAAGCAGTTGTCTTTGCATTGACTAGAAGCTATTATTCACATCTTGTGCAGGCAGGTATTCATATTTATGAATATACTCCTGGATTTATACATTCAAAACAATGTTTGGTTGATGATCAGGTCGGTGTTGTTGGTACAATTAACTTTGACTTTAGAAGTCTTTATCTACACTTTGAAAATGGATGCTGGTTTACACATAATCATGCAGTCAAAGAATTAAGAGAAGACTTTGATGAACTATTTGAAATAAGTCAGGATGTATCAGAGAAGTATATAAATACAAGTGTTGTATTAAGAGGATGGAGATGTATCTTACGTTTCTTTAGCCCTCTTATGTAAGGAGGTATTATGTTTCATTTTAAACCTAATAGAAAATATACGCAGATATCTATTTATGTAGTACTTACTGTCATTGCAATCTATCTTGTGATTGCAGCAGGAAGTAACATATCAGATATTCTTTCGTTTCTTAAGAAGGGATTGGGATTTTTAAGCCAGGTATTTACACCATTACTCATTGGTTTTGTGATTGCCTATTTATTAAAGCCGGTTGTAGAAAAGGTAGAATCATCTCTTAGAAATGTTTCTTATTTTAAAGAAAAGAAGAAGTTAAGTCATCAGTTATCTGTTGCGATTACTTCTTTAATTGTATTATTTGTTTTTGCGTTATTATCTACTTTTGTGATTAAAAGTATTGGTAAAGAACTTGCAGTCACACGGTTTAAGGATATGAGTGATTTCTTACGTATTGTCGCAAAGAATGTGAATGCGATTTATGAGGCAATAATCGTACAGCTTAAATCTATGAGTATTTCTACAGTACAAGTACAGCAGTTCTTAAAGACAGCAGTTAACAGTGTTACAAGTAATCTTCTAGGCGGTATCACTAAAGTCTCAGACTTCTTCACTAATTTACTATTCTCTATTATTTTTGCGATTTATTTTATGCTTGATGGAGAAAAATTATGGAATTATTGGAGTAAGAGTATTAAAGCTTTTACAAGTAGAAAAGTAGACACTGTTATTCATCAATTATTAATTGATATTGAAGGTGTATTCTCTGGTTATGTACGTGGTCAGGTGATTGATGCTTTTCTTATGTTTGTCATGGTAAGTGTAGCATTTGGTTTTTTGCATGTTAAATTCTGGATTGTGATTGCATTATTAGTTGGTGTAGGTAATCTAATACCTTATGTAGGACCATTCCTTGGATATGTTTCTATCGCAATTATTGGTCTTGTGACAGCTGATTTACATATGGCCTTAAGAGCTTTGATTGCGTTACTTATTATTCAGGGCGTAGACGGTAATATTATTAACCCAAGATTACTTAGTGCAAGTATTGATATTCATCCTGTACTTGTTATCGTATCACTTATTTTCGGTAGTATGATTGGTGGATTCTTAGGAATGCTCGTTTCTGTACCAGTAGGTGCATTATGTAAGATCTGGTTTGAAAGATTAGTAGAATATCGTACAGAAACAAAAAATGAATTAGTAGAGGAGAAAGAAAATGGAATTTAGATTTAATCCATGGATGTTAGATGTAGATGTCAATGCAACACAGCATGACTATAGTAAAAATGATTATTCTAAAGAGAAACAATTAAACGAAGAACTAAAGAAAGCTATGTCTTTCCAGCAGTCTCGTATCTTTGAAACATTAGGCGTTGATCCTGATAAGATTCTTGTCGAAAAGATTCCTTTAGAAGGTTCTCAGAATGTTTATAAATTTTCTTTTATGGTGAAAGGCAAACTTCTGACAATCACAAATATGCAGGCGGCAGTATATAGTGATGAAAAAGTGTTTGGACCTGAAATATTAGATCATGTAGAAGTTGTAGATATCCCAGAAGGTGGCGTAATGGTCTATGAAATGGGTAATCTTGCATTAGCTTTTAAACACCCTGGACATACAAAAGAATGGAATTGTGGTTCTGTTTTAGGTGTCGGATTTATACAATTATAAAAAATTATTATCAAAAAAATAGTGTATATATCAATACTTTTGTAAGCGTTAGTAAAAAATAACATAAAGGTATAGAAAAAATTAGGATTTGTGATATAATAAGACCATATTCATAAGGAGGAATTTTTTAAATGGAAAAATTATCATTCGTAGTATCTGACCCAGTAGGTTTACATGCAAGACCTGCTACAATCTTAGTAAATCAGGCTAGCAAATTCTCTAGCAATATTAACTTAATCTATAACGGTAAGAGCGTTAACCTTAAATCAATCATGGGTGTTATGTCTTTAGGTGTTCCAACTAAGGCTACTGTAGAAATCGAAGCTGAAGGTGAAGACGAAAAGGACGTAATCGAATCTATCGCTAAGGTTATCAAAGAACAGAAAGTTGCTGAATAATATACTTTTGTTTTTGACAGTGGATTTTATCCACTGTTTTTTTTACACAATTTTTCCCATATTTACTCCATAATAACGCAAATATTATTTCTTATTATATTTATAAGGAGGCGCTATTATGTTTAAAGGGAAAGAGGGTCTACATTATTTATCGTTATTTATCATTGTATGTATCACAATGAATCTTACCATGATGTGCTTGTTCATTAAGCAGGGATCATCACAGGTTATTAATAAGTATAAGAAACAATTAAAGTATGAAGTAACACTATCATCTGATAATGGAATAAGTATTAGAGATGCCAAACAATTAACGACTATAAAAGATGTTAAAACTTATAACTATGAACAACTAGTCAATGCATCTTCACATACACTTAAATCAGTCAATACACGTCTTTCTTTTCCTCGTATTTGTTTGACAGAATTACAAGAAGATGCATTTCTTCTTGCAGGTTATTCCTCTATGACGCTGATCCAGGACTTTAATTCAAAAGAATATAAACTTAAAGAAGGAAGACTTTTAAACAAGAATGATGAGAATACGTCCAATGCAGTGATTTCTTATGCACTTGCGAAAAATAATAATCTAAGTTTAGGAGACGATATTCAATTAAACACAGAAAAAGGAGATGTATCATTATCTGTTGTAGGAATCTATAAGAATAAAGTAGGACTATTAAGTCATTTAAAGCCTTATAATACTATCTTTATCTCTTTATCAAAAGCGCAGTCATTAAGTCATGCTGAACAAACTGTTTCTTCTGTTACTTATTATTTAAATAAAAAAAGCCATACAGAAGGCTTTATAAAGAAAGCACAAAGAAAACCATTGGATTGGAATCATCTCCAGCTTACATCTAATGATGCACAATATAATGCATGTGTCTCTATCTTTGAAAATATATGTGATAAGTTAAAGATGATTCCTTTGATTATATTAATTATTGGTTCTCTCTTTTTAATGCTTATATGTCATAAACTATTTAAAACACATAATCTTAGTAAGATACTTATTATCTTTATGATTTCATTTACTATTTCATGTTTCACAAGTCCATCTCTTTCTAAATATACAATTAATACTTATTTATCTCAGCATGATGTGAATATGTCACAAAAAGAAACAAGAAAGATCAAAACAACCTATACACCTAGAATATTAATAGAGTCTATTGGTATTACATCTATTATGTATTTAGAAACAGTGATTATCGCTTATAAGAAAAAGATCTCAGCCTAGGCTGAGATTATTTCTTTTGATTTAGAGAATAAACCATATATACCACCTGTGTGCATAAATAGTATATTCTTTGCATGATCAAATGTACCTTTTTCTAATTCATGGATTAGTCCATAATACGCTTTGCCTGTATATACAGGATCTAGAATAATACCACTATGTCTAGATAAGTCAGAAATAGCTTCTAATTCTTCTTTGCGACTTAAAGAATATCCTCTTCCTACATATCCATCAATAATATGAATATGACTTCTCTCTACATCTTTTACATCAAGATGAGGTAATGTATCATCAATAATACTATTAATTTCATTAATAAAGAAATTAGCATCATCACATACATTAATACCTACAATATCTTTATGAGCTTGTCTTAATTCATTACCTAGATATAAACCAGTATAAGTTCCTCCAGAACCTACTGCATCAATAATAGTATCGAACACAATACCGGTCTTTTTCTCATATTCTAGTATTTCATCAAAAGCATCAATATAGCCTAAAGTACCGATTCCATTACTAGCACCCATAGGAATAATATAAGGTTTACCACCTTTATCTAATACTTCCTGGTAGACTTCCTGCATCATCTCATCTTTATGTGCTTGAAAATCATCATGTTCCTTTACTCTTATATCAGCACCAAGCATATGATCTAAAAGGAAGTTGGCTGTTTTAATATTTTCACCAGGTTCTTTTCTAAGTATAAGAATACACTTCAATCCTAGTTTTGCGGCTACTGCAGCAGTAGATCGACAATGGTTGGATTGGAAACCACCATTTGTGATCAGTGTATCACAACCTAAAGATAAAGCTTCTGCAACACTGTATTCTAGTTTTCTAATCTTATTACCAGATGCCACACTATCTGTTAAGTCATCTCTTTTCACAAAAATACTTGGTTTATATTTGTTGGAGAGATAGTCTATTTTTTCAATAGGAGTAGGCAGCTGGGCCAAATGTAGTTTGTTCATGTAATCACCCCTAAAAATAGTATAGTAGAAATATCAAACAAATACACACTTTTCTTACAAAAAAGTTTGGTATAATAGAGACGAGGAGATGTAAACATGAAAACAATTGGTAAAGATGGTATTTTATTAAGACTCGCAAAAGATATGTATCCTGAAAAGGATGATTTATCTTCTATTGAAGTAAAAACTTTATTTAATGATATTTGTCATAAGTATATACAAAGAGAAGGAATTTATGATCTTCTTTCATGGCTAGAAGGTACTGATTTCTATAGAGCACCTGCAAGTACACGTTATCATGGAGATTATGAGGGTGGTTTATGTGACCATAGTCTCCATGTCTATTTCTGCTTTAGAAGCTATGTAAAAAAGCGTTGTGAACCAGGTTATCATTTATCTATGAGTGAAGAAAGTATAGCATTATGTGCTTTATTTCATGATTTATGCAAGGTTGATATTTATAAGACAGAAATGCGTAATAAGAAGAATGCGCAAGGACAATGGGAACAGGTGCCTTTCTATACAATAGAAGATGCATTCCCTGTAGGACATGGTTCTAAGAGTGTTTATATTATGAATCGCTATCTAAAGCTTACAGATATAGAAACAGCCGCTATTGCCTATCATATGGGCTTTAGCTATGGGGATGATGCCAGAACTGTAGGTAATGTATTTGGTCGCTTCCCTGAAGCTTTCGCATTATCTACAGCGGATATGGAAGCTACTTATTTTGTAGAAAATGAACATTGGCCACGATAAAGTGCTATAATATCATCCAAGGTGATATATATGAAAAAGAGTAAAATTAAAACAAATGCGTTAAGAATGTTAGATCGTGATAAGATTCCTTATGAGATCAAAACATATGAATATGATGAAGAACATTTAAGTGGTGAACATGTAGCATCACAAGTAGATATGGATGCAGGTGATATCTATAAGACACTTGTATTACATGAAGACCATGATTATTTAGTATGCTGTATTCCTGTATTAGAGGAAATAGACTTGAAGAAGCTCGCTAAACTATCTGGACATAAGAAGGTAGAAATGCTTCATATGAAGGATTTACTAGGTCTTACAGGTTATATGCGTGGAGGTTGTTCTCCTGTTGGCATGAAAAAGAAGTTCCCAACATATTTTGATGCCAGCATAGAAAAAGACCGTCCTATCGCTCTCTCAGCAGGTAAAAGAGGCTATCAGATGATTGTTTCATCAAAGGATATTACAACTTATTGTGATGCAAAAATAGGGGATGTAGTGAGAAATCACTAATCCCCTTTTACATATTTGTAAGTGTTTACTTAGAAGTTCTCGATAAAAACTTATTGATATTCGTAAATATTACTATTAAATATAAATAAATATCTAAAATGTAAGTAAAAGTTATGAGAAAATAATGTAACTGTAGCGCTTTTTGTTTCTATAGGTTTTTGAAAATGGTATAATAGAACCAAGAGGTGACGCTTAAAAATGGATATTAATAAGAAATATGAGCAATGGTTAAATTATGAAGGCATGGACGCTTCATTAAAGGCAGAACTTGCCGGAATGACAGAAGAACAGAAGGAAGATGCTTTCTATAAGAATCTTGAATTCGGTACAGCAGGTATGCGTGGTATTTTAGGTGCTGGTACAAACCGTATGAACATTTATACAGTTCGTAAAGCAAATATGGGATTTGCGAAATATGTAGCTAATTTACCAGAAGGTAAAGAACGTGGAGTGGCAATCAGCTATGATAATAGACATATGTCATATCGTTTTGCGATTGAATCTGCAAAGATTCTCGCAAAGTTTGGTATTAAGTCTTATATTATGGAATCTTTAAGACCTACTCCAGAATTATCTTTCGCAGTACGTTATTTAAAATGTGCAGGTGGTATCATGATTACTGCTTCTCATAACCCTAAGGAATATAACGGTTATAAAGTATATGATGATACTGGTTGTCAGTTAATCCCTGAATGGGGTGATATCGTTGTTGATTATGTAAATGAAATTGATGACGAATTAGAAATCGAACAGATCAGTGATGAAGAAGCTTATCCATTCATTACATGGGTAGGAGAAGAAGTAGATGAAGCTTATTATAAAGCTGTAATGGGTATTGAAATCAATCCTGGACTAGATAAGTCTGATTTCAAGATTGTTTATTCACCACAGCATGGTGCAGATAACATCCCTGTAAGAACATGCTTAAAGAGATTAGGTTATGATATTGTGCCAGTACTTGCACAGTGTGCACCTGATCCAGATTATACAAATACTAAGTCTCCAAACCCAGAAGTAGACGCTTCTTATGAATTAGCTATTAAGCTTGCGAAAGAAGTAGATGCTGATGTAGTCGCTATTACAGACCCAGATGGTGATAGACTTGGTGTTGTCGCAAAGCACAATGGTGAATATGTATTAATGAGTGGTAACCAGAGTGCTGCTGTATATCTTGAATATATCTTATCTCAGAGAAAAGAGAAGGGTACATTACCTGATAATGCAGTTATGTATAATACTATTGTTACAAGTGATCTTGGTGAATTAGTTGCGAGAAACTATGGTGTTGATGTTGAAAAGACATTAACTGGATTCAAGTTCATTGGTGATAAAATCAGAAAGTATGAAAAGACTCATGAAAAACAGTTCATCTTCGGTTATGAAGAAAGCTATGGCTGTGTTGTAGAAGACTTCGTAAGAGATAAAGATGCTGTACAGGCTGTATTACTTGCTGCTGAATGTGGTAACTACTATAAGAAGCAGGGTAAGGATCTTATTGATGTATTGAATGAATTATATGCTAAGTATGGTACATTTAAGGAATCACAGATTGCCTTAGCTAAGGCTGGCGCTGCAGGTGCTGCACGCATTAAAGAAATGATGGATACTTTAAGACAGGATAAGCCTACTGAAATTGGTGGCGTAAAGGTTGTATTAAGTGAAGATTATGCAACAAGTGAACGTTCTGATGGCACTACAATTGACTTACCTAAGTCAAATGTATTAAAGTATTATCTAGAAGATGGTTCTTGGATTGCTGCTAGACCTTCTGGTACAGAACCTAAATGTAAATTCTATTTCTCAATTAAGGGTAAAGATGCTAAGGATGCTGCTGATAAGACAGAAGTATTCCATAAGGCAATGATGGAATTAATTGGTGAATAACTCATATGGGGGCTCTATCTTCGATAGAGTCCTTTATTATTTGGAGGTGTAAAATGTATAAATTATTAGTTGTAGAAGATGAAGTACTGATTAGAGATATTATTAAAGAATTTGAATACCCACAAACCACAGGTTAGTGAAAATTAAATTTCATAAGCACCGATT
>ENA-OPCM01000079-OPCM01000079.1-human-gut-metagenome-genome-assembly--contig:-NODE-79-length-68387-cov-3.334031_pt1 | contig 68387 bp, 111 predicted proteins | sample MGYA00241252_ERZ501484 | MGnify/ENA primary metagenome ERZ501484 (study PRJEB25962, sample SAMEA2042583) | human gut metagenome | biome: human gut; feature: human-associated habitat; material: faeces...
CATAAATGCTGGTCTCTCATATCGGATAATATGTCTTTTGCTTCTTCTGGTTTCATATTAATTTCCTCTTCATCATCAATCTCAACAATTTTTAAGTCTGCGAAATCACAACCCATTGCGAATCCGTCAATCATTTTCTTCTTAACTCCAAATACCTCTATCATGTAAGAATTATTTTCCGTGATTTTTATTACATCTGACTTTTTAACATATTCAGCCATTCTTCATCTCCTCCAACTTCTTCTCTATCGGATTAATAATCTCTTCCAATACCTGTTGCTCATAATTTTCTTTCCAGATTTTTTCTCTTTTCCAAAATTGGATTTTCATAATCTCATTTATTAAATTAATACACGCTATTGCTTCTAGCATTCCCCAACATCCATCACAGGCTCTTTCATTGCACCACTTTGCAAATTCTTTAAATTTCATTTTTGAGTTCCTCCAGCTTCTTCACAGCTTCTTCACGGGTGAGGAATACGGTTTTGTCAAGTTCATTATAATAATTGCAAAATAGCATAAATTGCAGATTGTTTTCTACGATATAAAATTTCTTTTCAGAATCACAATCGCAGTTACAATTATAATTCTCACAATCAATAACTGTTTCTCCAAATTTACTACATTCCGTATATTCATAAGTTATTCGATATACTTTTTTAAATAAATCATCTGGCAATTTCACAAGCAAACCCTGTTCTTCTAAGTCTTTATAAGATTTCAGTTCTTCTAGCAGCTCTGCAACATCTTTCAACCAATACAATCCTCCATCTTCAAAACAACATTCATAAGTATCTTGATAATACGGGCATCCAACCGCTTCCTTGTCGCTGATAGGATCTCTTAAATCCTTGCCAGTTCCACAGACAATGCGTTTATACTCATCATCCATATGTATGAAGTTTTCGTGGTCTGCATAGCAACCACCTCCTGTATCTTGACTGGCAACACATCTAAGTGCTTTTATCGTATCGTCAAGTGTTAATCTCTCCATCTACTTCACCTCTTTCATCTGACTTTCTACAGTATCTGCAAGCAACTTTAAGGACTTAATAAATGATTCCGTCAATGCTGTTCTGTCTGGTTTTTTAGCAAATGTTCTGACAAGGCTTACTGCATCCTTGATTTTTTCTTCATCTTCGACGATTTCAGATGCTTCACACAATGTTTTTTCATTGTCTCTGTAAGTAACAACCTTGCTACTATAAAAATTCAATAAGTTTGGAAACGGAATTTCGATAGGGTTTAAATGGTCTTCTCTCGCCCATGTGAATCCCTGAAGCTTTGCCATTTTTATAACACTCAAATATTCTCCCTGTGTCTTTACGAACACGCTCTTCCCTGTTAAATCAATCATATTTTTCCTCCCTTAATCTTATTACTCGCTTTACCTCTTTATCAGAATCTCTGACAACTCTACCACTTGCGCATTTTACGCATTTGATTCTCCAACCACCTTTATATCTTTCGAAATGTCCATAACCTGTTGGAACTTTTTTACCGCAACAATAACAAGTTCCTGGATACCTATTTCTTGCCATTTACCTCTCCTTTCTCAATCCATTTCCACCAGAGAACCACATATACTGTTCTTTTAAAAAATAAACCGTAACACTCTTTATGGATTGAATCAAAATTCTCTCGTCCAATTTCCATTGCTCTTTTCCGTGCTTGATCTAATGTTTTACACGGCTCTTGACACAAAAACCACATGATTATTTCACCTCTCCTGTAATTTCGTTAATATCCATTTGTCTTATCCCTATTACCGTTTCGTATTCTTTAACTTGTTTGTCTGTAGCAATTTTTAATTTACTGAGCAAATATTCACCACACCAAGAATCTTTATATCCAGATACCATAACAATAAAATCATCTTCTTTGTCATCAACACATTGATAACATGCTATACTTCCTAAGTTTCCTTTTAAATTCTTCGGATTATTTAAATCAACATTTGTATCTGTAATTACAAATGTTCCAATATCTACTGGGAATGTTATAGTAAAACTCATATTCTACCTCCTATACGAAGTCATGTGTTCACAACTCAGCTTTTTCATGGCTCTCCTGTAATCTCATCAATACAAGCGTTCCAGCCAATCTTAAAAAGTGGCTCGAAATCTCCAAGTTTCCGTTCCTTTTCATCGTCGAATTTTTCCGGCAATGGCTTTAACGGACACCAATCAGGTCTAATACTCAAATCTGTAATATCTCTATTGTTTACTCTACAGAACGGGTGAAGCACTCCGCTGCGTAAAACGCATAAAGCACAATATTTTGGCGTATTTATCACTAACACTGATTTACTCATTTTCTCTTACCTCTTTTCTGCAAGAATGCTCCATATTGTGAAAGACTAATGATAGTATCTTTTTCTCTTGTAGCCAGTCCATACCCAAGTCTTCCATTTTTTTATTTTCCTCTTTCGTAAACATGGTTGAAATGTCCTTGCCTTTACTCATCTGATTCCTCCTGTAATAATTCTGGGTTGTCAAACACGTTTCCGGCAGTTTCAATCTTTCTGTGCCAATATCCAAGTTCTTTTCTGTAAAATGTCTCTTCTGGAAAATCAACATAAAATCCAAAATTATAGCTTCCGTAATCAAAACTCGAACAATACATTCCAAATTTTACCGGGGCATATTCTCCGTTATGATTAACAATATCGTTCTCCCAAATTTTCTTCCCGTTCTTGTCGGTCAGACCTGTGAACTGACAGAGGGTTTCTATATCAATTATATTGGTATATACTGTAAACAGATCTGAATCCTTCCGATAAAAAATAATGTCCTTCCCCCCTATGTGATATTGATCTCTTAGGTAATATCCCTCAACCCATTTTCCATCATAAACGCTCTTTGCCTTGAAAAGAATTTCTCTCATATCACACCTCCTTCGGTTTTTCGCACCGCTCAAACTCGATCACCCAGACCCACGGGTTCGCATTCCAGCCGTAGCGATCAAGGTCTGATTTCTTAATGGTGGAATCCCAAATTTTAGCGAATCTTTCTATCGCTGTACGCCACATTTTTTCTTCCCAACCAACGTTTTTTCCATTCTTCCAATTTGCTCCCTCTGCTTTTGCGCCATCTTCTGTGATATTCTGTAACCGCTCCACGCTCACATTCGTAACCTTCAGCCAGATACGAGCAGCTTTTTTCGGCATGTGGATTGATGGTTTCCACGGCTCTTCTGCGTCTTCAGAATTTGCAATGCTAGCCTTATATCCATAGTGTTCTTCCAGATGGCACCCTTCACCTTTTCCAACCCGCTTTGTATATCTGTGCCAAGTCTCACGAACATACAGGATATCTTCCGGCTGATATGGCGATCTTCTTTCCGGCTCCAACGGATAACCACATCTTGCACAGTATACGTTCTCTGCCAGGTTATCATATATGTATTCGTTGTGAACATATTTGCAATTCGGGCACTCTTCCCATTGCGGTTTTACAATTCTTCTGGTACAGCTTTTTCTTCCGTCCAGAATTGCTCGAACCATTTGGGTGTTGAATAAAATCGGTTTAGTTGCCATCTACTCCACCGCCTTTCACAATTTCTATCGCCCTGCTCAGTCCAGCATTGTATCCTTGATGCACATCAGATAAGATACATTCTGATTCAATGAATTTGTCTCTTTTCAATTCGTTGATAACCTTGTCCACATCAAAAGCTGTCGGCTGTTTATTAATGCAATCAATGAACTCTTTCTGATCAGAACTAATACTTATTCCAATCTCCCATATTTTGATGTATTTAATTAATTCGTCTGCATCTATCAGTCTACTCATCTGATTCCTCCCTGTGCTTACATTTTAGGTCCTCTAAAAATTACTATCATTGACGGAAACGGTGCACTATTCTTGCTGCCTCCGAATTTTAACCTTCCTTTCAAAAATCTAATTTCCGATCTGTGATATACAAAATCTTGAAACCATTTCGTATCTGTCCTTGCCGGAACCAGCTGTTTGCGGTGCATCTACTGTGGTGTGAGAGTTGTGTACTTCAAAAGGAATTTCAGCCATTCTGAATAGTTCAAGAAGCACATCTGAATCCTTTCCGCCGGAATACTCACATACAAGTGGTTTGTTATAATGTTTCAACGAGAGATCAGACGCAAGCCGGATTCTTTCAATTGCTTTTTGTTCTGAATCCATAATATTTACACTCCAAATCTTCTAACCAATTCTTTATTCAAATCTGGGATTCTTACATCTGTTTCAGATTCCAATTCCTCAATCATGCTCATAAAGCTTCTTTCGCCACGGTTCGCTTGTCCCACAAACTCATTTGCACAATTGATTACGTCTAAAAGCCTTTTGGTTGAAAATCCATGCAGTTTTCTTAATGCCAACATCATAGTTACGGAATTGATCGTATTCGCCCAGTCATCACCAGTATTGAATCCATCGTTATAGGCTTGATCTTGCATGATTTCCAACTCTTTACGTGAGTTCTGCATGGCTCTGGCGAATGCCTGTGACATTTGATTGTCACAAGCCAGCACCCTATTTTTCTTTGGTGCTTTCATCTTTAATTTGCTTCCCATATTTTTCCCTTTCGTATCTGTATTCCGTCAAACGGTATGCTCTCGATATTCCCGGATGTTCTGTGGCAATCAGAGAATCCATCTCCAATTGCCGCATATGTCTCTGGACAGTGCATTTTGTGAGGTCTGTCCCATCCATGATTTCTTCGTAAGAAGGCATATATCCGTGTTTCTCAAAATACTCCACCAGAAATCTGTAAATATCGTTTCTGGCAGATTGTCCCTCATTATATTTTCTCTGACGGTAATTCATACGCAAAACGGCTATTCTGCCGCAGTATTACTTTTCTCTTCACGCATTTTATTTAATCTTTCCGCAGCTTTCTTTTTCGTTTCGTCGGAATATTTTCTTGGTGGATTGATTTTAATGTAGGAATAAGGCAAGTGGGCGAAAATAGATCCATCGTTATTTCTGGCAATAATTTTCACATCTTCTGGAAATTCCTTTTCTAATTCCTCGCATCTGTTCTTCCAGGCACTTCCATTCTTGGGTAAGCCCTACATAATCTCTTCCGGGAATCCACTCAATAACACATTCATTGGTATTCTCTGCCATGTAATCACTCTCCTTTTAAATAATCAAAGATTGATATTTGCTGATAACATTGTTTTACGATAAAAAATCCTCAATACTCATTTGTCCTACCGGGCAATCCATTACATTTCCATTCAGTGCTTCTTCTACATTTGCTTTCATTTGTTTAAAATAGCTTTCTTTAAGTTCACATGAGATTGCTCTTCTTCCAAGTGTTAAAGACACAAATGGGGTGGAACCGATACCACCGAATGGGTCAAAAATTATATCTCCTGGATTGCTCCATAATTCAATGCAGCGCTGAATAACTTCCAGCTGCAAAGGGCAAATATGACGTTCGTCCTTATCTTCTCGTGCAGATTTTTTCTGTAATGTATCGCTCTGCCTAATGTCCATCCATACTGGACTTGCGTAGTTTTGCCACACATCAACAGGAAAAGTCTCGTGTGTATGCGAAATTCGTTCTGGATTTTCTCCTGGCTTTCTCATTGTGACAATATAATCCGGGATTCCCTGCCTGTTCATTGCACTATCTTTTCTAATCTGCTTATGCAGCAGTCCCAATGCTTTTGTTCTTTGCATTTCAGTTACTGGATTTTTCCAGATGGTAACCTTACTATGGTAAATAAATCCGCAATCTTCAAAAATCTGTCGCATGATTGCTGGAAAGTCTTTCAAGCCAATCACGCCGTCACGCTCTTTCATAAGCGGCAAGTCCATACAATGAAAACTAAGTAATCTTCCGGGCATTGTTATTCGATACAGTTCTTTTGCCAGATAGATAAAATGGTTGTAAAATTCATCATCTCCCTTACTATTCCCCATATCCCGGTCACTGTTACTGTATGTATACAAGCTAGAAAATGGTGGTGAAAATACTGTATAATGAATACTTTCGTCCGGGATTTCTTTTGTGATTTCGCAAGAATCGCCGTTGTATATTGCGTATTTTTCTTTAACAACCTGGTCTAAAACATTCATGCTGTAAATTCCTCCCAATCTGGCAATTTCATTTCTTTTGTTGGCTCATAAGGCGTACTTATACGGCAAGTGCTTTTAAGCTCTTTTTTTGTTATTTCCTTTGTTAATTCTGTCATTTCAGACTGCATTTTCTGGAAATCACATTGCTTCCTTTCAATATTTTCCTTTACGCAGCCTTCCTTCGCGGAAATAATAATGTAAACATTCACAGGCTTCTCTTGCCCGAACCGCCAACACCGTCTGACTGCTTGGTAATACTGCTCATAGCTATCTGAAAGTCCAGTAAATATCATATTGTGGCAATTCTGCCAGTTCATGCCGAACCCTGCAATTTTGGGCTTTGTGATAAGGCATTTGACCGTTCCATCAGAAAACGCCAGCATAGAGTTGCTTTTATATTCTGATTTATCAGAGCCTTTTACTTCCACGGATTCAGATATCAGTTCGCTTAATCTTGCTGATTCGTCATTTAAATCACACCATACAAGCCATTTCTCATTTGAACTATTTACAAGTTTCGCAGCTTTTTTACATCTAAGTTCAAGACTTTCCTTTCTGGCTTCTCTTCGTTCTGTAAGTGTTAATGATTCTTTTATCGGCTCATTTCCGTCTACAATAATTTCGTTAATGTTAAGTTTCGGAAGATCGTAGCCAGATACTTGATACCCGATATTTGCTGGGTTATCTACAAATACACTGAATGTTGCCAGCCATTGCCAGAATACATCTGTTGCATGCCCCTTTAATCTCCATTTAGATGTTTGTCCACCGTCATGCACAAAGAACATTGATAACATTTCCGACCGTGTCATAACGCCGCAAAATTCGCTGTGATTTCCTATTTCCATATAGTCATTGGGGGCTGGTGTTGCAGTACAAGCCAACTTATAAGGAACTGAATGAAAATTCTGAATAATTGCTGTTCTGACTTTTCCAGAATAAGATTTAAGAATACTACTTTCGTCAAGTACAACTCCCACAAATTCATTTGCAACAAATTTATCCATTTTTTCATAATTGGTAATATTAATACCGCTGATACATTCAGATTGGCTTTCCACAACTTTTGCAGTATAACCAAATTTTTCAGCTTCACGCTTCGTTTGATCCGCCACAGCCAACGGTGCAAGAATAAGAACCATTCCACCAGCGTGTGTGCAAACTTGATGTGCCCACGAAAGTTGCATTGGTGTTTTTCCTAAACCGCAATCAGCAAATATGCAGGCTTTTCCTTTCTTTAAAGCCCATCTCACAATGTCTTTTTGAAATTCATACAACATTGGATTTAATTCCGATTTATCAATATCAAACCCACTGCTTTCAAGAACAAATCGTTTGCTCTTTAAAAAATCTTCATAATTCATTTTTAAAAGAAGCCCGGTGCACCCTTACGTCAGCTGAAGGCAAGCTCCTTTCATTTTTTATTTTTTATCTTTGGAATTTAGCCAGTAGAACTACTGGTGTGTTAGAATCAGTGATAGTTTTCTTCATTGAGTAAGTCGTTGAATTTTTCCAACGCCTTAATAGATACTTTGTTATTTGCTTTTTCTGGTCTGATTGATACGTTTAAGTGAGTATCAATAATGTGCGTCAACTCTCTTGCAAGTGTTTTCTTTCCTTGCTGAAGTCCCTGTCTGTATGTCTTGGGCTGTTTATATTGCCCTGTTACTTGCTTTCCAGCTAACTGGCCACCAGCTGTAATGTTGTACATCTGGAAGCCTTTATCTGCAAAAGCCTTGATTGTTTCAATTTCTTTCTGGTCAAGTTCATCCTTTCTACATGTTCTATATGAAAGTTTCCATCCAGTAGGATTACTTTCACTGTAAAACTTATGCTTTTTAAGGCTTAATGCTATATGGTCATATTCTGCTAAATGGCTCGCACATCTCTCACGAAGTCTAAGCGCTTGTCCCACGTAGCTGCGTCGAATCCCTGCTTCGTCTATCCTATAAAAAGCATATATGCCACTTGTATTTGGTATCGAAGGGCATATTGATTCAATCATTTTTTCTCTCGCATTTTTCATTGCATATATTTTTTTATAATTTACTTTTTGCATTTCTCCTGCCCCTTAACGGTGTGGTTAGTATTTCTTCGATAGACCATCCTAATTCTTTTCTATGATATAAACAGTGTGCGTTTATGCCTATAATTTCAGCCCATTCAAGAACTCTATACTTTTCTCCATTGTATTCCCATATTGCAGATTCAGATAAATTCTTACATCTCTTGCTACAATAAACAGCGTCATTGAAATGTCCACCTCTCTTGGCATTAAAAGGTTTGTTACAAATTGGGCATATTTTTGTATAATCTTTAATAGTTGGGTGATCTTTGTAATAAAGAATTTTACCGCATCTTGGACTGCACGTCTTTTGCCCTTTTCTTTGCTTTAGTTCAAATTGTTTTCCACAAACAGGACATATTAAATACTTGTTTTCTTTTGGTATAGAGTTTCTTTTATTTTGTGCCTGCTCAGCATTTGTAATAAAACGGCAGTTATCTGGTTCATAATTTCCGTTTACGTCTATTCGGTCAATGGTTAAGATATTTATTCCATTACTTGTTTTTTCTTCCTTATATCCATTCTCAATTGCCCATTTGTAAAATAATGTGAAATTATTTTTCCATTCATCACACATTACTATTCCACGCCCGCCGTAATTTTTGTACGATTTACATGTTTTACAATAGCAACGATATTTAATACTCTTCCAAAGTGGGTACAGCCTTCCACAGTTATTAGATAGCCCATGTTTTCTGCTCATATTGCCAATAATTTCTCTATGCAGACATCCACATGACTTCGTTGTTCCTCTTTGTAACCCTGCTTGTCTTACAATAGTTTTATTTCCACAATCACAAATGCATTCCCAGCGCTTTGTTCTAACCCCTTTGTCTGAAATAGCATCTTCTGCTCTTTTTATGACGGTGAGTCTCCCGAATTTCTTGCCTGTCAAATCAATAGTTTTACGCATTAAAAACTCCTTTTTCTGCACACTTCCTCATCACGAAAACTTTTCTATAATTCCTCTAACATCCCCCCCCTTTCAATCTGGTCAATGAGTTTCTTGCATTCATCTTTAACATAGGCAAGTGAACGAATTTTGCAATCTGGATCTTTATTTAATTCTCGCCAGTAATCTCCCATTATTTTAAGCATTTTTTTGAAGTCTGGTTCTTCCCCGAAATACTGTTCTGCTATCTCAATATCATAACCATCGAAACAATGAGCGCAGTCAAATCCAATCCACCATGTATCATCATCGTCACAATCGTGTAGAAATGGTTCTGAATAAGTAACTCCACCATGACAGTCAAGATAACCTAAATCATCAACACTTTTCTTTGCTAACTTATGGCTGTAAGGTATACCAACATATCCGCATCTGTATGCTCCTGGCATAAACAGAACCACATATGGATAACCTTTGTATGTAGACTTTGTTTCTAAAACTGGTTTCATTTAATCACTCCCATTCACTCTCGTATTCATCTTCGCCCTCATCATAGTAACCATTTTCCATGATTTCTTTGAATGCAGCTATTGCCTTTCTGAACCTGTCACGCAAAACCTGTTCTTTCTGTTCAAGATCATCAATAACCTTTTTTCTTTCTGCGATTTCTTCTAAAAGAGATTTATTCTCTTCTTCAAGATTGTATCTGGCAATGCGTTTCATGGTTGTTGGGTCAAGTTTTACAATTTCCTTTCCAGTAACGTAAAGAGTTGTTGGATTCATTATTGCCGGCGCATACGTTCTTGTCTCGCCATAAACCGATGTAGTTTCTATTTGTTCTGGCGGTTCAGTAATATCCTCAATAGATTCAACATCAAAGCACATCATTTTCTGATTGCTAAAATAAATAATCTGTCCTGTTTGTACCATTTCATCACTCCTAACTAAACGGAAATTCATCTTCCATACTGCCTAAATCTGGCACATCCATGAAACTAGGTTCCGGCGGCGGTACTGGTCGTGTATCTGGTTTCTGTGGATTCTCTGTCTGACCTTTGTTTTCTGCAAAATCATGTGATTCCACAAAACAGTCATTTGTGTATATTTTTTCACCATTTTGGTTCGTATAACTTCCAGTCTGCCATTTCCCTCTAATATTAATTTTCATTCCTTTTTTCAGAAATTTCTCAACAAATTCTGCATTCTTTCCAAGTGCTACGCATGGTATAAAGTCGGCTTTACGCTCTGTGTTCTTTCTTTTTTCTCTATCAACCGCCAATGTGTATCTGGCAATCTTAGTGTCGTTAGTTCCCATTCGTATTTCCGGGTCAGCTGTCAGCCGCCCGGATAATACAACTACATTAAATCCCATACAATCACCTCTCAATCTGAATGTCGCATCTAATAAGTGCGTGTTTGATTTTCTTTGTATTTCCTGTTACAGTTTCTTCTTTCCCGATAACAAAGGAAATATCATCTTCTGTTACGTTGAATCCTTTTGTTTTGATATGCTCCATGATGATTTCTTTAATTTCATCTGTGCCGATTCCGATTGTTATTTCCAATGGTGTTACCTCCCTGGTTTGTATACTGGTGGCATTGGTTGCCATGCAATGACTGGGTAATATGCAATTCCGTGTTCTTCTACCATGCCCCATCTTCCACCGCCTAAATATGTAAGGGTTGTTGGTAACTCGGCGTCTTTTATGGTAACGTTGTATTTTATCTTATCTTCTGGGCTTTCTCTCACATCTGGCTCTGGCGGTAACTTCACATCTGTTGGAATCCACATATCCGCAGGACTGTAGGAACAGATCAGTTCTTCAACTTTCTTGATTGCGTCATTCCAACCTTTGTCGTACTTACATTCCTGTTCGGAAGGTTCTGGCTTTTTCAGTTTGTCAAGTGTTTTTAAGAAGATTTTCATTGATTAATCCTCCTTGACTTTCTCAATAGTTTCTTTTATTGCTTCTTTCACAGCCTTGGTTTTAATCATCTTATCTGCCAAGGCTTTTGCCGCTTCCTGTACGATCACGTTTTTATTCTCTTCTAGTATCTCGGAAATATGAGAATGTATCATCCTACACAACGGCTCATTGGTTTCTCTACTACCATATAACTCTTTTTTATAAATAACTCCTTTGATTTCTTTGGTAATTTTTTCAACTACCTTGTCCTCAACATTTTTACGGATTTCCTTTGCAATTTCTTCCTCATTGACACCAATCGTTACTGGTACGCTGAATACGCTCATTTTCAATTTCCCTCCCCTATAGCTATCACATCACATCCAATAAATACCAATTCCTCATGTTCACTAATTCCATAGCCGACAGATCTTCTTCCTACTTTAAAAAATACATTATTTGTATTAACCGTAACTCCTTCAGTTTTTTCCATATAATCAGAAACAATAGCTTTCAAAATATCTTCATTTAAGAAAGCCTTTCTTTCGACTATTTGATGTTCTTTTGGCATATATTCAAGCCATGTCTCTATACCTTTGTATTCTTTTCCTTCTGTGTCAGTCCATTCGCCATTTCCAGTATATGCAAGCATGATGATTCTTTCAGAGTTTTTCAGCTTTACATAATACAAACATGCGGTATCATCAGTTGGAGCTTCTGGAAGCATATCTCTTACTGAGCGCCATGCACTAGTTGAAGGAATTGTTTTTCCTGCTTTACGGTCTACATGCTCCTGTCCTTTAATTACATAGTTTCTAAATTTTTTTGGCATTAATTTTCTCCTTTCAATTATTCAGTCGAATTGTTTTCCTTATCATCTTCAACTGCTTTCCAAATACAATCCATAACAGATGCATAATCAAGCAGTATTTCTCTTTCTCTGATGTTTCTTCCGTCTTTTTCATGCCAATCTCTCACTATATAAAGTTCGGCATTTGCAGAAAGAATATCTGTTTTCATGTCCCAGTATTTAATATGAATTTCATAAGCTGCATTTGCAGAAATTGGATTTACATAAATTCCTTTTGTTACTTCTTTCCAATCTTTTAATTCAATTGATACCATCTATTTCTCCTTTCAAAACGGACATAAGTCCAAATTAACTTCTAGCCCCGGTCTGGCAATCTGCACCAGGGCATCATCCCAAACCACCGCTTCTTTTATCTCCTTCAAAATCTGTTCCGGGTCAGCTGCTTCATTACTCAAATGCACCAATGTTACCGTCCGCAATGCCGCTGTACGGTTTGTATTTACCAAGCTTTTGCAAGTATCTAAGGAACAATGGCCTTTAAGCCTGTGCGTGTAATTTTCGGCTGTTTTATCAACCAATTCTCCACAGTAGTTGCACTCAATAACCAAGTGATTCAGTCGCATTGCCTTGAAGTTGTATCGGCAAAACTCAAAGTCTGTCATGTACAACAGCTTTCCCATCTCTTCATGTTCCACGATATACCCATAATTGAAACATTGAATAAGTTGCCCTGTGTCCTTATCCCTTGTAGTATGCGGCAAATAGAACGGTATTACTGTAAACGAGCCAACCCGAAATGGTCTTTTTTCTGGAACGCCTTTCATTAATTCGCCAGTGATGATTTGAAGATGTTCCACGGTTTCATCATTGGTGTAAATCTGAATGCCTAAATTCATTAGATTTTTAAATGATTCACGGTGATCGCTCAACCGTGTTCATGGGTAAGAAGCACGCCAGAAACATCACTTGTTCTGTAATCAATAGCTTTCAGAATGTCTTTGTATTTGCATCCGCAGTCAAGAAGAAGCATTTCTCCGCTGTTGGATTTCAAAACATAGCAGTTTCCATGTGTACTCCCTGTATTTACTATTCTCATGAACATTTTTCATCACCTCGCTTTCTGTTTATTTGTAGCTATTTAAAATTGAAGAAGCAGTTTCTCCAATCATATTTTTATCGTCCTGCTGATATGGAGGAGCTCCGCGCCATAATTCTTTCATATCTTTTAAATCTGTAGCCACCATTGCGTCCCTTATTAATTGAAGCTCTTTAAGCGATAATTCCACAGTCACAATGGAATCCCAATTTATTTTCTTTCTTCCTATTTCTTTCATACTTCATCATTCTCCGGGAACTGAAACACAATGTTTGCAGGCTCGAATTTCATATCTGGGCTGTTAACCATGGTTTTAATGATTCCGAAACCTCTTGCAGCCATTTTTATGCATTCTTCGTAATCATCATCGCTCATTTCAATGTTTTGTGCTAAAAACATTCCTGCATACACTTTATGCAAAGCTTTCATAGCTTTTTGGGCTTTTTCATCTGTCGAATAACGAGCCATGACTGTTCCTTTTTCGCCTACCATTGGCACATATGCTCTTATGATATTTCCAATTCTGCTTAATGATGTGATTTCATAAGGAACATCAATTTCCCCATTCTGACTTGCTAATCTCATTCCTACTCACCTCCGAAAAACGTTTCTCTCATATCAACAGGCTTATATTTTTTATGCATTAAAGCTTTGTTCTTTCTGGCTCCCTGTGGGTCATTGCAGACAAATGATTTGCATATCTCCGGTCTAACAGGGTAGATTGAACATTTCTCTTTTGCCTTATCGTCCATCAGAAACGGACAGGTTAAATCCATTAATGAAGCAGTGAAATTATGTCTGCATTCCTTGATATGGTGTTTGCGAATGTACCACTTAATCTGTTTGATTTCCTTGGATGATATCGGTAGAAAATTTGAACAACACGAACCGCATTCTGAACATTTCCCATCTACCGTGAAATCATAAAGTCCGCTGTTCATATTGCTTACAACTTCTTTAATTGTTTCAATTACACTGCTACTCATATCAGTTTTCCTCATTCACGACAATACCGCCGTGGATAATAACTCTCTTTCCGTCAGAATCATCAAAGTAAACTTCATTCTCTGATTCGGAAACATCAAACTTTCCAGACCAGGACTTAATTTTACCGCCGTTGTAATCGTAAACAGTTACGGTACGGTTCAGACCGCCGTCAATATCACTGGATAGTGATTTTAATGATCTGCTACAGGAAGAACAACCACTAAACATTGTGATTGCTGTAACCCCTGTGATTAATACTGCTATCTTAATACATTTATGCTTCATTTTGGCTCTCCTTTTACATTGTAAGTCGGATTATAATGAGTACCACATATGTAATAACATTTAAAAGAATAATTAAATTGGTTCGATTGTATTCATTTTTTCGAATAAAAGTTACTATCCATATCAAAAGTGCTATTGAAAGCAAAATAATAAGCACAATTGTGGAAGTTTCCATCCTACATTTCCTCCTGGCTCATAAATGACGGAATTTCTGTTTCCACTGGCTCTGCTGCCGGGATTGGTTCTTCTGAATATCCGTCAGATTCCACAATAAATTCCTCACTATTTGCTCTTTCATCAATTTCATTCTGAACTGCTTTTTCTGGATCAGTTTCTACTTCTACGCCAGCATAAAAAGCATTCTGCTGTGTTGGATTCTCGAAATCCAGTTCAATGTGCTTGCACAGTCTATGTAATACAGTCTTTTTGTACATTTCCCCTGTGAAGTTTTTCCAAGCTGGACTATTTGAAGCCTTACTGGACTTTCTTGTGTTTTCAAGGTCTGCCAAAGTCATAGTATCGTAAGCCATGCCACCATCTTTATAAAGAACAACTGCGAATGCTCCAATGATTTTTCCATCATTAAATGCTTTTGGATTGAAGCTAAATGTCTGTTCTCCATTTTCGATGGATTCCTCAAAATCATCACCCTCACGAACCAACTTTGCATAAATATCCTTTATTGGGCGAATAGAGTATTTCTTTGCCAGCTTCTTCGCCCCTCTGTAGTCCGTTTGGTAATTAAGTTGATTTCCATATGGAACCAAGTAACACTCTTTTGAATAAAAATCCAAGCCCAAATAAGCGCCCTTCATCAGTCCAGACATCAACTGTGCTTTGCTATATTTCTGCAACTGTGGATTATCATTTACCAGAGCAAGTGCATTCTGTACGAATCTTGCCTTGTTAAAATCTTTCGGGAGTGCTTCTGCTACTGAATTTAACTTTTCAGTAAGAGCTACGCTAAATGTCTGCGGTTCCTGGTTTGCTACCTGTGTTGTTTCTGCCATATCAATTCTCCTTTTTCTTTTTTATATTTTTCTCTTAGGTGCATGCATAGTGAATTGAAATATATTGTTCTATCCTCTATTGTGCTATTATGTATTATCCTGCTGTGGCGAAATCTCAATCCACCGTGAATGCACCCAAGAGTTATGCTCAGTGGCATATGAAACAGGATGAAGTGTTGTGTCCTGTCCTGTTATTTGCTTTATTGGAATTTTATATCCTGTTGTGATTTCCGGGCATTCACCCGGATTCATATGTCACCGATAGTTACCTAATTAAATGATAGTTACATTGTCCGGGTTGATGTGATATCTTCCGTTTCCATTTGCTCTCTGTGTTCCGATTCCAATGTACTTTCCACTGGTTTCAATCAGCTGCAATACTGTTTCATATGGAAATACAATGTCCGGGCAAGATACTTCAATAGTAGTTCTCCAATTATGGAACACATTACTGCTACAAAGAACCGGGCTTGCACTGATTCCAGAAGTCGGAACGATCTTATTTACCACCTCAACAGATTCAAAGTTTACCGGGCAAATAGAACCTTCGATTGAAAGAGAACGCTTTATATCTGTTCCTTTCTTTCCTGTGGAATCTTTGAAGAAAGTAATAAATGTTTCCGTGAATGATTTCTTGAATGCCTGGGTAAGAATGCAAGGTCTGTTGTTTGCCATGTAATCTTTCCACTCTTCCTCGGTGTAAAGGGAAATATCTTCATCGTGGAAATTAATTGGTTTTTCCCAGTGAATACCAGTAATTAAGCCCTCCCAAACATTCTTGGGCTGATTGTAAATAGCTGGCATTTTGAAGCCTTTGTCCTTGGACTGCTTGAAACATTCAGCCTGTTCATAGTAACGGCTTCTTTTGTGAAGAATGAGGTCTGTGTCCCCAATTAACTCAACTCTTAATGTGGTTTCCTTTAAAGGTTCGATTGTGATGTTTTTTGCCATGTTGCTTTCCTCCTAAAATAAAATGATTTTTTATTGTTTTTGTTTGCGCAAACACTCAAACAGATTAGTAACGCTATGCTGTAATGTAATGTTTTGTGCTGTCATGCGCTGTTCTGTTCTGCGAAACTAATCCGCTTGAATCTTTGTGCAAACTCCAAATGTACTTAGCAAGCAGTAGAATGTGTTATATTTTACTGTCGTGCGCTGTTCTCTATTGTGCGAAGATATAATTTTCTTAGCAGTGTTTCTACTGCCAACTAAATACACTTGGTGGTTTATCTACTTGGTAGGTAACATGAAGTGTCATGTTCTTTGATGTATTATAATTTCATATCCTTTATTATTTTGTTCTTTGGCATCTCATGCCACCTACCCAGGAGATAATTTTGTTTGGATGAGCCGCTTTGCAGACGATATAAAAGTCATGGTTTGTTGCGGTGTAGTGTAATATCATGTTTTATACTTTCGTGTTCTGTTTTACACTGTACTGACGTTTGTACCGCCTACAAAACAGCCCATCCGTTAAGTGTTGTGTCCTATTGTGTTCTATTTCTTGCTGTTATTATCTGTCTTATTCTTTCCTATTCTGTTTTAAGTGTTCACAACACTTGTCACTCTGCATAAGTAATCTATTCTATCCTGTTATATGCTGTTTTGCTTTGTTCTTTCATATTCTTCTACTTATGCAGACTGATAAATGCTGTGGTTCCCTACGGTCATAAACCTGTATTGAACTGAGGTGTAATGTAATGTTTTCTGTTATTTTATAATCTAATAAAGCGTTTTTTTATCCTTTCAATACAAGCATATCAACGTAGAAATTTCGCCGCTACTGCACTCATAAGCCCGTAAGAATAAGGTGCTTTGCTGTGCTCTGTGATATTATGTATTGTCCTATTTAGCAATATAATGTGCCATAATATAGTTTGATTTCTTCCTACTCTTGCAGGCATATCAGCACAGTAGCGGCATTCATGTTTAATTAATCAGTTCCCAAACTTCTTCGTATTCAGAAATATTCTGGTATTTCTGCTTCACTGCCAGAAGTTCATTTCGGCAACGCTCTAAAAGTGCTTCGTATTCATCCGGCTGTTTCAAAATAAGCTGTGTTGGCTTATATCCGCTTTTTCCATCTGTTTTGTAAAACACTCGAATTGCTGTCGGCTTTGGCTTGTTGTCAATATCCTGTTCCACGATTTTTAACTGACAAACTATCTGTCTGGCTTCTTGGATTCTGTATTTTTCAGCTGCTATGGAATCATCCCATGTAAAGCACTTATGTAATTCTGTACTTTCGTCCCTTGCTTTCTCAAGAATCTGTTGTGGTGTAGCTGATTCCATCTGATCGCAAATTTCCATGATTTCAGACGCACATTTTGTAGCATCTGCCTTGAAAAAATGTTTTCCCCATGTTGCTGTTAGCATTTTCCCCTCCTGTTTGTCAGATTACTTTCAAATCCCCATCTGTCACTCTTAGCACAATCATCTGCCTGTCTAACATAGGTATCCTGCTTTTGTCAATGCTCTCAGAATCATCAATCCAAAGCGGAAGATTCAGCCCATTCATTTCCTGTAATCCATTCAGTAAATCAACCTCGCAAAGAATTTTGTCGGAATGATTCAATCCGCTGTTGTAGTCGATTCCATTACAGATCATCTTGCAAGTTTCCACTGGATTTCCCTCAATCGTGTAATCAAGGAAACTGAACTGGAAATGCTTAAAGTATGGATTGATTTTCTCTGCCAGTGCTTTATTTTTCTGAATTGAGAAGTTAAGAACGGTGTCAATGTTTTTTTCAATATCAGCTTGAACTTGTCCAAGGCTTTTCAGTTCCTCATTCAGTTCGGCTACTCGCTTTTCTTTTTCTGTGACTGCTGCCTGTGCAATCTTAATGTCTGCATCCACATTGGAAATCTGTTTCATGACATTGCTGATCTGCATTCTTAATTCCTGTTTCTTTCCAGGAACATCATCAAATGATTTCAGTTTCTCTTCAAATTCTGAAATTCTCGCTGTAACCGCAAGATATTCTTCATCATTTTTCATATCTACAGATTCTGGAAGCTCCGTAAATTTGGACTGTTCTTCCTCAATCTGCTTAGTGAGTTCAGCAACTTCATCCTGTGCCTCACTGATTTCCGACTGTAATTTGTTGATTTCCTCGTTAGTTTTCTTTAATTTTGCAGCGGAAGTATTTCCAAGATCACAAGTTCCTTTCAACTGGTTCTGTTTTGCTGATTCCCAGTTTTGCTTTTTGGTTAATTCATTTTCAATTCTAAACTTCTTCTTTTCTTCAAAGGAAGCTCTCAATTCGGAAACTTGTTCTTCTGGCAGTTCTTGTCCACAGGTAGGGCAAATAGTATCAGAATCATTGAATGTTTCAGCTTCAATGGCCTTCAGTCCAGAATCATCCCACTCCATTTCCTTGATTCTCGGATAGTCCTGTCTGGCTCTATCCAAGTCAGCTTTTGCTTGTTGTGCTTCCCTTATGTGGTTATCCAGTTCCATTCCAATAATACGAATGCTTGATTCCTTTTCTGATTTTTTTAACCTAAGTTCGGAAACTGTATCAGAAATGAATTTTTGTCTGGCTCTTAACCATTCATTCGCTTTGCTAACCAGACCATCCCTGGAAGATTTCAAACCACGGATTTCATATGAAAGGCTGTCATAGCCTTTTGCTGAATCTTCAAGAATCCGTTCCTGTTCTTCCAGTTTGGAAAGCTCCGCATTAAGCTCCTGTTTTTTGGATTCTAGGGAGGAAGTGTCTTCCGCTTCAACACTTCTATTGGTTTCATACTTGATTTCCGTGTCTTTTTCATCGCATCTCTTTTTCTGATCTCTTAAATCTTTTCTTAATTTTTTCAGAGTGTTTTCTATAGAATTTCCTTTTGTTATTTCGCTTAAAGAAACATATTGAGGATTGTCTAAAATAAATTTATTTACGTCAAATCCTGCCATCTCCCCAAGCTTTTTTCTGGCTTCCGAAGTGGATTTCTGTAAAATATCAAGAAAAGTTTTTGGATTACTGCACATCAGAAGCGTTGAAGGTTCTGCTATTGACTGGATGAACTCGGTATAATCCTTTGATTTAGCCGGGAATCCGTCAATTTCATAAGAAGTTTCATTTCCATCGAATACCTCTTCTGACTGTCCTCTTGGTTTTCTCCACTTTTGCTTTGTGATTTTGCGGATCACTTTTTCTTTCCCATCAATCGCAAGTGTAAGTTCTCTTACAACATCAACCTTTGGCACTTCCACGCCATTTTCTTTTCTGCGAATAGAAGTAGGTTCTGTACCATTCGCCATCTTACCTGTCAGAACGTCCAAATATGCGTCCTGCAATGTGGATTTTCCTTCTCTGTTTCTGCCGGAAATCTCTGTTCTTGGAAACAAATCTACAGACTTACTCGGAAACTTCTTGTAATTCTCCAGCGAAATTTTTTTCACTTCCACTTTCATGCTCGATTATCCTCCCTATTGATACCTCATATGCGGTTCTGATCTCTACTTCATCACCAGATAATTTTTTATGATAAATCCGGCTCTGGATTCTTCCGATTATTTTTACGAAATCTCCAACCTTGAAATCAGCAGCTTCTCTGGCTTCTTTCCGCCATGCTATACATGGGATATAATCTGTTCTTCGTAAATCATATTCGTTGCAAGCAATCATCAAATCACAGATTTCTTTTCCTATTAGTGTTTTGCGGTAAATAGGCGGTTTGCAAAGATAACCTTCCAGAATGATTTTGTTTTCACCTTCTGTGCTCCCATCACCTTCTCCACACCAGATTGTTTCCGCTTTGATTTCAAGAATCAAATGTGACTTTCCACTTTCATGTTTGTTTGAAGAACTGTATCTCCCTTCAACATAAGCGTGTTTTCCAATCTTTAAACCTTCCGTCTGCTTTTCTTTAACAATTACTGGAAGCAAATCTACGTTTCCACTGGTACGCTTTGCACCAATATAAAATCTTGCGAATTTTTCTCCGTCCTTGAAAAACGTTCCTGGCTGAATGTCCATTATTGCGCCAAATATCTGAACTTCATTCTTATTATTCTTCATCCTCCAATTTCTCCATTTCTTTTACGGAAATCTCATATACACTTTCCGTTTCTTCTCCATTAACATAAACATCACGGCTCATTAACCTGCCAGTTACTTTAATGTAATCATTCCTTTTAACGTCTACCGCCAGATCAGCACCTTTTCCCCATAAAGTACAGCGAGTAAAGTCGGATCTTTCTGAAAAATCTCTTGGAATTGCTACGAAAAGATTTGAAACTTTCCTGTGCGTTACTGGCGTAAGTTTTGCATATGGCTCTTTCGTGCAACTTCTGGCAATAAACTCTACTTCGTTTATATCACCATCCGGAACCTGTTCTTCCAGGATTTCCACTTTATCAGCTGCGATATAATTAACATTGTGGTGCTTATTTGGATTTTTAGAAGTGTCCATGCTTCTGATTGCTCCTGTTACCACAACTTCTTTTCCGTTATAATCATTATCACGTACAATGGGATCTTCTATAACGATTTGGAACATATCTACTGCACCACTTTTACGAATAACTGTCAGCATGAATTTGTAATAATATCTTCCGTAATGTTCGTGGCTGAACACTATTTCCCCGGCTCTACCTGATAATCTTACTTTATTTAATCTTTTCATTTACTTTTCCTCCGTTCCTAATATAATAGGAAGAAACATTATTGAGAATAAGACGGTTGATACGAAGAACACCCCAATAACATCAAATGATGTAAGCATCCATGTAATTGAGAAGATTACTGTAAACATCCCTATCCCCACAAATATTTCTTCTATTGTCTTTACCACCTCTTTCATTTTGTCCTCACTTTCTTCTGGATGTGGTTACTACAAGTGCAGTTGCCAGAATAGCGATAATTACATTTCTTGCCATCAGCTTTTCTTCCAGATCAGCAATGATTTCACTGGAAAGTGGCTGATTTTCGCCATTTTTTTGCATAAAAAGTCCTCCTGTTATATTTTTGTTTGTCAAATACAGGAGGTTGTGTTATAATAATCCTGTATTTAACTAACTCATTCTTAGTTAGATACCGTCCTGGTTGGTGTGACCGCACCTTCCAGGGCAACTTAATCTACTTCTACAAATTTTCCGTCTTTCAACATATAGAAAGTATCTTCTTTAATGTTTTCTCCATCTACTTTTGCTGATTTAATATCTACAATATGATATTCATTATTAATTTCTTTCCACTCAGTCAGAACAATAAAACATCCGATTTTTCCCTTAGCTTTTGATTTAATTCCTGTAGCTAACGCAATGCTTTCTTTTCCTTCGACAATTGCCGCTGACTTATTTCCGGTATTGGTTGCCGCTGAATAATCTCCGGTATTGGTTGCCGCTGAATAATCTCCGGTATTGGTTGCCGCTGACTGATATCCGGTATTGGTTGCTGCTGACCGATCTCCGGTATTGGTTGCTGCTGACCGATATCCGGTATTGGTTGCCTTATCATCTTCCCAATCAACTTGCTCTTTTATATATTCAACGCCAGCTTTTATAATTCCGGCAATTCCAATTTCTGCTTTTACGGAAATTTTCTTTCCAACTCTCTTGCTATCATCAGATGATTTCTGGCCATTCTCTTCAAGCTCAACTTCACAATATCTGGAATCTGAAGGTGGATAATAACCGAATACATCCATCGGAAATTCGCAAGCATGGAATCCACAATTACAAATGTCTGCTTTTTCTTCTGTGTATTCTTTTCCAATTTCATACTGGAAATCTCTACACTTTAAATCTTTGTCAAAGCCTTTAAAGCATTTCATTCTTTCTTTTCCTCCTTTGATTTTTCTGCATCAAGCCCAAGCATTCTAAATGCCATTTTCTTTGTGAAATCATAATCGTTCACGCTATTCGCCCAAGCTTCAAATGCCTTTAACCTTCCAACCAGAAGTGCGTATTCCTCATTGGCGTTCTCTGGAATATAATCTGTGCTTTTGGTTTCTCCCATGATTAGTCCTCCTTATCTTTTGCTCCAAATGTTTTAAGCATTTCTTCCAGAAGCGAAACAATCTGAATAATTGCATCTACCTGTTTGAACTTTTCCTTGATTTCTTTGTCAAATTCTTCCTCATTCATAAGACCATGCTCGAAAGAATGTCTAAGCTGCTCTTTTACGTCTTTCTCTTCTCCACCATTTTTTACGAACATCTCTTTAATTTCATGGGTGATAACTGCATACTCTGAAAGAATATCAATCCCTTTACCAGAAATATTAACTAAGCCGTTTTCAAATTTAATCATTGTTTTTCCTCCCTATTTTCTTTTATTATCTCCCTCTGAATGGTATAATGTGTTCAGAAAGGAGGTGTGTTAAAATGTTTCTCAAATTAAAAGTTTCCTGTACTTGTCATTGTGATTACTATATAAGTGAAAGAATAAGTACAGACAAGGTTGTGTGCCCGAATTGCGGAAAGGAACATCCTTATTCTCATAAAATAATTTCAATGCTTCATGCCGCAAATGAGATTGATGATGGCAATGTTCCCGGAGCAGAAACAATAAAAACTTCCGTTATTTCTGAATGGGAAGATGTGACTGAGTGTCAATAACAATCTTCATGTACTCTAAAAAGCCTTTCGCTTCAGTGGCGGACAGACCGCATTCGGCAATTTCGTTTTTTACTTTTTCTACAAGGTCGCTTGCCTTCTGTCCGTTTTTGTGGCGATATAACTGATATATTTTGGAATCATAATCGGATAACCTTTCAGCAACGTAATCATCTGCTAACATTCTTTGTTCACCTCCCCTATTCAATAATTGTAAGATCTTCATCCACCGCAAATGGTTCAGTAACAAATATTCCATCTTCTTTAAAGAGAAGATCAATTTCAACATGTTGCTTATTTGCACACTTCACAACAACTACATTCTCATTTTCTTCTTTGGTATGTGTGAACAAAATATCTGCAATTTCAAAACCTACAAGAGAATGAAAAATTTCTGGATTATCTCCATAAAATTCGTAGCTTTTAATATCTTTCACTGTTTTACCCTCATTTTCTTTCTGAATTAATATCATAATTGCAATCGCGAATCTGCATTTTTGTATTTGTACACGGTTGCCATCCCTTGATGTACTTCACAGCTTCCTCATATCTTAATTTTGGAATGTTGTTTCTTGCGTTTACACCGAAATAAGATTTCACATCTCGATTACATTCTGCGAATACTTTCTTTCCGATTTCTGAATAGGCATTAGATTTCTTTCCGCCCAACGCTTCAATAACCACTAGCGAAACCAGATCCCCAAGATATTTTTGCTGACCGTAGTCAATTGTCATTGTATTTTCAAGTTTTTCGATTCTTTCCTCATGATCTGCTGTACCCTGGGCAAGAATCTGAATTTGTTCGGCAACCGTCAATGGTTTTCTGTAGGAACCTGTCTTTCGAATTTCTGGGAGAACTTTACTTGTCACCCAGTCTGTAAACCTTTCGGCAGATTATTTTCTGCTCTGGAAAATCAATTTATACATATTGGGTTCATTTACAAAGTTAGCATTCTGCTTTCTCCCGATACCATCAATGACCTCATTTGTAATGACCCCATCTGCATTTAACCTTGTCTTTGCCTGGCTCGGATTTGAAATTTCTAATGCTTTGCATATATCAATCATGCAAAACCAAGGTTCATTATCAATAGTTATTGTCCGAATATCTCCGAACTCTGGCGAATTAAAAATCTGTAATTCGTTCATTAGTCTCCTTTCTGTGATATAATCTCCTTTAGGAAGGTGTAATCTCTTTTACATAGAGCACATCTACTGGGTTAAATTTCAAACAATATTGCTTTCCAGCGTCATCCCATTCCAAACGTATCAGTTTATCTCTAATGTCTGGTTTCACAATATCATCCGGGAACACACACGGAATTTCGATTGTTTCCCCATTTTTAAATTTGATAATTGTCATCTTCTCCTTATAATCTCTCCTTTCTTGTGTTATACTCACTATAAGAGTGGAGGTGATGATTATTGGTATTTAATGGTTTCTGCGATAAGCAGAACAAAAATTATTCCATTGAAGCTTCTCTCATTAATACTGGATCATTGGATGATTTGACGCCTAATTACACAATAGGTCGAATTAAGTGTAATTATGCAAGCAAAACTGGATGTTGTTCAAATCCGAAACAATGTTCCATTTTAAAAGCTTCAAAATAATTCTGTTTGGCTCTCTGAGATATGGGAGCCTATTCTGTTTGAAATTTCAGCATCCTTGGTGAATCTTTAAACTTGATTCCCTCAATTTCCCCGATACCTTTCTGGTTCACCTGCAACATCTGCAAGTCCGTGGATAAATTTAAAGCATTCAGATCAATGGAAAGAATAGGTTCTGAATCTCCAACTCCCTGTTTCAGCTCAAAGCTTCTTACCCCTTCGAGTTTGTGACCGTCCACAAGGATTTCTGTAAATATTCCACATTCGCCATCTACTTGACGAATTTCAATTTTTGATTTTTTCATGCAATTCCTTTCTTAATAAATTTTCAATTCAATTTAATTGAATCTATTGGGCACAAAAATAAAGTCCATAGGAATCCCAGAAAGTTCACTCATTTTTCTAAGTTGTGATAATGTTGGTTCTGTCTTTCCTTTTTCCCAGTTAATAACTGTACTATTGGAAATACCGAACATTTCAGCCCATTCTTTCTGGTTATATCCAGCGTTCACGCGAACTGCTTCTAATGAAATCTTTGGCATTTGCTCATCTCCTTTCTTAACTGATGGTCTTATTGTAATTCATTTTAATTGAATTGTCAACACTAAAATTCAATTATTTTGAATTTATACTTGAATTTTTTATTAGTATGATGTACAATACAATATGTAAGGAGGAGGAACACCATGATGACAGATGAAGAACAGAAAAAAATCTTTTCAAACAATCTCAACAAGTATATTTCATTAAGTGGCAAACAGCAAAAAGAAGTTGCCGAAGCAGTAGGAACTAACCCTTCCACATTTAACATGTGGTGCAAAGGCAATTCAATGCCAGGAACAGGAAAAATCAGAGCATTAGCAGATTATTTCCGAATTGGAATGTCTGATTTAACGGATTTAAAAGAGGAAAAGGAAATTGATGCAGAATATTCAGATGTATCAATGAAAATCGGGCTAACAGATCCACGATTCATGAAAATTATTCTTGAATACGATAAACTGTCGCCCGATAAAAAAGATTTGTTGTGTGATTTCTTTGAAAAGTTTATTTTCTAGGTTCTGAGGGTGGGAATTATCTTCCCGCCCTTTCTTCTTTGTATCCTCTTTTAACAAACCAATAGATAAGATTTAATATCTTTTCACTATGTATCTCTTGTATCATCTCAATAATTTCTTTCTTGTAATCCACGTAAATCCCTCCCAATATTCCAAACATTTGTTCTTATTTATTAAATTATATCATGTTTTTATAACCATATACTGGGATAGAATTGTTTCCGCTTAAATCTTTCCTGGCAAACTGATTTATTCTGATTTTTCTATGAATTATAAGTTTTTTTGTGTAAATATTGTGATTTTTGCTTTTCCAAATCGTAATAATAATAGATAGAAATAAAGGGGCTGGATGCTTGTCTGCGAGGGATTTATAGCGTTCATGAACAACCTGTTTTACCTCTGCTTTTGCAGTTTCGATAGTTTTATTCCTCCCAAAGATAATACTACGATCCGGGCGGAAGTAAACGTATTGAATCAAGAACGCCTGCACGAATATCAGTATAAACACAATTATGATTTTTTTATGTTTCTCCATGAATCCATCCCCTTTACACTATCATCTTAATGTATTACAATAACATTGTATCAAAAAATATACAATCACACAGGAAATGGCGAAATTAGCACCTCTGGTGGCGAATTTTACGTGAAAAGAGATGATTTGAATGAGAATTGCAATATGTGATGATAGCGAAATCCAGATTGATATATTTATGCATCGGATTAATAATTTTCTCAAACGAAATGGTGATATAAAAGCATTGATTACTCCGTATGATAAAGGGCAGCCGCTTATTGATGATGTGGCAGATGGCGAGTGGTATGATATTGTGGTTTTGGATATCGTTTTGAAAGAAGAAAATGGAATTGAAGTCGCAAAGGAATTGAGATTAAATGGCTATAATGGAAATATTATTTTCTGGACAGCCCACAAAGAGTATGTTTTTGAAGCTCTTGATATACTCCCGGTACACTATATCATAAAAGGTTCTGAAAACGGCAGAATGTATAGTGCTTTCAATCATGCTCTGGAACATATCAGCAAAAGCACTCTTATGATAAAAGGAAAAGACTTTATTCATCGGGTGGAGTTTCAAAATATCGAATATATTGAGAGCCGAAACAAATACATCATTATCCACTGCACTTGCGGTATAGTTTATACGGAACGATGTAAACTATCCGATATTGAAGAATTACTGGATTCCAGATTCTTGAGGTGTCACCAGAGCTACATAATAAACATGGACGAGGTAAAAGAAATAAACACTTCGTTCCTTATGTTTTCTGGAAATACTGTGCCTATCAGAAGAAAAGACTTTGCAAAAATAAGAAACGAATTTGAAGAATATACGACATTTAAGTAACTCCCGGGGAAAGCCCCGGGAGTATTATTATTTCAGTAATTCATTGACTTTTTTCTGCACTTCTGCGTAGTTGTAGCCGGCAGCTTCCAGGCGGTCTCGTCTATCTTGTCCATTTCCCCATTCGCCATTGATTACCTCTTTTGCAACCTTGTCTACACTTTTCTTTGCTGTTACGGAATACACCGCTTTTCCATTCCAGTCAAAAACAGAGTAACCAGCTTTGCAAGCCTTTTTCGCATTTTTCAGTGACTTGTACGCCCCGATCTGGCTCTTGGAATCCTTCCAGGTCTTACGGACACGGTAATACTTATCAACCTTTACAGTCGGCTTTGTGGTTGGTACTGTCACGGTTTTGCTGGAAATAAGCTTCTTGAATCTATCCCAGTCACCCTTTGCACGGATAACGGATGGACAATTCTTAGCACACACATCGTAATGCTGCACTACTCGGATTGCTGGGATTCCGTATTTCTTCATAAGCTGCTTGCACACATCAACGGTATTCTGGAATGCTTTTTCGTAGTTATATCCAGCATTCATGCACATTTCAATTCCGATGGAATTATGATTATTTACAGTTCCAAAAAGCTTACCGCCGTAATTTACCCCAACGTGCCAAGCCCCACGATTATACGGCAAGGCTTGGTATGCTGATTTATCGTCCACGAATACATGGGCTGAATAGCCATGAAAATTGCCATTATGCTGTGCAGTGGCGTGTGCTTTGGCATCTGCTGTCTTGGCGATATTATCTGTATTGTGAATGACAATATACCGAGGTGTTTGTCCTGCGTAGCTGTTGTTGTTGCTGATTAATGAGGTATTGATATTCATGTATGTTCTCCTTTCATTATTGAGGTTAAAAAGTGCATAATAAAAAGCACCCCAAATGGGATGCTCTTTAGCATAAACTCTTTATGCAATATATCTCTTATGATTAAATTTCACAGAATCGTGGCTGATTTTAGCATAAATCATTGTGGTATCAATTCTTTATATCTCCAAATATAGCCGTTTGCAGTTTTACGTATTCCTTTGCATACATTATTAATTTCTTTTCTATCTACTTTTGCTTTCTTGGATGCTTCTAACACTGATTCAAATTCAGCTATATAATTCATATCTTCATCAAATTGAATAACTGCTTTTCTCTGATGGTGTATTGTGTGTGCTTCTTTAACAATATTATTTATTACACTATTATTACCTCTTATTTCTTCATACTCTTCTTCATATATCCAAATGTATCCACCAGAAGTTTTTAATTTATGAATACAGTTATAATTAATTCCATTTCTTCTTACACCTGTTGTTTTTGATGCTTTACAAATATTATCGAATCTAGCAATAAAATTCATTTGAAGATCAAGTTGGACTACAGGTCTTGCATTTGGATGTTCAAATTCCTTATTAACCAAACTTAATATTTTCTCTTTATTATAGCGGTTACTCAAGTATTCGTTTTCGTGTAGCCAAATATATCCTCCGGCAGTATAGTATCCTTCTCTATGCTTACACACAAGTGAAATTTTACTTAAATCTATATCGTTTGCTTCACTTGCTTCTTTTATAGAGTCATAGCGGTTTAAGTAATTAAAACTTTTGTCAAACTGAACAACCGGAACCATAAGAGATAAATTTTTAGCGCCTTCACCGCCAGTGCAAATATTATAACCGTATTTAGAATCAGTTGTCTTTAATTCTGAAATTGTTTTAATTTCAAATTTATTTGCTTCTTCTAGGCTTAAATTATCATACAATATTTTTGCTTCGAAATTTTCAATTCCATATTTTTGAATAGCATTATAAAAACGTATGCAATGTTTATATCCTTGCCCCTTTTTACTCCCAGCTCTAATTTTTAATGTTCTGCAAGTCTGACCAACATACTTTTTCCCGTTTATTTTATTGGTATAAACATACACTTTATAATTATTCTTCTTTAAAATTCTTTGTTCCATTTTATTTTCCCTATTATTTTCCATAAAAAATACCCTCCTTTTGGGTTCACAAAGGGAGAGTACTGTGCTATAATAATACTGTACCCTTTGTGGTGCTTGGAGCTGAGTTTTTTGATTGGTAGTCGGGAACTCAGCTCCCTTTTTGTTGTTGTGATATACTGATTATATCATGTATTATCTTTTGTGAATAGAGTTTTTGCAATTTTATTTGTTTTTCGCTAACTATTTAAATGAGAATCAATTCTGATAATATTTTTTCTATCAATAAACTTGGTGGCGGAGATATTGATGTTATTGTTGATAGATCTAAAAAAAACAATAAGTTTTCCAGTTCCAAATTGGTCAACTGTACTTATGATTAGTATTGGCGGCGTTGATTTGAAATAATTATTTCATTTGAAGCCCATATATGACGATTTTGTTAGAACCTGTAGACTTGTATTTTGCCCAAATATAGTAAGTAATATCCTTAGATGCTTTATCACATATGTACGTTAGTATTGTCGGATATTTTTCGTTGTTTCCAATTATTGTAGCTTTTGAATAATCGGAATCTGAATTTACAATTGAGATTCCAAGCGGCTCTGACTTCTCATAAAATGCTTTTGCTGTAAAGATAAATAAGGTGTTTTTCGGGACTGTAAACGACAATCCTGTATATACGTATTCATTAACAACTTGAATATTCGCATCTTTTATTTTCGATATAAAAGATGACTTGCCATATAAATAGTTAATTGCCCCGATAACTGTTTTATTTTCGGTTTCCAATTTACTGATAACAGCCGTTGCCATTTTATCAACTACATAATCCCAAAACTTGCTCATTAATCCACGTTTATTCGCTCTCGCAGTTGCGTCATACAGCATTACTTCGTCATTATCCGCTAACGTATCTTTTGATGTGTATTCAGTCCATTTTGGCATGTTGTTGTCCTCCTTTTAATTATTGATATTAATTTATAAAAAGAGGATGATTTCTCACCCTCTTTATATTGATTTGCCTAACAATTGTTTGATTTCTGCAAGTTCTTCTTTAATGCTTTTTAATTCAGATTTCAATTTTTCATTCTCGCATTTGAGTTCCTTGATTTTCTCGTGATTGAATTTTATCATAGCGAACATGGATGGAATCATAATTCTGTAATTCCAATCCTCGGGCTTCCCATCTGGCAAATGGTTTACTGCAATTGGGAAACGTCTTTCCATGTCCTCTGCAAGGAACATAGGCATTAACTTGTCATATCTGCTGTCGTTTTTATCGAGATATCCTTCTTTATACTTCGCCCAAACAACCTTTGTCCTATAGAGTTCTTCCAGCTCTTCTTCTTTAACTGTTGTCCGAATTGACTTATAACGCCAAGAAGATGATGGGACTTTAATAACCATTCCATCTGAATTAATACCCAAGTGTGTTCCGTCTGTAATATTTCCCATATTTTCAAGACAGAAAAAATTCGTAGCATCACCGAAACCGCTTAGTGGATTTCTGATTTTTATGCCGCCATCAATTACAAATCCGCTTCCATTTGCTTTTAGATCAACGCCATTTATGGTTACCATGTTGTTTTTCGCATCAAGTACAATGGCACCGTTTGCAGAGGTTAATTTTCCATTTGTTTTATCAATCTGCCAGTTTCCAATTTCCCCAGTTAGCGACTTTACGCTTCCAGAAAATTCGCCTTGGTTAAAATGAACACCTGTATTGTCAATATATCCAACCTGTGTGCCACTTGCATTCAGAATGGAAAGTAACCCATTTCCGTTATTTGAACCGCCAAGTTTCAATGTACCTCCATGTGCATAGGTGAATGAAAAATACAATTCTCCATTTTCCATGTACATGCCCTTTATTGCACCGTTGTTTGTAAGCATATTGAACACTTGCTCATTTGTGTAAGCGTATTCAAGTTTTGGCATATAAATATAAGTATCATATTTTACGCTAGACCCAACTGATGATGTCAAGATTCTCAAACTGTTTAAACTATCATTTGGTAAGCTAGATAAAGTTGTTGTTACTTGCAGTCTTTTCCATTCAGTTGTAGTTTTAGCATTTAATATTGTTTTACTTCCAAGATACACATATACTTGTGTTGCAACACTAGTTTTTATCCAAAACGAAAAAGTATAATTTCCAGTAACTTTTATTGGCTTATAATTTTTCGTTCCAAATTGTGCTCCAGTTCCGTTTATTTTTATTGCATTTTTACCGCCATCTACATCCTGGACTCCATACTCATATGTATATGCATTTTGTGTAGACCAATAATCTTTAACGTTTTGTTCTGTTAGATAATACCCTTTGATTATATTGTCCGATGTAATATCTTGGACTTGTTTTATAGCTTCTTCCTGTGCTATATCAGTAACGCTTTTATCTCCTAATGTAAACTGTGAAGCTGCTATTGTTACTGCACCAGTGGTTTTGTCAATGGAAAAAGTGGTTTTTCCATTTCCATCAACAACCCTAATTCCTTTGGCTTGCACGTATTCACCATTTACATAGACATTTCCATTTTCATCCAAGTAAATCCCCTGTGCCTTGCCGCCATTGGTAAGTTTGTTGAAAATATCGGCTTGTGTCTGTCCAGAAACTGCGGTGCTGGCAGAAGAATCTGCAATTTCCTTTACTGTTTTGCCTTGTAAGGAAAAAGTTTTTGGAGCTAGGATGACGTTTCCTTTGCTGTCGATTTCTAAGGTTACGTTCTTGTCATCATTAATGACTTTTAGCCCACGACCATTAATTCTCTCACCGGCAAGCAATCCAGCCAGAATATATTTTGCATTGATATATACTTTTCCGTCCTCGATGTAGATTCCCTGTTCTGTCCCGCCTTTTGTGAGTTTATTGAACACTTCATCCTGTCCAAGACTGGTATCGTAATTATCAATTGCATTTTTGATATCGTCTTTGTCTGCGTACTTGAAGTCAATCCAATCGGATGCAGTAAAGTCACCATTAATACGATTTACAAAAGAAGTTTTGAGAGAAGCCTTTCCTTCACTATTGGTCGTTACCCACAAGTCACCTTCGTAATATGGTGGTGTTGGCTGAATCATGTAAACAGATGATTTACCGTCTATCTTGTCCAACAATTCATTTGGTATGGACTGTGGTTGCCAGATGCCAGATTTGTATATCCACTGGGTGTTATCCGTGGTATTATGCCAAAGATCGCCTTCATGCTCTACCTTCTCAGATTCCCATACCAAAACAATTTCATTCCCGGATTCATCCAGAATCTTGTTTCCGTCAATATCACACCATGGATATTCCTCTGTTTTTGTCCATTTTACAGATGGATCGTTTGGCTGATACCAAGTCTCAATTTTCCCGTCTATCTGTGTTTTTAAAGAATTAAGAGAATCTTTAAAAACACCATTAATAAATAAGTCTAAAGAGCTATCGTCCGTATACTTTGAAGCCTTTTCCCAATCATCCACTGAATAAGAGCCGCTTGCTCTGGCAACCTTACATCTCATCAAGTCACCATTAGAGCCTTGCGTCCATAAGTCTCCAATGTCATAAGGTGGCTTTGGCTGAACGACGAATACACGCCGCTTATGATCTGCCGTATCTTGCGCTTTTTCTGCGGCGGCAAGTGCTAACGTGATATCAGTATCTTGTACCAGTTGCCACTTCCATGTTGCCCCATCTTGCATAAAACGGTAAGCATATCCTTTGGATTTCCAGTAAAATAAGTCACCCTCATGTTTCTTTCGTTCTTCGTTGGTAGTCCAACCAGAAGCCGGGATATTCTGCAAGGTTGGTTCATAGTCATAAAAAAAAGTCTCAATCTGTCCGTCGATTTGAGACTGTAAATTATTGATATCAGTTGTGTATGTATTGCTTATAAAATTATTTACTTCTTTTTCTGCTTTTTCCTTTGCAATTGCATTAACATCTTTTCCCTTGATTTGTACAGAATCTGCATTAATAATAACCCTTCCTGTTGTTACATCAACCAGGAAAGTTGTGTTTCCATCTTTATCAATAGCCTTAATGGTTCCCGTATTAATCCAGTCAGCATTAACACCTGTAGCCGTAAGGATTCTGGCAATCACATCACCATCGACAGTCATACCGCCATTCCAATGTTGTCCACCATCTGTAGATACTGCCCATGCTTCTGCGGTCATTTTCCAAACAATATCAGAATCGGATAACTGTGGCTTGTTGTGAAGATAATAAATATTGCTTCCGTCCGGCTGTTGCTCTACGGTAGTATATACGCCAGAGGATTCCGCTAAACGATTAGACAACTCCTCTATAGCTTTTTCTCTGGCGGTACGTTCATCTCTTAAATTCTTTTTGTTTTCTGCCTGTACTTGTTGATTAAGGCTGTATTGTTTCTGCTTATTCCTAGATACACTCTTAGCACTGCATTCAAGTTGCTCAAATGTGCCTGGATTCAAAGCAACAGAAGTTAGGAAGCTCTTGTACTGTTTCCCATTTCTGTCGGAAATCTCAATGGTGTCACCAGCTTCCCATGCAATATTGGTCAATGCGCCTGTGGTAAACGGTCTGAATTTCAGCCCCACGCACCTGTCTGCGATAATTTGACAGATTTTCTCGCCAGAGCCCTCTTGAATTAGCTTATTATCACTTATTTCGATAACGTAGCCAGATTTCCCCGACTGATATGTTTTCGCTTCATTTTTAGAAGAATTTTCAACGTATTCTGTAACTTTTACACCTGTTATTTCGATATCGTACATCCATGGTGTGAATCCATTTGTATCTATGGCTGTAATACCCTTTTGCATAACAGTGATAATCTGTGCGCCAGTAGTATCTAAGATATCTTTTCCTTCAATATCTTTCCATGGTACTTCTTCCTTATTATAAAAATCGTCTGGCACTTCATTTTTATACCAGTCAAGGCATAATCTGCCGTATGCATCTGTTTTCGCCCACTGACAGCCCATCTGCGCTACCCATGCAATTACCTGTCGGAAAGTAATACTGCTATCATCTTGTCGATTCTGAATTACGAAATCATCGTTATCAAACCTTGTAGATTGAAGTGTTACTCCGCACACCTCGCAAGCATCCTGGATGATCTGTAATCTGGTTGCTGGGTATGTCAGCTTGCTATCTGAATAATCACGATCAAATAATCGCATGGAATCTTCGCAAGCCAAACTGATTATAGCTGTATTCTGATATGGTGCATCCGTTACTGTCATGGTACAGATACGGATTTTTTCAATACCAGTAGATAATTCAAGCCCAATATGGCAAACAACTCTTGCTCCGTCCCAGATGTAATCTGTGTACTTTCCAGAAAAGTTGTTGATCTGCAATGTCAGCTTATTTACGATAGCTGCGCCGATATCAAAAGAACCACTTTGCGATACTGCATCCTCAAATTTGAAGCCATTAGACCATAAATCTTTGTCGGTAATGGATAATGTGCTTCCGTCTGTAAAGGTAAAATCTGCATATTTCAGATAGTTACGGTTCCCACTATTCTGTTGTTCTTTAAATTCCGTTGATAAATTTCGCATATTTTACCTCTCGATAAAGTCAAAACTAAGTCCTTCCATGCGCTCATTTCCAACCCACCAGCACTTAAAAGGGGATTCCCTGTCCCCAACATAAAATGTTCTGGTTTCGTGCTTATTTGCGGATAACAGGTCTGGATATGTGACCTGTATGTACTCTGGATTTACTGCCTGTATAATTTTGCAAGCAGTGTCCCAGTCTGGGCCATTCCAACCTACAGACAGCTTTCGTTTCTGTCCAACTCTGTTTTTATGCATGGTCGTATCGTCTGTTCTGCCAGATTCTGCCGCCGATATATCCTGTAACCCCCAAGTAAAAGAAGAAGGACAGGGCAATGCTACCCCATCCACTTTAAGAAATACTTCTGCCATATGCTAACCCTCATGTATTTTTACACACGAAAAAAGCGCCTACCCCGAAAGGTAAACGCTTTAAAAATTGCTTATTATGATTTTATAGTATAACATACGGTGAAAGTATCATTCAGTATACTTTGGTATCATTTCACTGTTTTTAAAACTTCCTCTAAGTACAGATATTCGAGCAACTTATATGTTCTTTTGAGATCATAATAATCATCTACTTTTTCCAAAAGTTTCTTGATTTCTTCTTTATAGTCAATCATTCTACAATTCCTCCCAACACTCTAATCAACTTCTGTTTGCGGTTATACTTCAAAATCTCGGAAATCTGCCCCATCATATCATCCATTGTCATGTTGCTCTTCATGCTATTGCAACGCTTACAAGCCAGTTGCAGATTCTTAATATCATTGGTGCCGCCCCGGGACAACGGCGTAATGTGGTCGATTGTCATTTTCTTGAATTTGACAGGTTTACCGCATATTGCACATTTTCCGTTGCACTTGGCGTACACGCTCTTCTTCTGAAAGTCATTGAACTGGATTCTGCTTGCCATACGATCACGCTTTCCCGATTAACTGTTTGGTAAAGAGATACATTCCCTTTAATTTTGACAGGTCTTTCAAATTGATAAGATTTTCAATGATTCTCTGTCTGTACATATACTCGTCCAGAAGCACTAAGCACTCGTTGTTATCTGCGTTCAGTTCGTCGATTGTTTTCTGTAATTCAGCCTTTGTCATTTTATTTTCCTCCTGTGTATCCCTGTAAAAATCTAATTAAAAGAATCTCTGCTGTGCGTTTTCTGTATCAATCTCATTCTTCAAGAAAACTGGCGGTTTGTATTCTCCAATAATCTTGACTGCCTGTTCTACTTGGCTTCTCTTAATTGCCTTGTAGCTTTTTACCTGGAACTGGTAGCGCAGATTGGAATGAATGTTACTGTAAATTTTCTGACGAATGGAACGGCTATTGTAAGCATTGGATTCCTTACCGCCAAGCACCAGCGTTCCTTTTCTCTTTACTGCTTCCGTGATTTTCTCCGCTTCAATCGGGAGAATCGGCAAATCCATTTTCAAAGTCTCAAACTCTGTCTGGATATCGTCAATCCGCTTATTCAGTTCTACGTTTCCCTGTGCTAGAAGCTGAATCTGTTCGGGGATGGTCATTGGTACTGGGTGGCGAACTGTTTCTTTTAATTTGTCCTCTACTTTGAGAAAATATTGTCTGGCTTGCTCACCTTTGACACTCTTTGATTGCATGGAAAGTTTCTTTGCAAAGCTGGCAGAGAGTTTATAATCTTCTCTTTGAATAACGCCACCTGTCGGTGTCTCGACATTGATGTCGAGTCGCACATAATCTTCATTCTCCATTGCAAAATCATTTTCAATAATATTTCTTTTGCACCATCTTGAAAACTGTCCTTGTGCAAGTTCTAAAAATGAATATAGTTTTCTTGCAGTAGTCATGCCCTCTTCATCAATTCCAAGCGCAATCTCAATAGGTGTCTGGTTTGCTGTGTTAATTGTGATTTCGTTCATATATTAAAAACCTCCTGTGAAATTTTGATTTTTTATTTGCAAACAGGAGGCATACAGTGTTATAATTTGTATAGCCTCCTATTTGGTGGCAGAATCATTTAAGAGATTCTTAACTTTGGTCGGTCGGGAATCTCTTATTTTTTATCACTCTGGAACATTTTATCATACTGCATTTCAATCCCAATTCTCACAATTTCAGACCTTGTAGTAGCCTTTTCAAGTGCAACAGCATCCAGTTTTTGAAGAGTTTTCTTGTCTAATCTTGTCCTTAACATATAGTCTTTTGGATTGTCAGTTAATTTTGTTCCGATTTTCATAGCAGCCATTTATATCACCTCTCTTTCTTTGTTGCTACAATCCTATTATAGTGTGTAGCAACAATCCTGTCAAGTATTATTTTCATTTTTTTCAAATTTCCTATTCCACTATCCGTTTTGGAGTGGTAAAATAGGTATATCATACTAAAGAGGGGGATTTTACATGAAAAGAAAATTTGTTATGATTTTGGCTTTAACATCCATTTTTTCAAGTGTTACGCCTGTGTTCGCTAAAACAGATAAAGAAATTCTTTTTAGGGATATTCCATGGGGAACTTCTTTCTCAGATACAAAGGATTTGTTTCCAGATCAGTGTCTTTATGGCATACAATTAGATGGGATAAATGCAATGAGTACAAAAGAAATATTAACTGGTTCGTCTGACGATTCCAATGTTTATGATGGTAAAATCTGCCTTTATGCTCAGCCATTAGATATAGCAGATGTAGATGTAGCTGGATATTCTACTCCTTACTTGAATTTTTACTATTCTTATAACATTAATGAAAATAAAATAGATTTTGATGATAGTAACACTTTGTTATATGGTGCGCAATATGAATTTGAACCGCAAGATATAGACTCTATGTATTCTGATTTATTTGAAAAACTTTCATCTGTCTATGGTGATCCTGATAAAACAGAGAGCGATACTACTCAATGGGGAATAAAAAATACTTATACATGGTGGTATGGCGCTAACAATACTGCTTTAGTTCTTCGGGCATCCGATTTGTCAGATTATGATGATGATTTAGAAACTAACAATATATATATTTCTTATGTCTGGCAAAAAGGAGATGAATTATTAAAAACTGCCGATGATACATTATCTCAAATGCAAATGGATGGTGAAACTGAAATTTATGGAAATGGTTCCACCAACGGATTATAAAAGGCTAGGGATTTCTCCCTAGCCCTAATCGTTTTATCAATCTTCGCCCTCTACAATTTTCATTCCCTTTATCGGAATTGTAAATGTAGTTGTTGGTGCTCCCCAATAAAAATTTTGACTAATCTTAATAGTTACTGGGCTTTTAGTATCGTTTAAACAAATACGATACACTATGTTCTTCGTGCTTTTTTCTGGAACATCACTTCTGGGACTATTTTCTGAATCATCCCAAGAATCGTTCAAATATATTTCTTGCGCATCTTGATATGCTTTAACTTCAAATTCGCCGCTTGGGTGAAAATAAACAGTTGCTTTGTTGGTTACTTCAAATTTAGGTTCAAAATAATATGTTCCGTAATAGTCAAAAATCTCACCAGAAACATATCTTACCTTGCAACGGTCAGTCTCGTATACCGTAGATGTTGGATTTTTGGTTGCCTTTTTGTTCTTAACCACAACTTTAACTTTTTTGCTGACATTTCCAGATTTTACGGTTATATAGGCTGTTCCGTTCTTCTTTGCAACAATTTTTCCTTTTTTGCTTACTGTTGCCACTTTCTTATTAGAGGAAGAAAACTTAACAGTGTCTTTTGAGTTAAATGGTGTCTTGTTTGCCTTAATGGTAAACGTTCCACCCTTTGTAAGATTGACTGTTGTTTTATTCACGGACAGTTTCTTTGTTTTGACAGCCTTACTCTGTACAGTTAAGCTAATGTCCACAGTAACGCCACTTTCTAAAGTTGCTGTAATGATAGTTTTTCCAGTTTTCTTTAATGCTTTTATTTTAAAACTTCCGTTCTTATTCACGGCGGTAACTTTTGCAAGTTTTTTATTCTTTGGCACAACGGATTTTAAATAATCACCGTTCACCATGCCAGTAATTTTAACAGCTGTAGTTGATTTACCTTTTTGTAGAATTACATTTTTGTAATTTGCTTTTCCGGTCGGGCGAACAGCGTCACCATACCTCATTTCCTTTTCTCCACATTTAGAACATCTTCTAACAATTTCAGATGAACTATAATATGTGGCTGCTTTCTCTTCTTTCCATTCAGACCAATTATGACCTGTTGGTTCTGCAAGAACTTTTCCGCACCTTGTACAATATTGTGATTCAGTACATGTTGCAGGTTTACCAGGGCTGTGACCTAATGCATTTTTAATCACTGCACCACATTCTACGCAAATTTGGTCATCAACACATGTTGCCTTTGGGCCTGGTGTATGTGGTGTCTTGCTTGACAATACTGCACCACAAACCGTACAGGTCTGTTCTTTTGTGCAAGTGGCTTCTGCGCCAGGTACATGTCCTTTGGCGTTTCTTAGTATAATTCCACACTTAGTACATTTCTGTGGCATTGTACATGTCGCATATGCTCCTGGGGTGTGCCCTGTTGCTTTCTTTAGGACAGCTCCGCAAGTCGTACAAACTTGGTCTTGTGTGCAAGTAGGCTCTGCGCCAGGTGTATGAACGTGAACCGCTGGTGGTTCAATATTATTTATTTGCGCATCAACTTTTAAATTTCCATTAATTTTTCCGTTATTCCAGAAATTTCCGTAAGAAAATCCTGTTGTAACACCATTCTCTGTTTTTGTTGCAGAGTTTAAAAGTATTCCTCCGTAGTAATAATTTAAGCAAAACAGAGTTCCGCTAACATTAATAGTTCCATGGTTGTAGAAATCTCCAAAAACATATATGTTGCCATTTACGGTAAGGGTTCCATAAAACGTATAAGAACCACCATTTACAACGTACAGGTTTCCATCAACTGTTCTTCCGCTAAATTCCTGTAGGCTTCCATTCCCGACTACAAAATCGCCATATTGAGTATAGCCAGTATTGTAATATTTTTCTGCCGATACTGGAACTGCCATACAGACAATCAATAGCATGACTGCCAAAACTGATAGTAACTTTTTCGCTTTCTTCATACATACGTACCTCCCAATATTTGATACCCATATTTTACCACCTTGGGACGTATTCTGGAAGTCCTATTTCGCTTTTCTATCAATTTCCGCAGTTACGGCAAACAAAAGAGCTTCGGCAAATTTCGCACCAACCGAATCAGTGTATTTATCGTGAATCTGCTTTGCTTCCATGGTGAGATTTTCCCACTGTGGAATATCGTCTTTTGAGATAAAAGCATACTTCTTGTGGAGATTCCATATATCTTGCCAGATGGAAAAGTAAGTCTGTTTAAAGTCCATCAGCGTAAAGAACCCCATGATATTTCTCGAACCTATGCTCTTGCTTTATTTCTGGGTATTTGTTCCAATCTACCTTGCTATAAAACATCTTTGTTGGCCTGGCAAATAGTTCCTTACCGCCATACAAAGCTCTGTATACTACCAAATCTTCCCCTGTTTCTGTATGTCTGGCATATCCGATAAACTTATACAAATACTCGTTGTTGCGTGGCTCCTTGATGGTTTCTCTCTTAAAGTGCTGTACAATGTCTCCTGGCTCAAATAATGGTCTGTTCATTATGTTTTCATATCTCCTTTTCGTTAATACCACTTCTCTTTCAGCTGATTAATCGGTGTTCCGGCAACTCCGGCACTTTCTCCGCTGTCTGTTGTCTTGAAGTATGCACCCGGAATTTGAGGATACATAAACTCAAACATCAAATAATTAGCTGCATCGCAAAGATATTCTGTGTTTCCTGTCTCACGATACTTTTTGATGCACATATCGTGGGATTCCAAGGCGTTTACCAACTTCTCCCCGAAGTTATCCTTTGCTGTACCATATTTGTAAAAACTTACCTCAACCCTATTCTGGCGTAATTCATCGAAACGGTCTGAATATTCTGTCGGAAGTTCTGTTCCTATTTGACTCATATGTTTTAATTCTCCACAATTAATTAATTTCTTTGTTCAAATTTCAATTTTCTTGGCTTATTCCTATATTTTATCTGGTGAGAGATTTTGAAACGGATTTGATTATTTTATCTCAGTAATTCTTTATCAATAATCTGGAAATTTGCCCTGTGGATATAAAGAGCTTTTCCGTCAATCATTAACTTTGTCATTTTAGGTAGATCGTCCGGGATTTTCCAGAACACCTCGTCACCAGAATATGCGGCTATTGGTTGTCCAAGTTGGGATTTAATTACTACAACCCTAGATTTCCCAAAATAATTTTTATAATAATTCACAATCCCGGCTATGTATGCATTCTCTGAAATCTTCCCGGTTGAATGGCTGGTAATATCTTCCTGGGTAAAATCAACCTCCGGCTTCAATCCTTTTTGCTCAAAAATACAAGTATCACCACAACTTTCAATTTCTTTACCGTCTATCAGAATTGTAATGACGGAAGATACATCATAGCTGGTTGTTTCGTTACCCTCGCTATCGTAGCCCTTAGATTTCGTTTTATTCCCGGAAATATTAATCTTGTCCCCAGTGGTGGTCATAACCTTTTTGCCGTAGTTATCGTAGGTATAGATTGTGTAGCTGTTTCCAGAAAGATTTCCTTTCACGTCATTCATGTAATCGTCATTCGCTGCACAGCCTGTTAGCCATGTGATAGTGCAGATACAGATAATAGTTGCCAGTAGTGCTTTGATTCTTTTCATAGTGTGTCCTCCCTTTTTTGTTTCACTCTTTGATATAGCATATTTTGTGTGGTGTCCTTAAAAAATAACATGATTCTATAATCAAAATCTCCGCCATTTCTTTTTCCCCACTTTGTCTTAAAATGTTCCTCCATCATGTCAAGATAGAACAGTGGTTCCTCTTTATCGTCAACCAAATCATCTTTTGCCATATCTGTGTCTGGATTGCGTACCATTTTCAGAATATTTTCGGCTTGGTTTGGCGTAACCATCGGATGTTTCTTTTCACGGTATTTTTGATATTTCTTGAAAAACTCTGTAATCAAGAATATAGATAAGCAAATGTCATGGTCTTCAAAAATATTCTCTTTTGTTCCGTAAATGCTTTCGTATATTTCAGTTACCAATTTCTCAACATCTTCGTCTTTATAATCTAAGATAGATGATTGGTTCCTTGAATTATAGCGGTTGGCTTTCTGCTCCTTGGTTCTAGGAGGTATATTATATATATTTAATTTATTATAATTATTAGGAGCAGAAGTCTGATTATCTTTATCTGTATAAGATAAAGTCTTTTTTTCTTTATTATCAATAAAGTCTGGTTCTGTTTTCTTATCTATATCTGTTATACTTATTTCACTGTTATACTTATCCACGCAGTTTTCCTCACCACGGAAGGTGCAGTTTTTCTCACCATCCCCCATGCGTTTTTTCTCACCACGTTCGGGCTGATCTTTTTGCTCATGCTCATTTATAAATTCTTCATAAAATTTTTCTGTGAGAATAAGGTGTCTATGCTTTATTACTTTTGGATTATCTTTTTCATATTCATACCATGAAGTTATATAACCATTCTGTTTTAACCCATTTAGCATTGACTGAATAGTACGTTCGGACACACCAATAAAATCAGCAAAATGCCGATTGCTCGCAAAACAATCACCGCTTTTATCTCTTTTGCGAAGACTATGTATTTCCACTAATAAAAATTTTTCTCTTGGGCTGAATTTATTTGTAAGATATAATTTTGACGGTATAAATACCCCCGTGAAATCTCTTTCTCTTCTTTCGGAAACAAACTGTTCTTTTCTCATGCTAGATAACCTCCGTATATCTAAAAACTTCTCCGATAATATAAAAACAGTAGGCAATCTCTCGGAGGTGAGACTTTCGGGAGCTACCCTAGCCCACTGATTTTACCAATTATTAAATACCATATACTTCTTTATTGTATTTTGCCCTATCCATGTCGGATTTTATTCTTACCCATTTATCAATCTCTTCCATTGTTTCGCAAAGATTTTTCATCATATTAATTCCAAACATAGGAATATGCCCGCATTCAGAAACGATTTTGAAATCTAGGCTTACAGTTCCTTTCTTTTGTTCTTTTCCGAGATCAAATCCATTTAGTAAAAAATGATATCTGCTATGCAGTTTTCCTGGAAGCAGCAGCAAGTTATTTATGTCATTATTGCTTCTATCAAAGTCTATATGGTGAATTACATAACTGCTGTCAAACTCAATTCCATAGTATTCTTTGTAATACTTCCGATAATTAAAACTCTTTGCCATAGATTGATACCTGCCTTTCGTATAAAAGAGTGCCTTGAACTGTATGTAAATCAACAGGCAGGCGGCAAGGCATTTCCGCTTTTCGATGATCGGTCTAGCCTGTTGGTTTTACCAAAATTAACGGTTAAAATAAAAAAGAGCCGCCAAGTAAGATAAAAATTCCTCAAAATCGAGAAATATTAATTTCTTCTTAGCGGCTCAAAAATCAAAACCGTGTGTACTTCTTCATTAAAGAAATCATACCACACAATCAGTCAAAAATCAATATGCCGGGGACGGTTTGAAACGGCTATCTGTATCATTTTGGGCTTTTGTTACTGCTTTTGCAATCTCGCTTCCGTCCAGAATAATGCTATTCATAATGTACTGCGGATTGTTATTTCCGCTGTTCATACTCATTGCCATTGCAACGCCCTGTGCTACTGCTTTTGCCATTTCTTCTTTTGTAAGTCCCACGCTTCCGTCCGAACTAGAAACAATGCTGTCTGCGATCTTCTTCATGGTTCGTGGATTTTCCAGAGGAAGAACGGCTTCGGAACCGGCTTCACCGATACCGATTACCTGTGCGCCGTTGAAAAGACCACCTTTGGCGTACCAATTAGGCTTGTAAACTGGTGTAGAACTGGTTCTTCCACCACCAAGATCATGTTTTCTCCACTCTGAAATATAATAAGTCAGAGTTGGCAAGTGCACTTGTTTCATGCCATCGGCAAATGATTGAGCCGTTTCCCGACCAATTGATGTAAGATTAACATTAAATAGTCTTTTAATTTTATCCGAAATCCCCGACAAATTAGATTCTGTGTAGGTTTTCATTTTTCCAGTTTCCGTGTCAACTTTTCCAGAAGCCTTTTCCCAAATCTGGTTTGTATTGATAAGAACGGAAGACCAATAACTTTGGATGGTTGTCATAACTTTACCCATTACATCTTTTGTATCGGTGTCCATGGTTCCGAGGGCTGTCGATACAGCACTTGCAGAATTTTCCCAGTTGGTTTTAGAGTTGGTTTCAACATCATCATTCGTGTTCTTTATCTTCGACCAAATAGAAGGCATTGTGCTTTCTGTGCTTTTTTTCATCCCAGCCATTGCCGTACTTACGGCGGTATTGGCGAGACCAAAGCCAGTTTTTGTCTTGGATGATACGGATTCGGATGCTGTTGCAACTGATTTGCTCATTGTTGATGAAGCTTTCGGAACATCTTCTGAAAAAGCTTTTATAACTTTTCTTGTGTCAATTCCCATCTCTGCCATTTTATCCATCAATGCTTGGAATGCAGCTCTAGCTGTTGCACCAGATGATTCTTGCTGTTGAAGGACAGTACTTAATTCATCAAACTGCGTTGGAGTGATTACTGCTTGATCTGAAAGTCTTTCCAGTGCAGATTTCGCATTATCAAATTCTGTCCCCATCGTACCGATATATTCATTAATATTGCTTACATGAGAATTTGTAGAGGTATCAGATTCCTCCATTGCTTGTTTTAATGCTTGCTTAAATGTATCAGAAGAAATTCCGAGATTTTCAAGTGATGTTTCTACAGTTTGGAGCTGTCCATCAAAATCAAATGCATTGTCTTTCACATTTTTTAAATCACCGCCAAGTCCGATAAGTTTATCACCAGAGATTCCAGTTTGGTCTTCGATGATTTTCAATGCTTTTCTAACAACTTCAAAATCGTTGAATGCGTCAGCTGTGGAATCTTTAAAGTCCATAGCTTTTTTTACCTGTCCAAGACCTTCCACGACAAATGCAGTCGCACCCAAATTGGTTGCGTATCCCCAAAATCCTTGGAATTGTCCACCAGCTGTTTGTGCGACATCACCGAGATTTTTTATCTTTTCTGCAAGTGTAGTAAACCCGCCATTTCCTGCTGCTTCTGCTTCATCCCCTAAATCTTTTATTGCTTCTTTTGCTCCACTTGTTCCATCTCCTAAAACAGTTGCAAGTTTATCTGCAATTAGTTCTGCATTTTTCTTTTCAGCTATTTTTCCTGCAATATGTCCCACAAGTGAACCAACAAGAGTTCCAATACCTGTAATATTTGCTATTTTTACTGCAATAAATGCTTTTGTAAGCCATTCTGCAATATGTCCGGCTATCGGGTGCTTTTCCTCTAATCCATCGAATAATCCGTTTAATGCACTGGTAAGACCAGTTAATAGCAGATCAGCTGCGGTACTAAGGATTTCACCCCATGGTAATTCACCAAGGAATGTTCCAACTCCTTGTCCAAATTCATAGAAAGTGTCTTTTGTAAGCGTATTTTTCAACGCCGTACACAGGTGAGATATGAAATCTCCAAGTGCTTGTCCATTTTCTTTCCAGTTTGTTTTTTTCAAGAAAGTAGAAATTCCCTCTGTGATATTATTAGTAAGTTCATCCCAGTTTACAGTTTTGGTAAACGCAGCCAAGCTTCTAAACGCTCCATTTAAAATTCCAGATAAAGAATCTGCAATATCCTTCATGGAAATTTTGGACACAGCGCCATTTAAAGCTTTTCCAAGTGAACTACCAAGCTTATCCCAACCAGTTACACCAGCACCGTCCTCTTCTGACATACGTTTTACAAATCCAGATAGCATTTTCCAGGAAATCATAAACTTATTTCCAAGCAATTCACCCAGATTAGTCCAGTTGATTTCATCCAGTGCGCCGATTAACCCATCACCAATATTTCTGCCGATTAATCCAAAATCAATACCGCCATCACCAATAAGCTGATTAAGAGTATTTACAGCTGTGTTGATTCCCGTCCCGATAGTTCTTCCAAGCAAGTCAAAATCAAGTCTGGTATTTAATGAATTGAATGCTCTTGTAAATGCGTCTGTAAACTCAGTTATTTTCGGGGCAACATTTTTCCAGTTAATAACCTCATACACCTTGCTCATTCCGAGATTAAGCATATCGGCAATAGTAGTTCCTACACCCTCCCAGTCTTTCGCCAGGAATGCTTTTCTAATTTTGGAAGCCCATTTGTTAATAGGTGTTTCATCGACAGTCAAAACTTCGTCCAAGGAATCTTGTATTCCTGCAAAGCTATCAGCCAAATCGCCAAGTCCAGAACCAAGGCTTTTAGATGCAGTCCCGGAATCGTTTGAGTTATCAGCAAGCTGATTTAATTGGTCGAATGGTAATACAGAAAGTGCCTTTTTCAGCTTCTTTGCAGATGATGTAGCGTCATCAAGCCCGGAAGAAGCATCATCACCGGCTGTTTCTATACCCCCTAAGTTAGATACAATATCGCTAACTCCACCCTGTGATCCTTTCAGCTTCTTTCCCATCAATACATACATGAAGTTACGGAACACATTCGCAGCTTGCATAAGTTTTGACATAAGCGCATTGAGAGCTTGAATAGCAGGAAGAATGCCAGCAATCAAACCTTGCCCGATTACTGCGGAAAGTGACTGGAAGTTCAGAGTGAGTAAACGAACCTGGTTCGCCCAGGTGCCGCTTGTCCTGGCGAAATCCCCTTGCACATCTCCTGTAACTGACATTAAATAGTTGTATCGAAGAGCAACTTTTTCAGCTTGGGACATTGCATTATAAGATGTTGTAATTCCCCTTGAAAGGGCGTAAGCTTCCATGTTTGCAACGGATAAATTAATGCCCAATTGTCGCAAAGGTTCAATTTCCCCGGAAATTCCAGAGCGTATTTTCTGAAAAGCAGTATCTGTATCAATGTTGTAAAATGATGCAATATCCCCGGCTAATCCAGCAAGAGAAATTGACATTTTAGAAGCTGCATCTTGCGCAACACCAGATGATTTCATCATTGCCATCATGGTTCCAGAATATTGCTTTGCCGCCAATTCTGATAATCCAAATTGTTCTTTTGCTGTGGATGCAAATTGATAAGCTTTATCAGACATGCTGCCAAACGCAACATCTACAACGTTTTCAACCTCTGTAATTTGAGAGCCTAAATCAACTGCGCTTCTTCCAAAGTCAACAAGACCTTGGATTGCCTTAAATCCAATTGCAGTTTTAAAGAGTGCGCTCAGATTAAAGGATGCAGTTTTCAGTCCAGAGCTACCGCTTCCAAGACGCTGAAACCAACCAATGATAGTTTTTATGCCACCACCAATTTTAGAAGCAGTTTTACTTACAAGATTTCCAAGACTCAATGTACCAGATGATAATTTTGAAAAAGCACTGGATATGGAATTTGTTGCAGTATTCACCTTGCCGCCAGCACTTGCCAACTGCGCCAGTGCTTCCGTCATGCGGATGGTATTCTCACTGATTTTTGGAGCATTTTCCATTACTTTGAAAAACTTCTTTGTTTCTTGCGCCAGATTTTGCAATTGTCCAGCGGTCTGGCTAGTCTTGTTTCCAGCACTTGCCAGTCTTCCGATGGATTGTACAAATAAATTAGTTGGTTCGGAAACATCCCCCACTCTGGACAGCGTTTTTATCACAGATTTTAATTGTTTTCCAAGCCCAGGAAGTGCAACTTCTACCTGTTTTGCCTTATCACCAGCATTTACAAGTTTCTGTAAAGAAGAAACAAAACGGTTGGTGCTGGAAGATACATCTGGGAGATCAGAAAAGCTTTTCATGGAATTTGCAATTTTATCCAAAGTGGTTGTGTCAAAATTATCCGTTTTGACTTCCATTAGCCTTTTGACTGCATTAATTCCTTGGATTACTTTTGAACCACTAAAATCAACAGTATTAAGAACAGACATAGAGTGTGCCACTTTCTGTATACTGTTAATTGTTTGCTGTGCATTTGAAGAATCAACTTTTCCAAGCTTTTCAATAGCTTTTGTTACTGAATTAATATTTTTAGTATCTATTTTGGGTACAGAAATATTCTGTAAACCGCTGATAGACAATAAACCAGACGCAAAATCTTTAAGTGATTTCCCGCTTCCATCCAATGCTGAAAAATTTACACGTGATATGCTGGTGAGTTGCTTTGTAAGACCACCAAGATTAGGTAAGGAAACTCTAACACCATTTAATGTTTTTATGGATGCAGATACTCTTCCTATTTCTCTGGCATAATGGCGCAATCCACCTGTATTCAGATTCTTAAATGAACTGTTTACGTTCAAAAGTTTTCTTGATAAGTTCTCAAGTGACCGAACAGCTTTTGCCGTACTACTTCTAACCTGTAAATCAAGGGTGTCAATGGTGTTATCCGCCATTTTCAATTTCCCTCCTTTTTGCATAAAAAAATAAAGGGCAGACAAGACTAATCATCCTGCCTGCCCTCTTCGTTACCTATCTCGTCAAGTTTCGCATTTGCTTGTTTTACAAGAAGCTCAAAGTATCTTTCTTCTTGCTTTAATTCCTCTTCTGTTTTTTCATCATAAATCTTTTCTGGAAGCAATTCTTTTTTATCATCACTTCCAAATGGCTTTTTGGGGTATGAAACCTTGGAAGAAAGTGCACTTGCTATAGCAATTTGAACATACGCACCAGAAACCCAGGATTGATAATCAATCAATTTGCTCTTCTGATTAATTTCATCTTCTTTTTGGTTTCTCCAAGCTTTTAATCGAAGTTGAAACTCTTTTATGGTGCAATGAAGAAAGTCATGCTTGCTCATGCCAATTTTTACCGCTTCTGGATAAAGTTCATCCCAAATTACTTCTCTGTAGTTTTTTTCTGTTGAGTCACTGGTTTCTTCTTGGAAGTCTTGAACGCATCCTCCAGAAACGTCCCGATTCCGGTCAGATTGAAAAAATCGTCTTCCTCCATTTGTTCAATGCAAAGTTCAAGAACACCGTAAAAATTCCCAAATTCATCCTCAGAATGTTCTCGAATATAGCTTGCAAGAAGCCTTTTTGCAGTTGCAATATTCGGCACTTTTCCGTCTCCATCTGGGTGATCTCCGTGGTGTTCCATAAGCCCAGCATAAAATACTATAAGCGTAGTCTGCGGAATGTTTGCAACGCTGGAAATTATTTTAGAAACATCCTTTTCGTCAGAAGCTAAAGCAAGTGAGGAAAACAATCCAGCTATCTCCTTAACACAATCTGCATATAAAGAAGCCTCAATTGTATATTCCAGTTTATAATCGTTCCCGCTAATAGTTATTATCTTGTACATATCCTATCCTCCCAGTAATAATTACTCTTCCTCTGTTGGTTTGATTGCGGTATCAGCACCAACATACTCATTGATAGTCAGAGACATGGAAACTGTAAGAAGTCCGTTCTGGTCTCTGGCTGGTTTTGGAATCTTTGTTGGTGGCTCAATTTTGGTAAAAAATGCCTTTTGAAGAGAAGGGAAATACTCTTCATACCACATTGATAAGCCAGATGCCTTTCCAGTTTTGTATGCAGCAATAAGTTTTTCCCACTCATCAATTGTTTCGTCTGTAACGTTTACTGTTACATTGAATGTTCCACCTGTAGAACCACGTCCAGCAATTGTTCTTTCAATTTCGTCTTCCAGTGCAGACGCATCAATCGTCTCTACATCAATGGTAATTTCGTCAGAAGCGTTGATTCTGTGAAGCATTATAAATTTTACAGGCTTAGTACCAGCCACTGTTTCAACGGCATATCCAGTAAGAGAACCAACTGTAGATACACCAGCAATATTGCCTTTTTCTGCCATTGCTATATCTCCTTTTCTTTCTATCAAACTATAAACTGGCTCTATGACTCTCTTGCACGTAACCCTGTGCCGGGAGATAGCGGATCACCGCCTTTCTACTCTTCTTTGTCTGTTTTCAGTTCCGGCAATCCTGCTACAGAAGTAAGCAAAGATAAAAAACCAGAAAGCAAAGATGCGGATAAAACCATTTTCCAATCAACGCTGCCAATCACAGTTGCAGTACCAATGGTTGCCACCGCTGTTTGTGCGACTGTTTTTACAGCTCTAATTCCTGCTGCTTTCAGCCAAAGTAATTTATCTGCTTTCATTCGGCATTCTCCTTTCATATTTTTTGGTAAAAAAATAGAAGCATTTCTGCTCCTAATCTAATAAGGTTCCTGTATATATTCGGCTGTATCTGCTTACAAGCTTTTTGATTCCACTGTCACCGAAAAACATAGGTTCCGGGCCATATGTGCGACGGAATCCCATACTCGCCATAGTTTTGTGACTTATCTTGTCCAATTCATACAATCTGGTTAGTGCTTTGCTCCCAGATGTGAAGCAATTTACTTGAAATGATGGCATTGTTGCGCATTCATCCCCTTCAAGGTCACCTCTTGTAATTGGATTACCAAGCATATAAAGCTGTGCATATGCTTTTTTACCGGAAGCATTTGTTTCACTGCCATCCATGGAATAATTGTCTGCGCCAGTAATCTTAGAAACAGCCGCTCCCCATCTTGAAAAAACTTCTAATACAGGAGATTCTATTGTGTCTGGCATATCTGTCACCTCACAATAAAAAAATGCACTCACCTTTATAGTGAACGCATTGCATGTTATGCTACAATTTAACACTGTAATGATAACATAATTGTTTAGTATCATTCAGTATATTATGGTATCTTCTTTAAGAAGAGAACACCTCTTTGGCAATTTTACGAACGGCAATAATAATGGCTTGTTCTGCGTGATACATAGGCATATACGCTCTATTTCCATATGAATGGTGCGGACGTCCACTTTCATCTGTGTACCACCATCCGTTTGGATTGTCCCAGTCTGATTTTTCTTTTTTGGAAGGATATGTTCCCATTCCGTAAGAATTTCCACTAGATAAAGGATAATCATTTGTACCGTATGTTATTCCTGCTGAAAATTCAATGAACAACACTTTTTCACCAGATAGTCTAACAGAAGCCCCGACGATATTTCCGTTTTGATCGTTGATGATTTCTGTATAGTAAGAACCTTTTTCTTCATCCGGGATTGACTCCATGGTCGTTTGAATAACATCCAACCCGATTTCAGCCAATCGTTTTACAAAAATCTCATTTTTCCTCTGTAGCTCATTTTGGTAAACTTTTAATTTGTTGATGGCATTTTGAATAGATTTCGTGGATAAGTCGCATTTTATTGTCTTACCCATCTTCGTTTCCTCTTTTAGAAATTCCGTATGTGGCAATATTGCCTTTTTGTGTGTCTAAAATCTTCTTTAGTGTGTAGTCTGGCAATACTGTGGGTTCTCCATTTTCGTCCAAAATAAGGCTTCCATCCTCGCTTATTTGTGGGATTCTGTCTACCCAAAATATGTCCGCTTCCTGTGGATGAAAATTTCGATTAAAGCTTGTAATGTACCTATCATAATCTGGCACTATTCCGGCTGCGATTTCTTCTGGCGTTCCGGCTGTAGATGATACGGAAAAAGAGTATAAAACTGGCTTCTCATAAACTTTAATGCGGTCTAATCCTTTTGTTTTTTCAGTAATTCGTGACCAATATACTTTTTGTTTTTGACGAACTAACCCTCTCATATTTCCTCTCTTTCTTAAATTTGGTTGCTTAACTAAAGCCCTCTTTAGTTAATTATTAAATGCTTGTTGCAAAATATAATTCGCTAAAGATGTAGCAAACCTCTCAGCGCCATTGTTGTTAAAGTGTAAACCATCATCAGCACCCCAAGTATAAATGTTTGCCCTTGTGAGTCCACTTTGTGTAAATGCGTCATAGTAGTTAATGTTATATTCTGAACACTTTTCTATAATGCAATCTCTATAATCTTTAAGTGTATGACCTATTCCATTCACAAGACTTTCGTTACCTTGATAATTTCTTGGAGTAGGTGTTACATAAAAAATAGGTTTATTCCCCCATCTTGTTTGCAATCCGCTAAACATTTCATCAAGTGCGACACTTAACTTTCTTATATCGTTTGGTGTTTCAGTTCCGCTTGGGTCTTCGATTTCATTCCCATCATCATCAAGTCTGCTATCTTGCCAAGTAATTTTATTTCCTTTTGAAAAGTCATTTGTTCCACCAAATATGATTATAAAATCAATATCATGAGATGTTTCAACTCTACTTTCAGATTGAACACTTGTTGCACTTTCACCATTAACAATATATTTCGTAGGCATATTAACATATCTTTCACAAAAAGCATTTGTGCTTGTTGTTCTATCTGTACCCATATACCACTCTCTTGCTACACTTGTTTCGGCAACACCACAATTATTATAACCCGCTAAGCCTAACTTTTGTTTTAACAAGGGTGGGAAAACATTCCAAGACGTAATACTATCACCTAAAATATTACAGTATAATCCTTTAGTTGGTTTACTATCATTTTCTTTGCTGTCATAAGTATTACTTGATAGTGTTCTGATGTAATTCTCAGCACTAAAATCAGTAACAGTCCAATTATAACTATTTATATGATTTGCAAGATTAGGATTGTAACCATTAAGTAAGCCTAATTTTAATGTGTATGTGTTGAAATAAGTGTACATATCATAAGAATTATATAATGTATTACCATTATAGAATTTGATAACATACCCGTCATATTTACACCACGCATTACTATTACCAATCCATTGTGTTAAACTAAATCCACTCATTATTCCAACATAAGTATCTGCTTGACTTACGCCGTTTTTAATTCTCCAAATATGTCCATTTTCATACATACCTAGTATTTCATCATTATTATAAGCAAGAATTAAAAATACTGGGGACCAATGTAATCCAAATTTTTCTCTGTTATAGAAAAAAACCACAATAATTATAAGCACTACCGGCTTCACTAACAGAATTGTAATTTACAACACCATTTTCTTTATAAACAACCTCGGCATTTATATTAGTGAATAATCCATTTGGATTGCTTCTCGAAAGATTATCTTCAAATATCCCATAATTTTTTAAGTCAACTAAATCTTCCTTTAGCGAACCAATAGCTTCTCCCGTTGCTTTTGCTTCTGCAAGCCCACCTTCTATAGTCAATGTAGTGTCTGGCTGTGATACACTCTGAATGTCCTTAATAGCTTGTTCTTTTGCAGAATTTACATTTTGAACAGCTTCCGCAGATGTGTTTTTAGTAAGCTCCAAAAGCTGATTTATAACATCTTTTTCTTCCTGGCCTATCTGTGGGTAATCAATCTCGATACCCTCTAGCACTGGTACTTCCGCTATTGTGGTATTCCATTCAACACTAATATTTGAATCGGAATCCGTTTTAACAGCGCAAACAATAAAACGTACCGTTCCCATATACCTTGCTGCATTTCTTCCGATCAGCCAAGAAAAAGTTATATTTTCGCCATCTACAGCTACATCATCACAAATGTATTGGTCTTTGATAGAAACATTAAAATCCACACTGCTTACGTTTTCAAAGTTAATTCTGACTGAAAATTTGGATAAATCAAGATTATCTCCTACAATTTTTGGACATGAAAATTTAATACGTTCTGCATTCTTGTCAGATTGTACACCACCAACTACGATTGTAGAGGGCACGAAAATAACCCTTGTCTTAGCATCAATCGTGCATATATCGGATTCTTCAGAAAGCAAATTAACATCTTCTTTTGTGCTCATAAGTAAATCAAGTGCTGTTGTCATGTTCTACCCCCTTTGTGATACTTTGGTTTTACCAGTAGTTATAATGTATTTTCCGTTATCTTTCACTCCGGTGACAGATACAGAAAAATAATCCCAAGTAAGGGCTTCCGACGGAATTTCACATTGATTGTTTTTCGGTATTACTGGGTATTCTTTTTCCATTCTCCAAAATGAAGCAGCTATTTTACATCCGTTCCACTCTGGAGAAAAGATAAACAATGCTTTAAGATATCCAGTCGTGCCCTTTACCAGTCCAGAGAAATCACACTTGGGATCTGGATAAATTCTTTGATTATTTACAATAAATCTTAATACTCTCATGCAATCATCCTTTCCATTCCAACAGGCGAAACGTATGTAAATTGGTTTCCCAAAACATCTCTGGCTGTGCCAATAACAAACTGTCCGTAGTCTGCCAGAATATTGCATACAAATTCCTCTGCATCCACCCAATACCGTTTCTTAACCATGCAGTGAAGTTCTGGCAGTAAACCGTAGCTGAACATCACGCAATGACCTAATTCATGAATAAATACACGGTTCAAAAGTTCTCCATGTAGGTTGTTCGCAATCGAAATAATATGGGTGGAATAATCCGATACTCCAAGTGTTCTGTTTCCTGTGCGGTCAATTAAAACATCATCTTGTGATGGAACAAACTGCACTCTCCATAAATCCCCATTCATGTAGAATTGTCGTAGCATGGTTTATTACCATCCTTTCTACGAAAAAAGCCCCTGCCGCATTAATTTGCGACAAGGACTTAATTCATTTATTGCTCTAGTTCATCTGCTGTACAAGTCTGGTCAGGTCAGTTTTCATTGACTGTCTGAGCGTTGCATCTGCATCAGACCACATTTCCGTGAGATTACGGATAATATCAGATGTGTACTCCTTCATAGAATCATCCATTTTTCTTTTTGATTCCGTGTCTTTGGAATCGTGATAGTGCCTACGATTCTCATCGTATCTATCATAGGATTCGCCATATCTGGATTTCTTCCGATTCATCTCACCCATTTCCATATCACTACGGTCTGGATGATATCCCATGCGGTACATATTGTGCTCAAATTCTGGATTGTTTAAATACTCGTCCATCCAGTCATCGTCTTCCATGTACAGATATGGTCTATAACCTTTTCTGGTTCCCCTACCTTTTGGAGCGAAACGCCCATTTGAATAGCGGTAACGGTCATATCCCATGCGTCCAAGATACTTTTCTTCCTGTTCGCATTCATCCATAGCTTCCACGATACGATAATCTTTATCAGCGCAAATCGCACACTTTACGGATTCCATACAGTCTTTCAGATCGTCCCAGTCTTGAGCACTGAGATTATCAAATCCATGTGTTTTGGCTTTTTCCATAGCCCATTTTCCCATTTCCATTGCTGTCTTATGCATTCACGATACCTCCCCTCTTCACAGCCTGTACAACATTTTCTGCTGTTGGGGCTGTACCATTGATTGCAGTCAGATTGTTGTTCGGACTACATGCCGGATTTCCTAACATTTTGAACGCTCCACCAGTAGCACTTGTTGCAACTCTGGTTACATATTTTGTTCTGGTTCTTACGCCACATGCTGTTACCTGTGCACAACAACGATTCTCCAATGGATATAAGGTTGTTCCTGTTCCTATCTGAATCATCACTGGAGCGGTAATTGTGGTTGTATTTGGAATGGACTGTGCTAAAACAATGCAGTATTTTTCTCCATTATTGTAGCTTCCTTCCGGGATAGTAACCACAAGATTTCCACCTGTGAATGCAATCGCAGTAGACAGCACAAGGTGATTGCAAAGCTTACAAACATTCTTACATGCCATATCTTTTACCTCTCAATCAATAAGAGGTGAGCCGAAACCCACCTCTTAGAATTTAGTCAACCTCTAAGGGTGAGTTACTTAGCAACAACCATTACCATATGTGTTACATCCTGCGTACGCATATGGAGCCGGAACCTGGAATGCAGGAATCGGAGCCGGATTGATTGCATTGATTAACTGCTGTGTCTGAGAAGCCATTGCAGTTGTGAGCAATGCAGACTGGCGATCCTGGGATGCAGCACGTTTCAGATCAGAGTTCTCTGCCTGTAATGTTGCAATCTTATCGTTAGTCAGGAAGTCAAGGATTGCTCTTGTGTTGCTGTTCTGGTTTTCCAGAAGATCTCTGGTGTTGTTGTTCATTGTGTTCTGGAGAGCACAAGTGTTAGTGGCAAGGTTATAATTGATGCCCTGGATTGCTTCTCTTGTTTCGCAGCAACAATTTGCTAACTGAGACTGTAATGCATTGGTATTCTGCATACCGGCTACAGTATCAGCATTGATTGCCTGCTGAACGCTGTTGAAGCCTTGAAGCATTCCGACATTCATACCATTAAAGCCACTCTGCATGGTATTGTTAAGAGAATATGTGCTGTCACAGATACCCTGCTGAATACCTCTGATACCATTTTGAATATCATTAAGGGCGAATTCCTCATTAATATCTGAACGGGTAGCCCATCCTTGGAAGCCGGCACCATTTGTACCATTGCCACCCCAGCCACCAAAGCCGCCGAAACCGCCCCAGCCAAAGATAAGCAATATTATAATCCACCATGCCCAGCCACCGCCAAAGCCATAGCCTTCATCTGCACGGTTATTAGAGCCGCTTAATACAGCGACATCGCTTGCTGATAATCCACCATTCATCATAGCGATTACCTCCTTATTGATTTTTGTAATTTATACAAAATCAAAAGACCGCGGCTCTTTTAATTATTGTAGCGAATTTATTTTATTCCAAACTGATTCTTAACCTGCGATAACATATCATCAGGATTAATCCCTTTTTCTTGGCAAAGATTTCTTGCAAGTTTTTCAATTCCTGCATTATCACCTTTTTCCATCATGTTAATTGCATTGTCAATTACAGGATTATTTCCAGACTGTTGTTTCATCATATTGATTATGGCTTGTTGAGGATTCCCTCCACCACGTATCATCTGCATAAGTTGCATTGGATTCATCATCTCTGTTTACCTCCATTCTGCTTGGGTTCCGGTGTTCCCGACATTTGTGTCGGAAACATACTCTTTATTTCGGAAATCTCAGAACAAACATCGTTTCGAAGCTGATTAAACATAGCTTCTATGTCAATCGGTTTTTCTTCTGCCTTTGGTTGCTGTTGTTCTTCCGGATTTATAAGTCGGTAAACAAAAATTCTACTTCTTCCATCTGCCTGTAATTGTTTTCTATATATTTCTGTTCCATCTGTTTTTGGATAATAAACAGGATTACCGGACATATCTACATCTTTTGCCTTTACAGTATCAATGCCATCTACCATCTGTCCTTGCAACATGGGGATTTGTGGCACTTGTGGCATTGGTTGTTGAATTTGTGCCTGTCCGTATGGCATTGCCTGCTGATAACTATTCTGCAATTGTGCTAATCTATCTTGATACGGCTGTATTTGTTGAAATGGTTGCGCAAAATACGGATTACCATACTGCATATCTCAAACCTCCCTTGTTTTTATAACTATATTTTACAATAATAAGAGGTTGATTAACACGCCATGATAACGCCATAAATACGCCATTTTCTATTAATACAAAGAAAAGCCCCGACAATACATCGGGGCAACTTTCATAATTTTCTTCTTTAATTTTCTGTTTATGCGGTCTACTGTTCTTGTGCTGTAGCCCATGATTTCTGAAGCTTCTGCAAGTGTTTTTTCTTCGTAAACACGCAATCTGAATAACTCTTTTTCTCTGGAATCAAATCCAGCTTCACGCAAATAGAAGATTCTTTCATCTTCCGAAAAGTCTTTATAATTATCCATTCCACCGTCCTCCCTGTTAGTGGAATCAATATTACACCGGGAAAATGCCTTTAAGAGCAAAACCTAAAACAATACCAATTATTCCAGTTATAACATAAGCAATAATTTTGTCCTGTAATTTTCCTGGTTTTTCCATGAGTGCTTTTAAATTGTCGTTCATTTCGTCAACTGTATCTTTGATGTGTCCCAGATCGTTGTTGTATAAAGCAATTTTCTGTTCTAGCGCATTGATACGATTAAAAAAGCCTTCATCCCTTTTGGAATGCTTTTCTTTCATCTCATGGACGGCACTTTCCAATTCTTGCAAGCGGTGTTCGTTGATACACTCGTGTTCACATCCCATCGCTATTCCTTTCCATCACTCCCATTTTTTAGATATTGCTTCTACCCACCTAATTTGAAGCACCCCTGCGATACGTGGGAGGATTGACGTATCACGCACACACCATCTAGAATCCGATAAATGGAAAAACACCATGATTTACATAGATTTCAGTTTCAGAATTCCAACTTCTATTTACAGAAGATTCGGAATGTGATCCTTGGAATTCAGCTCCCTGTTTCACCAGAAAGAAAAGAGCCAAATCAAATATGCAATCATAGCAGTTTTCCATATCGGAATTTATTTTCTCATCGCTGAAAGATGAAGGATAATTCCTTTTCTTCTTAAATGAACGAATAGCCCTCTTTGCCGAAAGAGGAATCATCCTCGCAGTTTCTGCATCATCTTCAAGATAATTTGTCAAATCCTCTATAAGCTGTTCGTCCATTTAATCACCTACCTTTGCTGAGATAAAATCTCTGATATTATTCCAGCCTTATTAGTTGCTGTCAGGGCATAGCCGTTATCACTTGCAAGTTGTCTTAACTGAGATACAGTCATATTAGACAACTCGCTTTCTGTATGCTTATGTTTTGATTCATCATAATCACTTGCTACAGATGGTGACTGGCTGTTTTCATCGAGACTATGCCCGGTTATTCCCCCGCCTTGGTACCGATCACGATACCGCCGTTGGCTTTGGGTACAACCGGGACGAACATACCGGATGCTTTTGTCCATACTGCAACTGGATCCTGTGTAGCCCACATGGAAAGGGTTACGAAAGAACGGTTCTCTTCCTGAATGAACTGTCTGTATTCAAGTTCTTCAGGTGTCACACCCCAGAGGCCAACACCGAAAGAACCGTTAGCATCTGCTTCATACAGAGTAAATACATCCTCTTTGAGGTATCTGGCTGTTTTCAGGGTTCCATCTGCTTTTCTGAAATTAAAGTTCTCATCACAACGATCAATTGTGATTCCATATTCCTGCATAAGCAGATTTACAAGTTCCTGCTTTGTGAGAAGCCTTTTATTTGCAGCACCCAGAACAGCTGTCTGCATTGCAGTGTTGTTCCGCATGTAGTTAATCATTTTAAGAGAAGTAACAGCTTTGTTTACTACATAGCCATTGCCTTCTGCTACAGCTACCATTTTCTGGATATCGCCCATGATATCTGCATCTGGCTTAGACCAATCAGTAAGCGTTACTTTTGCACTTGCTGGAACGCCATAGTCAATTCCCATGTCAACATGGTTCTCTTTGATTGTTACAGCACCAGTGGAAAGGAACTGTCCTTTCATAACATTTGCTCTTGTAACAACGCCCTCGAACAGTCTGGCTGCATCATCAAATACAAAGTTTTTCAGCGCTTCATTATCCGGCACACCGTTTTCAATTGCCTGCCGTAAGTTTTCGGACTGATTGATTTTTCTCTTAATGAAGAGTTTTTCAGTCAGGACTTTTTCAAATCCAGGTCTTGTGCCTATTTCTGCTTCGCTATCAAGAGCGTGGACGAATGCAACTTCAGGGAGATTCTGTCCAGCCATAAGTCTGTAATACTCTGCTTTCAGATACTGGGTTTTTGTATCTGGGAAAATGGTATCGAGGATACCTGGTCTTTTAACGCTGAAATTCTGAGAGAAATTAAGTCTTTCTTCTTGGGTAATTGATTCCAAAATATTAAATGGCATTTGTCATACCTCCTTAAAATACTGGGTCTTCTGTGACTACAAAAACAATTCCGGTTTTTTCAAGCTCTGTTTTTGCAGTAGTGTCAACTGTTACTGGAAGTCTCTTTTCGAGAACACGTCCTGCGACAATCACAGAAATTGGTCTCTTGGTATCATCTGTCATATCAACATCTTCAAATACAATGCCGATTGCGCCTGTCGCATTTGTTGGATATACGGAACCTGCTTTAATAATTTTCTTAGTTCCAACTGTTTCAGCATTTGTCTGATCTGCTGTGTAGGTTTTGAGTACAAGTCCGACCTCGGATTCAAGAATATTTGGAGTGGACTCATATTGCTCTGTTTTCATAAAAGCCATTATTTATATCTCCTTTACTTAAATATTTACAGGGGCGTTACCGTCCACTGATTTAGTTTCCTGGTTCTTTTTTGCTGAGTAAGCTTTTGCAAATTCAGCAGCATCACTTTTCACTGTAGGTTTGCCGCCGCTACCACCGCCTGGATTCGGAGTATTTTCCAATGCTTCCTTCTCCCAAGCTGCTTTTGCAGTATCAAGCGCTGTTTTATTTGCTTCGGAAACTCCCTTGACAAAAGTTTCAACTTCTTTCATTACATCCTCGGATTTCTCACAAGGCATGGACGCGTATGCTTTAATAGCACTCGCGTATGTTTCGGTTGAAAGTCCTGCATTTGCGAACATAGAAGTAATTTCACTGGTAAGGGCTTTTTTGTTGGATTCTGCAAGCGCAGCTTTCAAATCAGCTAACTCCTTATCCACTGCTTCCTTTTCTTTCTTGCGTTCAGCTTCTAGCCGTTCGGCTTCGGTCATGTTCTGCTTTTTCAACTCTTCCAACTCTTTTTCCAGGGAATCTGCTTTTTCAGCTTTTTCCTTCAGAGAAACATTTTTGTCTTTCTCTTTCTTAGTTTCAGCAGAAATAGAATCAAGAAGCTTAGAAACCTGTTCCTCGGAAGGTTCTGCAACTCCCATGCCGATAAGTGCCTGTTTTGCCTGTTCTCTTGTCATTGAAATCTCCTTTCTTCCAGTCCAATACGCTTTTTCAACACGGTTCGCTCCGCACATGGTCTGTACCCGATTTACGCTCACGGGCTGTTGCAATTTATTTGATTTTGAGTATTAAAAAAGAAGCCTTAGATTTCTCTAAAACTCCTTAAATAATCGAAATTTGGTTCATTCTTCGTTAGATGGAGAATTTGCCATTGGTTCTGTTTTGGACGGATTTTGAAACTTTCCGTCAAGTAATTGCTGTGCTTTCTGCATTTCCGCTTCCGGGTCTGCCAGTTCCGGGTAAATAGTTCCCAGATACGGTAAACTCATTTCGTAGACTTTCTGCGGATCACTAAATAAACCGCAAGTAATCAGTGCAATAAGCGGATGAATTTTATTTTTGAACAGATAATCAAGCGCTTGTGCTTTTACAAGCATATTGTCTGTTGGGTTTCTGGTTATCTTCACATCGAAATCTCGTGTTGAGATATTAACATCATTTGATGTGCCACGGATAATATTCAGAATAATTCTGGCAGATTCCTTTTCAGCTTCCTTGGTGAATGCTTCTACCAATTTTGCATCTCTCTCTGCAAAATCCCATCCATTACGAAGGTATACGGCATTTCCTGTATCCCCTCCGCTGTTGCTTTGACGGTTTGGCATTGCTTCCACAATCAGCATATTATTGTAGATATCATCCTTTGCAACCTGGCTTTCTGATTGATTTAGTTCAGCGGTCATCAGTTCAACATCCGACTGACATCCATTTCCGGTATCTTTAACAGAGATAGCACCAAGCTTTACCATTTTCAAAAACTCGTTTTCGTCTACCTCGCAGTTTTTAAATTTCATAAAGGCTTGCACAAACTGTTCCACGCCATTTAATCTATCAGACTGATATTTGTTAATTGCATCAAATAATGTGATTGCAATTTCAACATCTGAAAGTCTGTCGTGATTATTCGGACATTCAACAATAGGAATCCCGCCAAAACCATTGATGCCGTAGTTAGTTACTTTTCCATTCTTGATTTCAAAAAACTGGTTCTTTGAATAACATAAATAATATTGCTGTTCATCTTCATCTTTTAAAATCTGTACGGACAGCATTGGCTTTCCATTTCTCTGCGAATACACAATGTAGCAATCGCCTGGATATGGAATGAAGATTCTAAACGGTGGTAAATCTCCGTTTTTTGTCCAGTCCTCTTCTTTCAGAATAGCCTTATAGGAAGTTCCTGTTGCACTCTGGTATATTGCCCTTTGGATGTTTCTTGCATCTGCATTGGCTTCATCCAGATAATCATTCAGAAGGTCAACTTGCTCATTTATTTTTTCATCTGCATTTTTCTTTTTGCATACATACTGGATTGGTTCCCCACAAATCTGTCCAGCTTTAAATTTTACAGTTTCAAATGCGTGATTTTCAACCACTCTGTTATTAACTTCTGGACGGACTATTTTGTTTCGGTATAATATCGGCTGATCGCCTTTCATGTACCGATACAAGTAATCAATCAATGTTCGGTTTCTATTATGTATGCCAATAGTATCTGATACTACTTTTACTACATTTTGTGGAGTGATTCGGTCAACGCCTGTGTAGGCTACTTTTCTACCGAACTCACCTCGGCATAAATCTACAAAATTCATTGTATTTCTCACGAGCCGAACCATCCTTTCTGTAAAATAAAAAGCACTGGATATTTCAATCCAATGCTCTACTTTATATTTTACACATATTAAAAGTATCTTTCAGTATACTTCGGTATCATCTTTCGAAACCTTTTATCTTTTTTATTTCTGCTATGGCTTTTAAATGCTTTTTTTTAATGTGAATCTCTGAATAACCCATCTCATCTGCAATGCGAACCAAAGATTTGTACTCAACATAGTGCTTAAATAATATGTCATATAGTAATGGATCTTCAACCTGTTCTATGGTTCGGACTATTTCTTGTCTTTTTTGTAAAAATTCAGATATCATTTCTGAAATCTCTTCTCGCAGATCAAATATCTTCGCAATCATATCTCCCATCGGATCACGTTTTACAGAAGCTTGTACCTTTTCTCCAACAGGAATTGCAGATACACTTGTGGAAAGAGAACTGAGCTGTTCTTCTTCGATAAGCTTGTTTTTGATTCTGTTATCATAATTTTCAATCTGGCGTAAATATTGAGTTGCAGTCATCATATTCTATCTCCTTCCCCACATAAAATTTTTGGTTGCTTTTACTTCTGCAAATCTTTTTCCAGCAAGTGTTATTGCAAGCTGTGTAACTCCATCTGCGGCGTCATCATGCTCATTATCGCCAATATATACAAAGGTTGTTAATTCATCCATGGCCTTTTGATACTGCTTGTCTTGATATTTCGGAGCCAAAAATATGAAATTCTGCTTAACATCCCCGGAATACTGATTTATTTTTTCTTTTTTTGCTTGTTTTGAAGGTGCTTTTGTACTGGTCGTACTGCAAGCGTATTTATGTTCTTTCAACCGTTCATTTACATAATAGGCATACATATCTCCACCATTATTTGCTTCAAAATTGATGGATTGAATATTATTACCCATGATTCTTCCAACAACTAATGGCAATGTTCCTTCTTTTGGTGCCGTGCTGAAAATCCAGTCATAAATATACACATCTCCATTTTCATATTCTGCGCCCACTGGCATTGATAAGCTATCACCACCACCCCACGCAACATCACAGGCAGAAACATTTTTAACAAATCCACCTTCTGGAAGAACGCCGTTATAATATCTCAATTCGTCAGCTGCAAACACAATTCCTTCACGTAAGAAGGGCTTTTGCTGATATTTGGCTTCCCATTCGTTAGCGTCTAACCTCGCTTTCATATCAACATAATATTTTGTTGAAAATCCAACGCCATACTCATAATCGAAATTAGATTTACCCTCATCATTCAAAGCTGGAATTTTTCTAAACCGATACATTGGATTATCGTGATTTAGCTTCTCGATTTTTCCGAGAGGGTCATATAAATTCCATCTAGTTCCAACCATAAGCTCCCTTGCGCCATCAATCTTACGGTCAACCATCTTATTCAGATATTCTTGATATGTATTTTCTAATCGGGTAGGACTTAATGAATGTTGCCTATCTCTTACAAGGTCATCCACATACAAATAACCATCGGAAGAAATATCAACGGCACCCGTCCAAGTTCCTTCAATACCACGGCAAGTCATTGTTGCAAATCTATCTGGCTTGTCCAGGTTTATTTCAAAATCATCAGTACTCTGTTTTTGAAGTTTCGACTGTGGAAAAATTTCACTGTAGTTGTATTCCTGTGTATTAATGAGATTAAGAAGTTCTCCGTAAAATCCTTTTGCCAGTTTTCCAGAATGACCGCCCATTGCACTGTGACTATTTGGTCTTTTCCCCATTATCCATGACATAAAGAAAATACACATAGTGGATTTTCCAACACGGCTCGGAAGCGATAAACCGTAAAACTCTATTTTTCTTTCTTCCAAATCTTGTAGGTCTTGGGCTACCACATGTAGTGTTTTTCTTCGTGGAATATAAAATTTCTTGCTGTCTGGTCTATTTTTTTCCATATAAAGCAAGTAACTTTCAAATAAATGTGGTGCTTCCAGTAACAAATACTGCCAATAGATATCATCAAAGTCACCACTTCCAGTTAATGCAGCACACTTCTCTGCTATGTTATGTGAGTATTGACTTACTTTCATAGCCATTTTCCGTGCTTCTTGATTCTCGTTGAAAGGAAGGTCAATATTCATATTTAAGAGCAAATCAAGGCAATCTTTTTGATTTTGATAGATTGTCATGTCACTACTGATAATCTGATTTAGGACTGTCCGATACCATTCGAGCGAGCCTTCTGTAATTTTTCCCATAAAAATAGAGCCAGACCTCCTTTCTTTTTAGGATTTAGTCTGGCTCTCATGTGGCTCTCTTGACTTTTCTTTTTGTTTTTTGTATTCTAAATATTTTTCAAAACTATATTTTTCACAATATCTACAATTTTCTAATCCATCTGGTTATGGATGTATACACGGAATGTTTCTTAATTTGAACCATACAATTTAATCACTTAACTTTCTGCAAATTTCAATAAAATCTGGCTTACTAAGTTCTTTCAGCTTGTCAGCATACTTCGGAAATTCATGTGTATATATCGGATGACCTAAAAGTTTTTCTGCGTATTCGTATGCAAGTTTTCGGTCATCCCCTGTAAGCATACAAATTCCTGTGTAGGTTTCAACTACTACCGCTTCTTGTTTTGTCATACATATCCTTTCTTGATAAAATCATCTTTTTAATTCCGTAAAAATATTTTCAATTACTTTCCATTCTGCGAATACTGCCATAAACAGTAATGGTACTGCAGAAAATCCCCAATGATTTTCAATCATCATTTGAATTGTGGCTATCAAATAATCTGCTACCCACTTGAATATAATAAAATTCGCAATTATCCAACATATTTTTCTTGCCTTCTTCACTCAATAGACCTCCATTTATTTCCACGGTATATTATCATTTTCGTGTTCCAAAAAGAAATCAACCTTGTCAACATATCCTTTAGCTATCAGTTTTTTTACACAATCATCAACTCTTACAGGAGATGTATACCTTGTAAATTCATTTGAATATACAGTCTTGGCTGTAATATTTCCGCATATTTTGCATTTTTTTACAATATAAGCATTTATATGAGTACCATTTCCGTAATCTATTCTGTCATAGCATTTCCCAATTTCCTCATATAGGTGGGAACATTTTTCTTTAAACCAATTCATACATTCACCTCACTGGAATCCCTAATTGTTTGTAGGTAAATACGGCAGTGTACTTCTTCCCACATTTGTAGCAAGTTTCTGTAATGGTGCAAGTCTTTTCTTTATCATTGCATTTCGATTCTGTATCCGAACTTTTGAACTTGCATCCACCTGTCAAAATACATTTAATCCGTTTTGTGTTCATCTTGTTCTCCTTGCAAAACTTTTCTGATGCAATCCTCAACAAGTATAAAGTCTTTATATGACATACGCATCTCGCAATTGTAAAAATGCTTTCCAATTTCATTTACAATTAATTTATAAATTCTAAACTTGGTTTCTTCCGAAAGTTCGTCCAGTTCCACAGGTTTAGTCTTTTGAAGTTCTGTCGCATCACTTGCAATCGCTTTAATAGCATCTTCATCAGGCACTTTTATAGAATTAATAGTTCTAACAATGTACGGAGTGTTTTTTGAACGCGATATAACCTTGCGCCATTCAGCAACAGTTCTTTCACCTGCGTCTTTCTGAATGAAAGTGTTCAAAGTGTTTCCCCTATAACATTTTATCACTGCATCATCATTTTTTATTTTTACTGAATATTCCTTTTGGAATTCAAACGCAATGTACTCAGTATAAAATTTTAAAACGGTCTTTGTAATTGGCGGATAAGATATAAGAAGAATTTCCTCGATATCAATCTGCGCATATGTTTCTATTCCAAGTTCGATGATCTCAATCGGAATCCTTTTAACCACAATTCTCATACATTCACCTCAAACTCTTTCTTGCAGTTACTTCCCTTGCACTTCAATTTAAGATGCCTAATTTTTGTTTCTGGACTAATCAGAAGTGCTTTCTTTTCGCAAAAAGGGCAACAGGCGTATTTCACTCCATTGATATTCCTCAATAATGCCTGTCCATTCCACGGTTCGGGTGGGTTCATGTATTCAGAAAAATCTATTCCTTCGGATTCTAATGCTGACTTAATGCTCATTTATTTACCTTTCTATTTCTTTTATGCTTTATTGGTCTTCCCTCTTTGGCTGCCCTTTTTATCATTCGCCGCGCAACAGATTTAAAAACATTATCAAATTTCCGTTTCCCTTTTCTTCCAGCAATTTGTCTAAATTTTGGCTTTTTATTCATTTTTAAGCAGTTATTTGGTATTTTCTTAAAACCAATTTTCATGGCTTCTTCAATGCTTATTTTTTCTTGATCCATTAATTTTCCTCCGCTTCGGAATCCCATGTATTTTACGGAAATTGTTCTGGTTTATTCGGTCTGGGGCAACTAGTGTCCAAAATAGTTCATCACTGAATTTACATTCAAATTCAATACTTAATGGCTTGCCTATGCTACAAAGTGTACCGTCCTCATTTCTGTGAAGAATACCGCCTTCGATAACAGTACCATCCGAAATTGAAATCTCTGGTATTGTTTCAATAACTTTTCCATTACATGTAAAGAAATGCTTTAATTCTTCCTTTTCACCCATATCAGCACATCCCTTTGTTTTTCCTTAAATTAGCGTATCGGTCAACTATAACATCTATTGTTGTATAAAGCTGATTGATTGTGATGCAATCGGACTGGTGCTGTCTGCGACATTTTGCGATTTCTACAGATTCATCATAAAATGGCGTATCTGAATTTTCACACACCTGCCTTTTTAAGTCATCGTTGTAACCGCACATTTTATCCAGTTCAGCCTGAAGCTCATTGATTTTATTATTTTTGTCTAAAATTTCATGTTGTTTCTTTTCACATTCTTCAGACAACCGAACAACCTTTTTTTTCAGCTGATCTACAGTCCAGTTTGCCATATCCTCAAATTTCATATTTACCACCTCTGTCTTCGAAAATTGTTTCTTCCAAGCATAAATTTTTCGGCTGAAAAATTATCCTCTACATCAATATGTGCTTCACGGTCTTGCACCTCATATCCGTTTGGAGTTAATTCAAGTTTTGCAGTATATTCAGCGCCACAATTAGTGCATTGCCATGTCACATTTAAAAAGAGTTCTTTTTCTCTAAAAGGTTTTGCGTAATCGGAATTTTCGCATTTCAATATTCCACCGCAAACAGGACAATTGCGTTTATCAAGTAAATCTAGCATTCAAATTCCCTCTTCTCCCTGTGCTTCATCTGACAGGCAATCATTTTAGCTATGTTTTCACGTTCCTGTTTTATGCCATGACCTTGTCGGAATAACTCACATTCAAGAATATTCCCGCAGTTTGAACATTCGTCTTTTATTTCTTTACCACATATCTCCATCTTCTTTTCTCTCCCAAAACTCACAATAACACTCTGGCTCTGTAAAGTCTGCGCAATATTTGCTATCACCATTGAAGCAAGCCCATGTGAAGTCATCATGTTTTCTACAATTCTTGCAACATTTTTCTTCCATAAACACCTCTTGTTAAAAAAAAATCCAGTGTGCCGACTTGAACGGCATAAACCTCCCAACGAGAAACACTGGAACTTTAAGGGGGAAAATGCAACTTCTGGCAATGGCAATTTGCCAGATAGAAACAACAGGAATCGAACCTGTGTCACATGATATTCAATATCATTGCTCTACCACTGAGCTATGTTTCTTTTTTCATCATAAAACGCTAAACTAGATGATTTTTTTAGAATCCCCGACTACCACTCCTCACGGGCATTGGTCTTATCTCTCTAAAAAGTTTTTGCACAAGATCGCTAGTGAGTTGCGTCTATATGCCTGCACGAATGCACACAAACGCATCCGCATTTATGTGCAAGAACTAACAATAGCTATGCTAAAGTAAGATATCCTATCTACACCTGGTAGATGGAATTGCAGGAGACGGATTCGAACCGCCGTTCTCAAGGATATGAGCCTTGCGAGATTCCACTTCTCTATCCTGCCGGAACCCGGAAAAACCGGGTTAGCAATAGGTTTATCGTGTTATGCTTTCCACTATCTACAAGTTTTAGTGCTGTAGATTCACTGGATATTTTTATGCGTCTTTGAACGGCATCTCTTGAAAACTCCTTTTATTAACGTGCGCTGCGTTAATGTTTTTAACTCCGAGATATACCAGCCGGGAAATCAGATCCATTTAGGCTACGCCGTATCGCACCTATAAATTTACCTAATCCACACGCTCAACTGGATTGATTTCCTGTGTTTCTGCTTTCAGATTTTCAGCGGAAAAGACTTCATCGATCAGCTGGTTCGCAGGTTTATACTGATATACTCCAACCACACGGTAATGCAGCTCCAGAAGAAAGCTGCGTCCTGTCTTTTCAAACGTATAGCGATAAGTGGTGTGATGATCAGAAAGTTCTTCTTCATCCAGATAGCCGTTTTCATGCAAAATCTGTTCTGCACAGTGAAACGCATCTTTATCATTAATATAGAGATCCAGATCGCCGAGTTTGCGATATTCCGGAACCGGATAAGAGGCAGCAAGGCTGATCCCCTTCATAACAAAGCAGGTAATGCCATGCTTTTCCAGAAGCGATACCGTGCGACGTGTGAACTGATCGATCTGATAGTAATTCAGCATCATGTGCTTGCTCTTCTGAAGTATCTGCGGATAAAGACCGGTATTTCGGAAATAAGGAAGCACAAACGGAAGCGTACAGTGACGGTCTGCAAGTGCAAAAAGTGCAGGATAATCTTCCGGTGAAATATCCGGCAGATCCGAAGAGGGATCATCAAATGGCGTGGTGAGCATTTTTAAGTAAGTGTTGTATAATGAATCCATAGCAGGTGGCTCCTTTGATCATGGTATGGGGACTGATTTTCACTTTTATCTCAGTCGAGAAGACTCCCACTTCTGCAAGTGGTGAGTAATAACAAGTC